>PVBE010037902.1_pt1 | contig 59086 bp, 47 predicted proteins | sample 1631181 | NCBI WGS metagenome assembly PVBE01 (sample SAMN08397723, study PRJNA350692) | Marine metagenome, whole genome shotgun sequencing project. | isolation source: water | place: Pacific Ocean | collected 2012-04
CAAATGGTGCCCGAAACACTTTCGGTACGCGAACGTATGGGTCAGATTCTGGAGCGGGTTAGAAGTGGCGAGTATGTTTCCCTACAGGATTTTTTCACTCCGGAGGAAGGGCGTAAAGGCCTGGTAGTCAGTTTTATCGCTGTTTTGGAGCTGGTGCGAGATGATGTTCTCGCCGTAACCCAGAACGAAGCCTTCGCTCAGATTCACGTAAAAGTTAAAAGTGCATGAAAGATAAAAACGCATTGACTCATAACGTTGAAGCGGCACTGTTCTCAGCAGAGCGCCCCTTGAGTATCCGTGACCTGCAGACACTGCTACCAGGTCAGGCCAGTCGCGAGAATGCCGATGAAATCAGATCGGTGTTAGCGCAACTTAAGATTGATTATGCAGATCGGGGTGTCGAGTTGGTCGAGGTGGGTGGCGGGTTTCGTTTCCAGACCCGCGCGGCCTGTGCGCCAGCCTTGCGCGCACTGCGCGAGAGCCGCCCGCCCCGCTATTCACGCGCATTACTTGAGACGTTGGCGATCATCGCTTATCGTCAACCGGTGACGCGTGGCGACATTGAGGATATTCGCGGCGTCACCGTTACCACTGAGATCATGCGGGTTCTGCTGGATAGAGAATGGGTACGCCAATCAGGTACTCGTGACGTACCCGGGCACCCGGCCTTGTACGTCACGACCCCCTCGTTTCTGGCCTACTTCGGTTTGACCTCGTTGAGCGCGTTACCCAGCCTTGAAGAAGAGCGGGAATTGGCGGATATCGCCCGGGAACTGGGAATCGAGATGCCATCATTTTCGCCACCAACTGCTTCGTCGGCGGATGAGGACGCTGACGCACAAGGAACTGAGCTAATCTCATTGGCCGCTGCGACCGGGGAGATTAGCGATGACGATCTGGCGGTAGAAGGGGGCGAGCACCACATTCCAGATTCCGCCGTCAGCCCCCCTGAGGAACCGATCCCTGCCGGAGATGTAGTGAACCCCGGGCCGATGAGCCGGGCTGTTTCAACTCACGAGCTTGACTGAAAGACTGCAAAAGGTTCTTGCTCGGGCCGGACTGGGTTCGCGCCGGGAAATCGAAGGGTGGATTCGTGATCGGCGCGTCTCAGTAGACGGTCAGACCGCCGTGATTGGACAGCAGGTTACACCCCAGTCGCGATTTATGATCGATGGTCGGACTGTAAAAGTCGAACCCAATCCTGCCGGTTTGGCACGTACCCTGCTTTATCATAAACCTGTCGGACAGATTTGCTCGCGTCATGATCCACAGGGACGCACGAGTGTTTTTGATGGGTTGCCCCGGTTGCGGGGTCGACGATGGGTGTCCGTGGGAAGGCTGGATATCAACACGTCCGGGCTCATGGTTTTTACGACCGACGGGGAACTGGCACACCGGCTCATGCACCCCTCCGGGGGTATAGAGCGTGAGTATCGTTGCCGGGTCCGAGGAAATGTTCGCCCGGCTGATCTCCAACGTTTAGATCAGGGTGTTCGCCTCGATGGCCAGCTTTGTCGTTTTGAATCTATTCAGGCGCAAAAGAGCACCGGTAGTAATCGCTGGTATCAGGTAGTACTGCGGGAAGGACGTTACCGTGAGGTGCGGCGTATGTGGGGGAGTATCGGCGCAACCGTGAGCCGTTTGATCCGGGTGCGTTACGGGCCTTTTCAACTGGAGCAGGGGCTTCGCAGCGGCCAATACCGGGAGTTGACGCCTTCACAGCATAAACGGCTGTACCGATTCGCCCAAACCGACTCCCAAGTCAAGCGGCCTTCTCATGCGAAGCGATCCCAAGCCCAGACTCCCGCCGCAAAAAAGCCTGCAAACAAAGGTCAAAAAGCCCGCCGATCGACGCTTAGGGGTAAACCTCGGGCCCGCGGCGCTAAAAGCGGGGCTTAGTCAGACGCCGTTTTTTGCCCGGATTGAGGTGGGAGGTGTTGCGCTGCATGCGACCCTCAAAGTGAAACGCCTTGCCAAAGCCTTTGATCCAGCGCCCCCGCAGGGGGGCTAACCCAAACAGCTGGAAATCTGGGAGCGTGCTTAAGGTATCGATGATGTCGCCAAATCGGGCGGAAAAAAGTGGAATCAATGATCTCCAGGTATCACTGTCACGAGGGTGCTGTCTTGCCTGACACTGAAAACGCAACCTGCGCCGGGCATAAATCTGGTCGCAGGCGGACTCTTCTTCAATGAAAAGCACCGTCGCGGTTGGATGGCGCTTCAGATTGACAGTGTGTGAAGATAACTGGCTGGTAAGAATAAAGAAATGGCCGTCATGGTCAACAAATGGGGCATAACTCAGATCTGCCTCATCTTGATGATCCAGGGTGGCCAGAAGCAGCGAGTGGAATCCGCTAAGAAAACCTTCACATTCGGCTTTGATTTTCTGATCGAGACTCATGGCGGGTCAAGGCCTGTTGGCGCAAAGCCAGTATCAGGCGTTCAGGCGAGCAAAGCCCGCTTCCAGGTCGGCGATCAGATCATCAAGGCTCTCAAGGCCGGCGTGGATGCGCAGTGTTTGACCGGCCCGGTGCCAGGAGGTTGCGGTGCGGTACTGGTTGGGGTAGACCGGGATCATAAGACTTTCATACCCACCCCAACTGGCACCAATGCCAAAAAGAGACAGGCCGTTGACCATATCCAGGATGGCCTGGCGTGATCGAGGCGCCAGCACGATGCTGAAAAGCCCCGATGCACCGAGGAAGTCGCGTCGCCAGAGCGCATGGCCGGGGTCACCCGGCAGAGCCGGGTGCAGAACTTCAGCAACTTCGTCACGACCGGCGAGCCAGTTTGCTAGAGCGATTCCCTGATGCTCATGAGCGCGCAAGCGGGTGGGCAGGGTGCGTATGGCGCGCAAGGTGGCGTATGCATCGTCGGGGCCAACACATTGCCCAAAAAGCTTATGAGTCCGGTAGATATCAGCCCAGGCCGCCTCGCTGGCCACGATCGCACCCATCATGACGTCGCTGTGTCCGGATAGATACTTGGTGACCGCGTGGACCGAGACATCCACTCCATGATCGAACGGTTTAAAAAACAAGGGCGTGGCCCAGGTGTTGTCGAGAATCGTCGTGACCTTGTGTTTTTGAGCTACTCGGGTAATCGCAGGGATGTCCTGAACCTCGAAGGTATAGGAGCCGGGGGATTCGAGGAAGATAACACGGGTATTGGGCTTAATCAGGGTCTCGATCGCACCCCCGATCAAGGGGTCATAATATTCGACACCGATATTCAGGTCGGCCAGTTTCTGATCACAAAACGTTCGGGTCCAGGCATATACTGAGTCCGCGACAAGCACGTGGTCACCTGGACGTAAAAAAGATAACAGCGCAATATTGACCGCAGCCAGCCCCGAGGAGACAACTAGTGCATCGTGCCCGCCTTCAAGCTGGGCGATTGCCTCTTCGAGATCAAAGCTGGTGGGTGTACCGAGCAGCCCGTAGATGACACGGCGCCGATTCCCCGGGTCGTGGCGTTGTTCAAACGACTCAACGTTCGGGTGAAGGATCGTGGATGCGTGGTATACGGGCGTGTTGACTACACCGTGATGATCCACAGAGGAGCGCCCGGCCGTTATAGCGCGAGTGGCGTCTTGCGTTTTATTGGGAGGATCGTTTTTGTTCATACAGAAGAAAAAGTTCAGTTATCAGCCAAAAGGACGTGCCGAAGTTGTGAGTAGAACCTGATCAGAGTCGGCGACACTCTAACAATCTCGTGCGTTTCCGTCGAGCAGCCCCAGGGAATGGAAGGTGCCTTTTTCTTTTGACGTGGCTAGAATCAGGCACCACGACTTTCAAAACATCACAGGATAAAAAAATGAGCAAGGTGGATCGGAGTTGGTACGACGCCTACATGATGCCGAACTATGCGCCGGCACCGATGATCCCGACCCGTGGACTAGGTTCACGGCTGTGGGATCAGGAAGGGCGGGAGTACATCGATTTTGCCGGCGGCATTGCGGTTAATGTCCTGGGTCATGCACACCCAGAGTTGATCGATGCGATCACTGATCAAGCGGGCCGTTTGTGGCACACAGCCAATGTCCTTGCCACTGAACCTGCCCTGTTGCTCGCCCGGCAACTGGTCGATCTCACTTTCGCAGAGAAGGTATTTTTCTCAAATTCGGGTGCCGAGGCTAACGAAGCCGCATTAAAGCTCGCCCGACGTTTCGCCTTTGACCACCATGGTGAGGTCAAATCCCGGATTATCTCTTTCGATAACGCCTTCCACGGGCGTACGCTTTTTACGGTCACTGCGGGTGGGCAGCCGGATTATCGGCGGGGCTTTGGACCCTTGCCTGGCGGTATCGAGCACCTGCCATTCAATGATGTGCAAGCCCTTCATGATGCATTCGGGGAGGATGTTTGTGCGGTAATCGTTGAGCCGGTGCAGGGAGAGGGCGGCGTGGTAGCAGCGCAAAGCGATTTTCTGGAGGCCATCCGTCGCCTGTGCGATCAGCATCAGGCATTGATGATTATGGATGAAGTCCAGACCGGAGTGGGTCGGACGGGTTCACTGTACGCCTATCAGGCATACAACGTGATACCAGACCTTCTCACAACGGCAAAGGCGCTGGGCGGAGGCTTCCCAATCGCGGCGACGCTAACGACCACCGAGATCGCCAGCTCGTTGCGGGTGGGGATCCATGGGAGTACCTGGGGCGGCAACCCACTTGGTTGTGCTGTGGCGAAAAAGGTTCTGGATATTGTGAATACACCGACGGTGCTGAACGGTGTGGCGGCACGACGCGAACACTTTGAGAGCGCCTTGCTGTCGATAGGAGAGCGATACGGTGTATTCGAGGAAATTCGAGGCATGGGCCTGCTCATCGGCTGCGCACTTACTGAGCATTGGCATGGCCGGGCCAGGGAATTCATGCAGGCCGCCCAGGATGCGGGCCTGTTTATTCTGGTCGCTGGCGGTAATGTCGTACGCCTTGGACCCTCGCTGATCGTTCCCGAAGACGATATCGCCCAAGGCCTTGAGCGCCTGGAAACGGGTATAGAGACACTGGTACAGGCCGATCGCGAATCGGATTAAGTTGTCATTTTCTCCCCGACCTGGGAGCGCGAATCACGGGATCACGATACTCCCAATGACGAACCAATTCCGGTTTGACCAAAAGCACACATTAGCCAGTGCTACCATGTTGGTTTGTTGTTAATGTGATCGCAGGATGAGACCCGCTGCCCGAATCAGGGCAAGGTGAGAAATCAGAACAAGGCAGGAAAAGCAGGGGCCGGTGGGGTTCGGTCAGATGCCACGACCGACTATCCGGGTCATCTCTCGTGCGTATCGGGGCCGCTAATCAACAAACTTTTTCTGGGTGTGTTCAGTTGGGGGTTTTGCGACTATGCAAAAACAGATGATCGACAGACCGCGGACCCTGCGGTTGGAGAATGGCCTGCCGCCGGCGCCGACTTTCAGCGAAGAAGAGATGTCACGTCGAAGTAGTACGCTTCGCATCGAACTGGCTTCCCGCGATTTAGATGCAGCGTTGTTGACTTCGATGCATTGCGTCAACTACTTTGCTGATTTTGTCTACACCGCATTCGGGCGCAACTATGGCTGTGTTGTGACACCAACCCGCCTAACCACGATCAGCGCCAATATCGATGGCGGTCAACCGTGGCGTCAGACATATGGTCAAGACAATCTGATCTATACCGACTGGCAAAAAGATAATTTTTTTATTGCCGTGGGTGATCTCATCGGGGCAGCAAAAAGGGTCGGTATTGAGTCCGATCATCTGAGCCTACAGAATTTTGATAAATTGCAGCAGGCACTGCCTGATGTCGAGTGGGTAGACATTTCAGCTGCAACAATGCAACTGAGGATGCGAAAGTCGTCGGAGGAGCTGGCGCTGATACGAGAGGGGGCCCGGGTGTGCGATCTCGGTGGTGCGGCAGTTGTGGAGGCTATCGCACCGGGCGTACCAGAGTTTGAAGTTGCCCTGCATGCTAACCAGACCATGATCCGGGAAATCGCCCGGTGTTTTCCCCACACCGAGTTGATGGATACCTGGACCTGGCTGCAGTCGGGTGTAAATACTGACGGCGCCCATAACCCACTGACTACCCGCAAACTGGAGACTGGCGACATCCTCAGCCTGAATACGTTCGCGATGGTCTCTGGCTATTACCAGGCTCTGGAAAGGACATTATTTTTAGACAGGTGTGATCCAGCGTCTCTGGCTTTGTGGCAGATCAACTGCGAGGTGCACCGTCGCGGCTTGGAACTGATTAAACCCGGGGTGCGGTGCTGTGACATCGCCAAAGCGCTCAACGAAATTTATGCGGCAAATGACCTCCTGGAATATCGCACTTTTGGGTATGGCCATTCCTTTGGCACGTTGTCGCATTATTATGGGCGTGAGGCAGGGCTGGAGCTCAGGGAGGACGTAGAAACGGTACTCGAGCCCACAATGGTAATCTCAATGGAGCCCATGATTATGATTCCCGAAGGGCTTCCCGGCGCAGGAGGCTACCGGGAGCACGATATCCTGATCATTGATAAGCACGGCGCCGAAAATATTACCCGCTTCCCCTTTGGCCCGGAGCACAACATCGTCACCGCGTGATCTGACCTAATAGCCTCATCGACGGGGTCTCGCGAGTTCAAGGGAGGCGCTGATCAATCAACACCGCAACGCTGGATTGTTCTTCTGGACGGAAAGCATCGGTCGAGCCCAGCAGGTCCCCCGGCGACTTCGAGGGGCTGCCGGAGTGGGAGATATGGGCGCCTACCTCCAATAGTGGATATTCTGAGAGCGAACCGGTGGTCATCACCATTGCTCGGTCATCCAGAATGATTTCTTTGGGAAGGGGCAGGGCAGGCAGTTTCAGCGCCGCCACGGGCATAGGTGGTCCATCCGGGACCCGGGCGTAGACAAAGAGGGTATCTTCCGCACTGATAGTGGCCAGCAACTCCGGCGCGACCGAAATGTTGACGCGTACCACAGCCTGCTGAGTATCTGGCGCATCCTGTAGTGCGGCACTGGCCCGGTTTATCAAACCACGGACCTCATGCAGAATTTCGGGCTCTTGCCCCACCAGGGGTTCCAGGCGACGCCAGAAAGTTAACGCCTGGCGCAGGTCGCCGCGCTCTTGTGCCGCAATGCCAGAAAGCCACAAGCCTTGTGGTTGATCCGGATCTAAAGCAAGCGCTTCGATGAGTAGCGCGGCAGGTTCTCCCGTCAGTGAGCCATTATTGGTCATTGCCAGCGCATCGGCGAGGCGAACCAGGGTTTCAGCGTCACCGGGCTGAAGTTCACGCAGGCGCCGATAAACTGGGACGGCTTCCGAAAAACGCCCCGTACCGACCAGCGCGTTGGCCAGTAAAATCCAGCCGCGGATATCGTCAGGTCGCTCAGCCAGTTTATCTTTGAGCTCGGTCAGCAGGGCGTTAATGTCTGTTGGCGTATTGCCCGGGGTGGATACTGTTGTACCGCCCGGGGACTGTTGGGGATCAAGTGCAGCCGGGTTTCCCAGAAGAAAGTAGAGCCCAAATGCGCCAAGCGGCAGCAGCAGGGCAATCAGTGTAGCGCTAAGCCGTGCCGGTGCGCGATCAGCCATCGGGGTCTGATCATCAGCCAGGTCGATCAGCAGGGTAGCCTCAAGATCGCTGCGGGCCAGGTCATACTCAGCATCACTGAGCGACCCCTGGTCAAGATCATGCCGCAGTTCTTGCTCGCGCTCGCGTGCGATCGCAATGTTGACCGACGACCGGCTGAGGGCGGTTGATGGGTTAGGGCGCAGCAGTACAGGGACCAACAGACCTAAAGCGCCAACCAGGAGGGTGCAGGCCACCATTGCAGCAATGATCAAGAACTAATCTCCCTGATCCAGCAGTTTTGCTGCCCGCGCACGTTGTTCTTTTCCGGGCAGTGGGGACGCGCGCCTTCTGTTTTTCAGGGTGAAAAAAAAGACAGTTAACGCGATCAACAGGAAAATTACCGGCGCTCCCCACAACAGCACGGTCCGTGCTCGCAGGGGTGGTCGGTAAAGTACAAAATCTCCATAGCGACTGACCATGAAGTCGACAATATCAGTGTCGCTCTGGCCGGCACGGATCATCTGATAGGTTTTGGTCCTCAGATCTTTTGCAAGTTCTGCGTTTGAGTCTGCCAGGTTCTGATTCTGGCAAACCAGGCACCGCAGTTGATTGATCATCGACTGATAGCGCTGTTCCTGCTTGGGGCCGGAGAATTCGAGGGTTTCAATTGCCGCAAGACTGGGCCTTAGGGCGCCCAATTGCACTGCCACCACGACCAGGAGACTGAGCCATAAGCGAGACATGCGTGAATCAGGCAGACGCCTGAGTGCCCTGCGATCCGACGACGGATGTTTTTTGTCGCGCGAGCGTCCGATAGCGTTTATCTGTGGCAGACAGCCCTCCGCCAAAGACCATAATTAGCGGGCCCAGCCAGATCCAGCGGACATACGGTTTGTAATAAAGTCGAACGGACCAACTCATGTTATCGTCGAGGGGCTCCCCCAGGGCGACATAGAGATCGCGAGTTAACCCGGCGTCTATGCCGGCTTCGGTCATGGGCATCCGCTGTACCAGATACACCCGTTTTTCCGGATTAAGGGATGCCTCCGTCCGATTGTTTGCGGTCACTGTCACCGTGCCCACCTGGGAGAGGTAATTCGGCCCAGCAGTTTTCTTGACCCCGTCGAAGCGATAGCCGTATTTGCCAATCTGGTATACATCGCCCGGTGCCATCCGCAGATCCTTTTCGACTGAATAGGCCGAACTGAAGCTCACGCCAATGACGAAGATGCCCAGTCCCAGGTGGGCCAGGGTCATCCCCCAGACCGCCCGGGGTGTCTTGACCAGGGATAACCATCGGCTTTTGCGTCGAGTTCGGGCCCATAGGCCGTAAGCTGCGCTCAGGATAGTCCATAGGCCAAGGGTGGCGCCCACTGCGGCGCCGATACTGTAGTGATCCATGCTCAAAGGCCAGGCAAGCCCCAGAACCGTTGAGATAAGAAACAGCGGACCCAAGGCACCGAGCACTCGAAAGGCACGATCCTTTTTCCAGCGTAACAATGCCCCCAGGCCAACCAGTAACGCCAGTGGTGCACTGAGCGGGATAAACACCGCATTAAAGTAGGGCGGCCCTACCGAGATCTTGCCCAGACCCAGCGCATCGATCACTAAGGGGTAAAGGGTGCCCAGCAGAATCGTAGCTGCCGCGACTACCAGCAGAACGTTGTTCAGTAACAGTCCGGCCTCGCGAGAGACCGTCTCGAAGCCCCCGCTGCTGCGGATGGCAGGGGCCCGCCAGGCGTAGAGCACGAGCGATCCGCCGATGACCAGGCCAAGGAAAATCAGGATAAAGAGCCCCCGGGCAGGGTCGGTTGCGAAGGCATGGACTGATGTCAGCACGCCTGAGCGGACCAGAAAAGTGCCCAGCAGAGATAACGAGAAACCAAACACTGCGAGCAGAACGGTCCAGGCTTTAAAAACACCCCTTTTCTCAGTGGCGGCCAGAGAGTGAATCAGGGCGGTGCCGACGAGCCAGGGCATGAAAGAAGCATTCTCAACGGGATCCCAGAACCACCAGCCGCCCCAGCCCAGCTCATAGTAGGCCCACCAGCTCCCCAGTGCGATGCCCGCTGTCAAAAATGCCCAAGCGGCGAGTGTCCAGGGCCGCGACCAGCGGGCCCAGGCGGAATCGAGTCGGCCGCCCAGCAGCGCTGCAATCGCAAAAGCGAAAGCGACCGAAAATCCCACATACCCCATGTAGAGCATGGGGGGGTGTATCGCAAGCCCTGGGTCCTGAAGTAACGGATTAAGGTCTCCCCCGTCGAGCGGCACAGGAAACAGGCGCTCAAAAGGGTTAGAGGTCAGCAGAATAAAGAGCAAAAAACCCACGCTGACCAGGCCCATGACCCCGAGAACCCGAGCCACCATGCGTTCCGGAACGCTGCGACTGAACCAGGCGACCGCGCCCGACCATAAAGCCAGAATCACAGCCCATAACAACAAAGAGCCCTCATGAGCGCCCCAGACCCCGGAGATCAGGTAGATAAGCGGTAGGCGCGAGTTGGAATGATGCGCGACATAACTGACACTGAAATCATGGGTAATGAATGCGCTCGTCAGGCAGCCGTATGCAATAGCGATAAACAATAACTGAGTCATTGCCGCCGGTCTCGCCAGGGCCACCCAGGCGGGAATACCCCAACTGGCACCCGCAATCGGCAGAACACCTTGTACCACGGCCGTAAGCAGCGCCAATATCAGTGCGAAAAGGCCGATCTCTGGTATCACTTTACACCCATAGCCTGGGCTTTCTGGAGTGCATCATGCACTTCGGGCGGCATGTAATTCTCATCATGCTTGGCCAGTACCTGGGTCGCAGAAAAAACCCCCCGTTGATCGAGCTTGCCCTGGGCCACAATCCCCTGACCTTCCCGGAACAGATCAGGAAGGATGCCGTTATAGGTAACGGTGACCGATTGGGCGGTGTCGGTCAGGTCAAAACGGACCTGTAACCCTTCGCTGGCACGTTGCACACTGCCCGCTACCACCATACCTCCAAGGCGAAACGGCGTATTGTGTGGCGCTTCTCCTGAGACGACCTGACTGGGGCTGAAGAAGAGGTTGATGTTTTCCCTAAGCGCCAGCATTGCTAACGTCGCCGCAAGCGCCACACCCAGCAACAGCAGACCGACCAGGATCATCCGTTGGCGGCGCTTAGGTCTCACCTATGTGTCTCCCGGTTACGCTGAACTGCCATCAGCCGCAGTTCACGGATCAGTTGACGGTGGCGGCGTAAGGGCAGGGCGACGGTCAGGGTGAGCGCCAGGGCAGTAATCCCATAGGCTGGCCAGACAAACAGGGCATACCCCCCCATGGTGAGAAATTCAGACATGAGGATCCCCGGCTAACAGGTCTGCGACCCATGCAGTGCGTCGTTCAGTGTCGAGGATCTCTACACGGATTCGTGCGAGCAGTGCTACCAGAAAGTGCAGCTGGAAAGCCAGCGCCATCAGCAATAGGGGAACCAGCATGCTCAGCGCGATAGAAGGTTGATCAAACTTAGTGACGGTGGGCCCCTGATGGAGCGTATTCCACCACTCCACTGAATAATGGATGATCGGCAGATTGATCACACCCACCAGGGCGAGTACGGCGCCGGCACGGGCCGCGGTACGGCGGTCGTCGATGGCAGCCTGTAGTGCCATGTAGCCAAGGTAAAGAAACAGCAGGATAAGTTCAGAGGTCAGCCTGGCATCCCAGATCCACCAGGTTCCCCACATGGGTTTTCCCCATAACGAGCCGGTCAGTAACGCCAGAAAGGTGTATACCGCTCCAACCGGGGCGCTAATCCGCGCCACAGCTTCTGCGAGTTTCATCCGCCAAATGAGCCCGATGCCGCCGCTCACGGCGAGAACAACATAGACAAACATGGACATCCATGCGGCAGGTACATGGATATAAATGATCCGGTAACTTTCTCCCTGCTGGTAGTCCGTCGGGGCCAGCACCAGACCACTGTACAGTCCCACGGCGAAACATAATCCACACAGCGCGCTGGCCCAGGGAAGTAATTTACTGGCCAACCGGTAGACAGCAGGAGGCGAACCGAGGCGGTGGAAACGAGCGCGCCAGGTCAATTCAATGTGACTGTCCATAGGTTGAGAATGTCGAGGTCGGTGTGTCGAGGGAGCCGGTGCATTGCGTATGAAACAGATAACCGGCCCGCTTACCGCTGGGTGAAGCATCGGCCTGGATGGGAGAACCAGGTTGAATTCTAATCGACGCTGCCGTTAGCGACCATCATTTCCCTCCAGTTTGCTGTCTGATCTCCTAATTATGCAGGTCTCCGCTGATCTGCATCAGTTGCCGCCGCAGTAGCGATCGGGTGAATGATTGTACCTTCGGGTTTGTACAGACCAATGCCGGCTTCGTAAACCCGGGGTCTTTAAAAAGTAGCGTATGCTGAGGTAAGTTAGATCATCAATTTTGATGCCCTATGCCTTTTCACCTATTAGATGACAGGGAATTGTCTCTGGCCGTGTCGCGTCTGGCGAAGTGGCCCGCGATTTCGGTTAAGTGCCTTTCAGCCAAGGAGTGCAGCACCCTGGTGAGGATGGCCGATCAGCTCGTGTACCGCCGTGCAACTCCGGTCACCGGATACAAGGCAGCGGTATACCAGGACTTTGAACTTGATTATGCGATCCCCCCCAGGCACTGCTTCTGGAACCTTGCCCGTTCCCTTAGGGAAATCATCCAGCCGGTGCTGAGGCAGCAGGCCTGTGAGGTGGGGCTGGTTACGCGGTACACGATTAACGACCTTATCGCGCAACGTTATCCTCCTGGGTGTCATGGAATCAGTGCTCACCGGGATCATATTGCTTACGAGGCAGTGGTGGCGATCCTGCTGTTAAGCGGCGACGGGGATTTCAGGATTCATTCTGATCGGGAAGAGCTGGAAGCGCGAACGGTGCCCTTTAATCCTGGCGAGTTGTTGCTGATGGGCGCCCCGGGCATCGCGCCTGGTTTCAAGCGCCCGTTCCACTCGGTGGGTAACATAACGAGAATGCGCCGTACTATCGGGCTGCGCTATGACAGCCGCGTCTCGGTACCACGCTGAGCATAGTTAACCGCGTGGCACCCGCCCCCGGCAGTTCTGGACAACTTTGGCATAATGGCCCAGACGCAGGCGAAGTGGCTGTGGCTCGTCGCCTTTTGTTTTTGCCAGATGAAAAGAAAGATAGGTTGGGCGCGGGGTAGGCGCCATAGCCCGGGTCATAGCCCAGAGAAGCCACCCTGTATAGCCCAGAGCGCTAAGGAGATATCGCAAATGGAGGAGTTCAATATACCGCGGACACCCTCGGCCTACGATTATCCGCTGCTAATTGGTCATTTATTGTCCACCCTTGAGGTGCGTCAGCCTGAGCAGCATATTGTCTACGCAGAGCATTGCCGATTGGAATATCGGACGTTTCGCGACCGCATCCACCGTCTGGCTAACGCGCTAGTGGAGTTGGGGGTAACCCCGGGCGATACCGTAGCCGTGATGGACTGGGACAGCCACCGTTACCTTGAATGTTTTTTCGCGGTTCCGATGATTGGAGCGGTACTACACACGATTAATATACGACTCGCACCAGAGCAGATTCTGTACACGATGAATCATGCGACCGACGTCGTCGTTTTGGTGCACGATGATTTCCTGCCCTTGGCTGCGACTCTGGCACCGCAATTACCTGCTGTGCGCAACTGGATTCGCCTTGCAGAAGACACCAGTGTGCCTGCCCCGGAAGAATTCGACTTGCCTCTTTGTGGTGAGTACGAATCGCTATTACAAAAAGAATCAACCCAGCACGCGATGCGAGACTTCGATGAGCGTATCCGTGCCACGACTTTTTACACCACAGGCACTACGGGCAACCCAAAAGGCGTGTACTTCAGTCAACGGCAGATCGTGTTACACACGCTTGCCGTGGGAGTTGCACTCTCGAGCCCCGCGGATCAAGGGCGGCTGCACGAGGCTGATGTCTATATGCCGATTACGCCCATGTTCCATGTGCATGCCTGGGGTATCCCATATGTCGCAACATTGCTGGGGATTAAACAGGTATATCCAGGTCGTTATGAACCTGCAAAACTGCTTTCGCTGATTGATCGCGAAGGGGTCACTTTCTCGCATTGTGTCCCGACGATTCTGCACATGTTACTAAGTGACCCCCTGGCAGAGCAGATCGATCTTAGCCGCTGGAAAGTCATTATTGGGGGTTCAGCATTACCGCCGGCACTTGCCCAGCGTGCATTGGATCTGGGCATCGATATTTTTGGGGGTTACGGAATGTCTGAGACCGGCCCGGTATTGACCCTGGCCCACCTCACACCAGAGCGGGATGGGGTCAATGGCGCAAAGTCCCTTGAAACACGCTGCAAGGCGGGTCGCACGATCCCACTGGTCGATCTGAAGATTGTTGACCCGGACTTTAACGAATTGCCGGCAGATGGCAAAAATGCCGGCGAGGTGGCGGTGCGGGCGCCCTGGCTCACCCAGGGTTATTTAACTGATCCTGAGCGCTCCGAAGCGCTTTGGAAAAACGGCTATCTGCATACCGGGGATATCGGTCAGTTAGATGGGGCAGGTTACCTGAAAATTACCGATCGACTTAAAGATGTCATAAAGAGTGGTGGTGAGTGGATTTCATCCCTGGAACTTGAGGATATTGCGTTGGCCTGTAGCGGGGTAAGCGAAGCGGCTGCCATTGGAATTGCGGATGAAAAATGGGGAGAACGTCCACTGGTGCTCGTTGTGGCCAGCCAGGAGGGAACTGATAGCGGCGCGATCATCGCGAAGTTTTCGCAGGCCGCGGATGAGGGGCGGATCAGCGGCTGGGCCATACCACAGTCTATCGAGTTCGTGGACTCGATCCCTAAAACCAGTGTGGGAAAGATCGACAAGAAGCTTTTACGTGAGCATTATGGGTAAGGCAGGCCGAAGTTCTGTGGGTTTGCTCTTGCGCGTTGAGGGCGATACACTGGAACTCCCATAGGCCAGAAAAAAAAGGGGGTGATCCAATGTCTAGTGATATAGGATTTGTCACAGTGAACTTTGGTGTCTGCGTGTATGTCGGAGGCAATCTTCCGAAATAAGGAAGGCACCCTGTCCGGTGACAGCGTACACTGTGACAGCCCATCACGGCGCCCCGCTCAGCGGGGCGTTTTGGTTCTAATCGGTGACCGATTGTTCAATATGATCAGCGCACTCGCCCAGCGTTGCTATCAGTGCTTCTTCAAATCGCCCTAGCATGGGCTCTGTCATGGGTAATGAAAGATTGATCATCCCCCGCCGGGCATAGAACTGGCCTGCAGCCATCATCTTGAGATGTACCAGTTCATAAAGGTCTGGCGGGACGCTGTTGCCGGGATATGGCGCAGTCGGTGACTGGTCGCAGAAATGAATTGCCATCATTGATCCCATTCCCGTTAGGTGAAGGGGTAATTGCAGTGCACGAAGAGAAGCCGAAAGCCGTTTTCTAAAATTCTCTCCGTACTCAAAAAACGCCTCCGATACCTCGGCCGTGAAGACGTCATTTAATCCGGCAAAGCCGGCGGACATGCTGAGTGTGTTGTTGTTGAATGTGCCCGCATGAGGCCAGGCGTCAGGCAGGCGTGGGTCAAATCGATCAAGAATGTCAGCCCGCCCGCCGAATGCGCCAAAGCTCAAACCCCCCCCGAGGTATTTGCCGAAAGTGACCAGGTCTGGACAGATATCCAGTCGACCATGTAGGCCGCTTGCGCCCAGACGTGATGTCATCACCTCGTCAAATATGAGCAGGGCGCCAGTCTTTTCGCTTGCAGTACGTAACGCCTGTAAGAATTCGGGTTGCGCTGGTATGCAGCCACCAGCCCCGATCATAGGCTCAACGATGATGGCGGCAAGTTGTACGTCTAGCTCGGTAATTTTTTGTACGGCGGTATCAGCATCGTTGAATCTGATTCGATGAGTGGGAAAAGGTAGGTTCAGGGGGCTTTGACCTGCGTAACTCAATACCCCCCCATGGTAACTGCCATCCACAACGAGAATATCGCTGCGTCCACTGAAAGCTCTTGCACTGCTGAGTGCCAGCACGTTTGCTTCGGTGCCAGAGTTGCAGAACCGCAATCGCTCAAGCGCTTTAAATCGGTCACACATTAAGCGAGCCAGCCTTGATTCCTTCAAACCAGGGCCGCCCAATGTCAGGCCGCGTTCAAGCGCCTGGGAGATGGCATTGATAATGACAGGATGGCGGTGTCCGTATAATCCGGCGGTGTATTCCCCGAGAAAATCCTGGTAGTCGTGTCCATCGGCGTCTTCGATCTGGGCACCTTGGGCGCGCGCAATGGCAACGGGGAAGGGCGAATAGTGCAGCACGGTTCGGGTGTTAGCACCGGGAAGCGCCTGAAGGGCGTCATTGAAGATCTTCAGGCTTCGAGGGTTATCCTTGCGGTAGCGCTCTCTTGCTAGGGCCGCTGCGCTCGCAAGGGGTTCTGTTGCTCCCAAACGATGCCACGCAGTACGGTTGGTTTGCGCGTTCATACCAGAGAATAGTACACCGTCAGTCCCAGGCATAAAGCGCAGAGGGCCATACCTATGACCAACCATGCCGAATTGAAACGTTCAGAGAACAGTGCTGTTTCCTTAAGCCAGGCGGTGGATTTTTTGAATGCCATAGTTTGTGGTTGAAATAAGAGTGATCAAAATACCCCACGGTTACTGCTTCTTTCACTTCATTTGCACTAAAGGGAACACGCGCCAGTTTAACCGAAACACGCAGTTTGACTCTTTCGGGGTACCTTTGAGGCACGCCTCCTTGGTGGTTTAAGGTTGAACTGAGATTGTTCCGCGGTAGAATGACTTGAAACGGTGGGCAGTCGAGCCGTAGGAGATATTCTGGTGAAATCCATTTTTTTCGTCGTTGGCCTGATCGGGGTTGTGGCGGTGGCGCGCGTGGCGTCTGCCCACCAGTGGGATACGCAGGTGCCTTACCTGGAGGCCCGAACCCAACTCGTCAAGACCGGCTCGTGTTCTGCTTGCGAACTCCCCTCAGCCGACCTCAGTTATAAAACACTGGCGAATGCAAACTTAAGCGGAGCGAACCTGACTGAAGTCAATCTCATGCGGGCTGACCTTAAGAACGCAGACTTGAGTTACACGGAACTTGCTGGAGCGACATTTACCTGGGCAGATCTCAAAGGCGTCGATTTCACCGGCGCAAATTTGAAGGATGCGGTCTTGGCCGGCTCAAGAAATATCGGGAACGCGCTGTTTTGCGACACGGTCATGCCGGATGGCCGCGTTAATAACGCCAATTGTGTTGCAGACTGAACTGCTATCACTGACTCCATCTTTCAGTGATGCGGTCAAGATCACCAGGGGCATTAGGAAGATGGTTATGCCTAAACTGGGAATCATAGCCGTGGAGGAGCGTCGGCACGCCTTAAGTATTTTCGCCCCAATGGTAATCCAGCAGTCTATCGCGATAACCTGATCAGCACGTCAAGCTTTACCGTAATAACAATTACTTGTAATAGGAAAACATGTTAAACCTAACTAACCATCAAATTCTGTTGGCGGCGCGTCCAAAAGGTGAGCCCAAACCGGAGGATTTCGAAGAGGTCGAGACATCCGCTCGTTCGCCAGAGGTGGGAGAGGTCTTGTGTCGCACGATTTATCTCTCACTCGATCCTTACATGCGGGGTCGGATGAATGCCGGCAAATCTTATGCCAAGCCTGTAGAGGTCGGCAGCGTGATGGAGGGGGGCACCGTCGGTCAGGTGCTGGAGTCTCAACACGAAGGCCTTGCCATAGGAGACATCGTTGTCGGCCCCGGGGGGTGGCAGGAGTACTTTACGGTTCCTGGGGTTAAGGTGCGCAAGGTTGATCCTGCATGGGGCCCAATCTCAACCGCTGTCGGCGTCCTTGGGATGCCTGGAGTCACCGCGTATACCGGATTGCTTAATATTGGTAAGCCACAGCCCAAAGAAACCTTGGTGGTGGCGGCGGCATCAGGTGCCGTGGGGTCGGCGGTGGGCCAGATTGCCCGCATCAAGGGGGCACGATCAGTAGGTGTTGCCGGTTCCTCAGAAAAATGTCGGTTTGCCACTGAGGAGTTCGGCTTCGATGTGTGCCTAAACCACCGCGATCCCGATTTCGCAGAGCAACTGCGAGCAGTCTGCCCTGATGGAATAGATGTCTATTTTGAGAATGTCGGGGGCAAAGTATTTGACGCGGTGTTACCGCTTTTAAATGAGTTTGCCCGGATCCCCGTGTGCGGCATGATCGCGCACTACAACAGTACCGAACTGCCGCCGGGGCCGAACCTAACGCCGCTTATTTTGCGGAGCATTCTCACCAAGCGGTTGACCCTGCGGGGTTTTATCGTCTGGGATTTCGCTTCTCAGGAGGCAGAGGCCCTCCAGATGATGGCAGGCTGGCTGCAGGATGGGCAGTTGAGATATCACGAGGATGTTGTTGAAGGATTGGGGTCTGCACCTCAAGCCTTGATCGGGCTGCTCAATGGCGATAATTTCGGCAAAGTGGTTGTGCGGATATCGCCAGAGCCGTTTTGATGGGCGGACCTTTTGTACGGTTAGCCTGACGGAGCTGGGTCGTACAATCTAAGGCTAGTTGGTCATCTAAGTAAGGGGGCTCGCTAAAGCAGGCTCACGAGCTGTTAGGTCCAGGTCGACAGGCAATCAGATTGGTCGCCAGCAGTGACATGACCACGGTGTGTTCCTGATTGAGTACCTCAACCTGGGTACGGACGATGCCGCGGTCCGGTTTGGAGCGTGAAACCCGTGCTTCGATGGCTCGGGCCCGTACCGATAGGGCATCACCCGGGCGAACTGGAGCCAGCCAGCGCAGCTCATCCACCCCAGGAGAAGAAAGGCTCGCCACATGCGAGATATAGTTATCAACCAATAGCCGCATCATCAGTGCAGCCGTGTGCCAGCCGCTTGCGATAAGGCCACCAAAAATAGATTGTGCCGCGGCGGTGGGGTCTATATGAAATGCCTGCGGGTCGTAACGGCGGGCAAAAGCCATGACCTCCTCACGCTCGACAATAATTGGACCACATTCGAGCACTTCACCTTCCCGGTAGTCTTCGAAGTAGCGCTCATTAAGGGGGACGTCTTTTAAGTCGTTCATACTGTTATCTGCAGGTTGAGTTTCTTTGAGCTGACCTCGAGTAAGGCACAAAATACAGCAGGCCGTCAATCCAGCGTTTTGTTCAAAGACCTGATGAGAACAGGGTTTTCTTGGATTTATTTTCCGTCAGCGACTCTCCTGTCAGGGTAAGTGTGGGCGCTGATATATGCCAGCCACCCCTCCTGCAGATCTGATCGCCCAGAAAGGATGCAACCCGTGCACCAAGAATAAAAGGGCGGGTGGGAAGCAGGGCCCTCAGTCACTGCATGAATCCGCTCTTGGAAAATAGTGAATCTCAACCCGCTAACCGAGCTATGCACCCTTAAAACATACTGCCACTTAGCACCCGTGAACTTTTGTAAGCCTGCAAAAGCCAATACTTCTGCAAAATTGAGCCTCTTAGAGTAAATTGGAAAAACTGCTCAGAACTTAGGAGAAAACAATGGCCTTAGTTGAGACTATCCTGCAGGCGTGGGACAAAACAATGGAGACTAAAAATCCGGATCACCTTGGTGCATATCTTGCGCAGGATTTCGAATTTATGGATTCGAATGATGAGAGGGATTCAAGATCGGAGACTTTGGACTGGTCTACAAAAGGCGACCTTCGCATTGGTGACTTCAAGATGATTTACGAAGACGATAAAGTTATGTGCGCAACCCATAGTGTCACCGATCAAAACGCCGGCCCGTCGACCGTTATGGTTTTTGCTAAACACGAAAAGGGGAAGGCAACATTTTGGACAATCTTGCGGGCGTTTGATCAGAATTAAATAGAGATCCTACGTTCTCTTCTTTGGGTGCCTGCGGATTCGTGAAAAATACTGTTAGGTTATTATGGCTTTAGTGTGCCGGATCCGGGCAGGATGCCATCTGATATAGGAAGTGCGATTGCAATAATTGATTGGACTGTGTTTCAAGACGGCGTGGAGGCCCCGCAACACACTACCCTGAGGCCATAATCAGATCGGTTCAATCAGTACGGGTACAGTAGTAGTCGTCCTTTGGGAAAACTCACTCCTCTGGTGTGATCGTACCCTGGTCGCCCGCAGGCGCGTCTGGCGATTCCAATTCTGCGACTCCCGTTTGCTGGCCCTGTGGCTTTTCCGCGCTCAGGTTTGCAATCAATCTTTCTTTTGACAACTCATGCAACGCCGCTTGACATCGCTCCACCATCACCTCGGAGGGCGAATCTCCGCCTGGCCTAAGGTCGTTGGCCTTGTTGAAGTATTCTATTGCTTTGGTGAAATCCCTAACGAGAAACGCCGCGAGCCCCCTTTCGTAGGTCAACACCCACTCCGGGATGTTTGGCGGCCCCCAGCCGTCATGCATTTCAAGCAGTTCGTAGACATCGACCGCTTCAGTTTTGCCTTTGACGACCACCTGGTCCAACCGCCGGGCGACAATATCGTACCGGGCAAACTGATATGTGGTGGGTCCGATAAGAATCGAAGTGTTGTACTGTTTATTCAATCCTTCGAGCCGAGATGACAGGTTAACTGGGTCCCCAATGACAGTATAGGAAAGACGATTGTTCGATCCAAAGTTGCCCACCAGCATTCGACCAGTGCTGATGCCGAAACGGGCGGAAAAAACGACATCGTCACCCGTGGCAGTTTGACTCATTTTTGTGAGTTCATCGCGGCAACTCACTGCGGCAGCGCAGGCATCGGCGGCATGATTCTCGTTTGGTGTTGGTGCGCCCCAGAAGGCCATAATCGCATCGCCAATGTATTTATCAATTACTCCGTTATGGGTGGCAATTCTTACTGACATCGCCTCAAAGTAATTTGCAAGGTGCTGAGCCAGTCCATATCCCAGTTTTTCTGAGATGGTCGTGAAGTTAGCAATATCCGAAAACATGACCGTTAAAGTCCGGCGCTCCCCGCCAATAGCCGCTATCTGGTCATTCTTAAGGAGTTCCGGCAGCAGTTCCCGAGGCAAATATCGGCCGAAAGATTCAAGGCCCGTTCTCATTTGTTCGAGCGAACTCGATAGATATTTCAACTCCGATACAACACTGGGAACCTTTTCCACATCTTGCAGGCGAAACTGTTCTATCGCCCCCATCTGGTCGACCATTTTACGCAACGGGCCAACAAAGAGGAGCCGCGCCGCAAGGATTGAGAGCGCCGAGAGAATCAACAGCATCACACCCAGCACGATCAGCAAGATCTGGTTGTTTTTGTCGATTGTTTTGAGAAACACACTGGCCGGTATGATCGTGCCGATCACCCAATCAAGCCGATCATCGGGGGCTAGAGTGATATAAAAGGCTCGTCGCGTATCGCTTTTGTCGGCAATCAATGCGGTAGTCGGTTTCTCCAGATGCTCAATCGATAGTTTCCCATCTGCAAGCGCGCCGGCCACCAGAGCCAGATAGGGGTCGGTGGCCTCACTGATCAAGCGGGGTTTGGGGCGTCCTCCGGGTGTTTCAGGCGCCATCACTATCTGGTCGCGGTCGGGGAACGCAACCATCTTGCCATTGGCGGTCATGATAAACCCGGTCCCTTCGCGCAGGGCGGCAGAGTCGGCCGTCGGATTGAACACGGCAGCGAGAAACGTCGAAAGTCGCTCCAGCTCCAGCGCGATACTCAGCACGCCAGAGGGCGAAGATGAGTCCGAAGAGGGTAGGGCCTTCGCTGTGTTCAGGCCCGGCTTACCGCTGGTCGAGAACACATAAAGATCAGTCCAGATTGTTGCGCCTGGGTCCGAAACTGCGCGTTTGTACCATGGCCTCTGGGTGGCGTCGTATTTCTTTTCGGTCAGCTGGTGGCCAACGGATATGTATTCTCCGTTGGCATATAGATATTTCTCCGTATTGCGCAAGTCCCGTCCACGCTGAGAATGGCGGCTGTCCACAATCCGGTAGTTGGTTGGGTCCGCTCTTTGCACGCCGAAGAAATCACCATTTGGCATGCCAAAACTAATCCAAGAAAAAGATGGGTTCGATTTGAGAATGGAAAAGAAAATGCCTTCTCGACGATAGATATTAGACATCAGTTCGGGGGATGAAACGAACATCTGATACAACGAGTCCTGTACCGATTCTGCCGATTGCAAAAGACTGGATACCTCTGTGGCGACACGTAAAACAGTTTCGGCATTTACCTTTCGCGCCAGGTTATCGATGTTCTCGCGTGCTGTTGAATTGAAAGGAACAAAGATAACAATCGCCGTAATCAAGATCGTGATAACAGAAAACAGCAAAAACAACTTCTGCAGACTCAATCCTCCTCTGGCGTTATTCTGCCTCGAGGCGTCCTCTTTCTGAGCGGAACTTAGTGGCCCGGCTACCGGGTTATGCTCGTAAATATTAGTCACGATGAGGGGAGAACATGATCGGGGAGTAAGCGTCCTGCCTGGATCGACGCTTCATGATCCGCGTTGATATCAGTTGTTGCTGGCCACCAGGTTTTTTCCTTTACTGCGGGCGAGTTGTCCGGAATGGCCGTACACGGTAGAAGCCCTTTCCAAAAAAGAAAATGGCACTTTCATCCCGATCTGGCGGGCCTTAAGGAAACTGATCGCTATATCCGGCGGTTCAACCAATCCAACAGGCAATTCGCCCACCTTGCGTTTTTCGGTCAGGACATTGATGCCATAGATCGCCGCCAGTTGAGCATTGCTCTCAAAGCCTACGCCGATTGACATAACTGCTGTTCCTTGTCCGGCCTGCACTACATCCGGAACCACGCTAAGCACCGGAACGGTACTAGCATGGGCATTGATGGTGTCGATCTCTCTGAATACAGAGGTACTTCCTGTTATCCAGAAAATACTATTTTCCAAAGACGCATCTGAGGAGCGCATTTGATCGACTGCCTGTGGGACCGTTTCGGCTAACTCAGCAGCAGCATTTTTCTGACTGACACCCGCGCCAATGATGTTCACCCCATTTTCTTTACCCCAACTGAGCAAGGGCTCATACTGGGTTTTTATTGCGCTTTTGTTTTCATTGGCAAATAGGACTGCAATGTTGCGCAACCGTGGCTTTAGTGTCATCAGGTATCGGCCCTGGAGGCCAACCGGAACATTCAACGAAGTAAATGCAATATTGGTTTTGCTCCCGACATCATAGTTAGGCATTTGTCCCAGCATGACAGGATCCTTGGCACATATGGTCACGACCGGTATATCCCCACCTGAATAATGCTTGTATGCAAACTTTGCAGAAGATGATCCGGTAGCAAAGATCAGGTCAAATCCCCTTGATTCTGCTTCCTTGAATACCTCGAGTCTTTTCGCCGAATCTTTCTCCATCAACACCACTTCAACGTAGGGAAACAATTGGCGGTCGGCCAACACCCGCAAACTTGTGCTCAACGCGGTGTCATAGGCAGATGATTTTTTGGGAAATACAAAGAGGACTTTCTTATCTTTTACTAGATCAGTCGATGTTCCTGTCGATGCGACTGGGTCAATAGCGGTAAAGCTTACCCTTTCCGGTGAAGGCGATTGCGATTTCCAAGAGTGTGTCACTTCAGCTGTGACTTTCAGCCATGGCGCAATTGCCACGCGCTCTTTACCGGCATCGGCTAACGCCAGGCCAGCCAGAAATTGCAGTGACACCAGCACAGGTAGCACATAAAGGGGTAACGGGAAAAATGAGCGCCTTCTAGAGACAGTGCTTTTCGCAAAACTAAACATATCTATCTCCTGTAGTTCGGTAACGGAATAACGACGGCGGTGCCGTTGGTATCTGATTCTGTCATAACCTTTCCTTAGGTTGCCTGCTTTTGCACTGAAGAATTTGTTGAGAAAGACACGATGCGGAATATAAGGCCGAGAATCAAGATAGCCAATGCAAGGTACATCAACGTGCTGGGCTTAGAGCCGAACCATATAAGAAATTGTGCGACCACCAACGGCCCTGCGACGTGGCCCAGTCTTTCCAGAAATCGATACATAGCTGTAGAAGGCGCGAGGCCAATTTTCTGGGAAACGGCTGCATCAGCCACGTGGGTTAGCACTGGGGCATTAATAAATCCATGAGCAATTCCCAATAAAGCAACACCGAACATTAAAGTTCCAACCTCTATCCAGGTTCCAAAATTCTGGGTGTTGATACCAGTGGCCTCATTCAGCAGCGCTGACGCGTCCATCATCACACCGATCAGCATCAAACCAATCGAGCTAAGCACAACACCGGCGAAAAGCACATTGGTGCTAGCTCCGGTTCTATCGACATATTTTGCTATGAGTTGAGACGCCACCACGACGCCAAGACCATAAACCATAATGATCTGCCCAATGTCATCGGCTGCATAGCCCAGTTCCGTCAATATGAGAGGAATGGCAAAAATAGTGACGCCGGTGAGAATAGCCTTGGTCGGGATACCGACGGAGACAATAGTGTTAACAAACTTAAGATCGCGGAAGATGTGAACAATGTCTGCATAGCCGGAAAAGTACAGTCTCAATCCACCGCGATCGCGCTCTGTCTCTTCCTCACTCGCTTGATCTTCTGCTAACTGTCGCCCAGGCAGGAATACAAGAACATATATTACGCACAGCAGTCCGATTACCCCGGCAACCAAAAATACCCCGGCGTATCCGAGATAGACTGCCAGCAACGCGCCGATAGCAGCCCCGGAAATAATGCCTCCATTGAAGCCGTAGACGATGATGTTGTTTCCCTGGGTACGCTTGCTTTTTACAGAATTCTCGAGAATGAACGATTGCGTCCCGATCAGCAGGAATCCCTGACCTATACCGGAAAGCACCCTGGCCAGACACAGGATTTCAATAGCGCCAAACCCAAAATTCGCCTGGACCCAGCTGCTGGCGGGTTCAATGAATGCAAGCAGAAGTTGTGCTATCGCAGTAAGAAAACTACCCGTGAGCAGGAGTCCGCGGGAACCGCGGGTCTCAGCGTATTTGCCTGCCGGGATAAGTGTCAGAGCAAAGGCGAGGAAAAATAAAATAAAGACTTTGGCGGTGAACCCAGCTCCTAGCCCCGAAAGCACCGATATTTCCCGAATCAGTTGAGGCAGAAAGGATGCATTCATCGCCTCCAGGAAAACCGCGACGAAAAACAATGGCGTCAGAAGGGCTAGTCTAAAATTCATCGAGCTCTCGCTATCGAATTCGAGCTCACGTAATGCTGCCAGTTCGGTGGCGTCAGTAACCGTTGTGGCCATCTCCGCCATTTCTTTTTTCTTACGCCTTTCTGCCAACACGGCACTCAATTTGAAAAATAGAGCCGTCAAAAAGACCGTGGCGAGGAAAAGCACAGCAAAGTTCTTTACGTTCCTGGCGACGCGTAGGTAAACCACTTTCTTGGGGACGGCGAGTATCAGACTGACCTGGTTCTCGCCTGCTTCTACGTTGCCCGCTGTCATGCCTTGTCGATAGACAAAACAGTTCTCCGGCTCAGTCCAGCGCTGCCCAATCAGTGCGCTGTTAGTATGATAGGCGACCTGCCCATCTAAGGTGAGTGCGACCGAGTCGAGTTCAGGGTTTCGGTGATGGTATTCAATTAGGGCATGGTCGACGCCACTGATATCTTTCAAGTCGAGGCCCAAATCGAAGATCGCACCCACTCTCGCCGATAACGAATCGGTCAGTGCAGATGCTTTCGCCTGTACCCCGTGGGAATAGATCTGTACTGTGACAGTAGTGACAACAGCTGCTGCAACGATGAAAATCAGAGCAAAGAACGGCTGAATCCAACGCCCAGCAACAGCAAATCGAAAACCATGAAGGAGGAATGCGCCCAGTAGAACTACCCCCGCTAATCCCAGCATGATCAGGAAAACATTTTTGAACCTATCCTTCACCTGCGACAGAATCTGGACCCTATCCAGAGAAACCGACAGGAAGCCCACCGTCTCAAATTTGTTCTGCAGCGGTAACACCGCGATAAAATGCTCCGGTGTCTCCTGAATGGTGAAGTCCGGTGGAGGGGTCCCCTCCAAAGATCTGACGGGCAGTGGCTGTCCTGCAACAGGCTTTATCGGCTCTACATCTTGGGCTGTACGGGCAAATAAGGCATTACCCAGCAGGTCTGAAACAACAATGCTCCGCAGGTATTTATCTGAACTAATCAGGGGGGCTGCGAGTGTTTCAAAACCAACAAATTGACGCAGCGGCAGCCCAGCCTGAAGGAAGGTGTTGATCTCAGTTTGCACAACCTCACCTTGCGCTACGAGTCGATCGTGTTGCAGGGCAGGGTAAGACCGCAGGGTTTCACCTAACCCCACATAGCCCAGAAGCAGTAATGAGGTCAGTGCGATTACCCCAGGCGATAACGAAGCCTTCAACCGTTCGATATATGCTCGATATGTTCTCGGGTTCATTTTCAGGCCTCTGTCTTTAAGGGTAAATTAATCATTAAGTTCTTTGGCTCCTCCTGATACAGCGGGAACGGGTAGTGACACAGTTCGGCCAACCTCGACACGGATCAGCCACGGCTCAGGTAGCAACGGCCAGCGGCGCTGCAGATTCGACCAATTTACTCGAGATGGGCGACTCCCCGCGACTTATTTGTGTTAGTTGAACGAGGCGCTCTGCAAAAATCGACATAATCAGATCTTGATATGACAGACCATGATGATCGAGAGCTGAGCAGGTGATACTCGCGATCGTATCTGTGGGTCGTCTAAGGTCTGGCTTAGGGTTGGCTTCCAGCAAGAAAAGATCACCGTTTGCGGCCCTTCGCATATCGAGCCGAACCAGACTATCAAGGTTAAAGTACCCAAACACCTCTCGTGCCAGTCGTCCCATTCGATCGACGACATCTCTGTCGTGCTGGCCATCCAGTATTCTGATCCGTTCATGTGTAATAGGCTTTTCATCCATGGACGTGAATATTTTTTCCAAAGGCTCGAAGACCCTCTGGACGGCAGAGAACGCAAATGCGTCGGTAAGTGTTGAGAATTTCCCTGCCTGGCGTATTAACGGGCCCATGACAGAAATTGCAAACTCATCCCCCGGAAGAAATTCCTCCACTAGACAAAGATGACCGGTCTGCTGGCATACCTTATCCACCGCTGCCTTAAGGCGGTCGGCTGACTCGACAAAATGTACGTTTTTTGATGCGCGGCCAGTAACCGGCTTTACCACAAAGGGTCCTGGGTAATTGCCGAAAGTCGCGCGAAAGCGCTCTGAATCAGTCGGATCAATCTCCTCGTATTCTGGAGGTATTACAGTAAACCTGGCTGTGGGTAAAGCAGCGGCCAGGCACATACTTTTGAAAACGTGTTTGTTGTCTAAGAGGGAGGCGGAAAGCGGACTATGACCCACGTAGGGGATTCCCAGCATCTCCAGCAACGATGGGGCGTGAGCCATCGGGTCAATACCCTGGACGCCACCGGTATTTAGCCAAACCAGATCAATTTTCAACCGGGCTAACTCTGCCGCTAGATCACGGCCTTCTGCCAGCACTGCAACCCCAGAGAAACCTTCGTGCTCAAGCGTCTGTGCGATATTTTCAGCAACAAGTTTGTAGCTTTTCCAATCCCGGCTGTTTTTCTGCGGATGAATAACGATTCCCGGATCAGTTTTGTTGCCGGCGTATACGACTGCAAGATTAAGCCGCGTACGCGCGCGCTCAAGCAACTCCTCAATCTTCACGATCATTCTCCTCTCACAACCATGGCCTGGACCGGCGGCTTACTCCACAACACTCGGGCGAACTTGGCTCTGGGCAACTGAGTTTCTTCGTTATTGTGATACGAGCCACTCCAGATGGAGCCCGAATAATCTACCGTGTTTCACCGTTTCTTTCCAATTTTTGTTTACAGATACGGGATCATTTTCGAAAAAACGAGGCCAAAGGCTCCAAAGTCAGGAATCAAAAAAGTCACTAACTAATGGGAAAACAGTCGTTTAATCAAAAATCACAGTGCAATCGTTTTCTCGATCGGCGTTTCGCGCAACGTAAGCCACTAGTCGCAGATTCACCACCCTTAAGCCGCGGTTGAAAATACCAACTACGAAAAGGTGTTATTTCCAGATACGCCCCGGCGCGCTGTGCGTCCCGATAAATCCCATGACGCCTGGTCGGCGAAATTTCACTCAGGACGTATTGGCCAGCACCAGCATCACGATTGCGGCGCTCAATAGGATTACTCCGCCGATTTCAGCCTTGCTGACTTTTTCTCGAAATATCAGCACCGAGGCCATAAAGGTGAAGATAAGTTCAATCTGGCCTAAAGCGCGCACATAAGCAGCATGAGTAATAGTAAATGCTGTAAACCAGCAAATCGAGGCAATAAACCCTGTAAAACCCACACCGGTGCACGCTTGCCAGTTGTTTAGTGTCTGCCTGATTTGTCCAGGCTGGAAACAGCGTAACCAAATAAGGAGAACAAAAGTCTGGATTGCCGTTGCAGCAACCAGCGTGTATGCCGATCGCATCAACAACGAACCTTCTTCGAGTGAGAGGGATGCGCCGCGAAACAGCACTGAGGATAGTCCCAGAAATAATCCACTGGCAAGGCCAATAGTTAACGTCTTGCGCGCCAAGGCTAAGATGTTATGAAAGGTAAATCGAGTGCCAGACTCATCTCGTCGTGCCCAAGCTTCGTTATCCTCATAGAAAAGTGTGAAAGCCGCTTTTTCTTGTACGGTGCTCTCATGTGCGTATTGAAAACCGACGATAGCCTTCTCTGCACTTTCGGGAATAGATCTTGAGATCACCTTGAATGTAACTTCGCCTCCAACGTGAGGGGTGTTGACTGTTAGTAAATACGTATTTTCGGCACGAAGCGGTAGAGAATCACCCGAAAGTGTGATGCCCAGGCCGCCAATAGACAGATCGACGATGTGGCCGGGCACCGTATTGCCATCGATCTCAAGTTGGCACGGAATCATGGCCGATCTGCGAGGGTGACGGCGAACTCTGCCGATAGTCATGATCATGACGCCGATAAAGGCAGAAATGATCGCAACAGCAGCGCCCAGCGTGATACTTTCGTGGAGTAATACGGCCTCCAGAATGATCACCTGGACTGCTTCTGTTTTTGACAGTGCCGTGCCGACTGCAAAATTGGAATAGGAAAAGAGCCTTATCAACAAAAAGGTAAATAGAATCTGTGCGATTGACCCACCTACCACCCAACCCACAAAGCTGAGTGAGCCTTCCGGTATAGACATGTTGAACCCGTAGGCCAATAGCAGTAACCAGAGCAGGGCAAATGGCAGGGCGTACAGGAATCGGACTGAGGCCGCGGCGACATCACTGAGTTGCGACTTGAGTTGACGCTGGGCTGCAGAGCGCAGGTTCTGGAAGAACGCTGCAGCGATGGTGAATGGAATCCAGAGCATCAGTCCAATAATAGCGAGGTTGCGGTGGCCTGCATATTGATTTCTCTAAATTCAGGCGCTTGTGAAGGGCCTATCACAAATGGACAAACAAAAATCCGGCAGTTATTATGACTCGCATAAGCAGGCAAGAAAGAGAAATCGATTTCGTCCGATCAACCTAATTCAGTCCTAAAGGTGCAGAGTGCGGAGCCAGGGTAACGCCCTTTAGTTGGAAATATTCAATGCAGGGGGGAGAGCATATGAATACGCAGTCAGGTGCAGCGAGTTCTGAGACACAGACTAAACGCCCGCAGATGGGGTGGAGCATTGCGCGAGTGGTCGTATTGTCAATCCTCGTGGGGATTGTGGCCGCAGGTCTAGCCAAATTGCTGTTGATTGCGATCGGCTTGACAGAGACCTATTTCCATGACGGAGCGCTGTTCCATGTTGATGGGACCCCGCTGATGGATCTTGCGAAAGAGCAAGGCATTGAAAACGCGACGTTGCGTCCCTTTAATGTTGCCGTGATGGTGGTTTTCGGGCTGATTGTAGGGTGCATGACATATTACCTGATGCCAAATCGTGCCAATCGGGGGCTTTCACACGTAATCGAAGATGTTCACTTTAACAGGGGAAGTACCGGCGTAAAGGAAGGTTTAACCGTTGGCGCGATAAGTGCGGTCTCCATTGGGGCGGGCGCCTCAGTCGGGCGCTTTGGGCCTGCGGTGCACCTTGGAGCTGCAGCGGCCTCGGGGTTGGGGTCGGTGTTTAAGATGGATGACCAGGAGCGCCTGACCTTGAGTTGTGCCGGTATGGCGGCTGCGATTTCTGCCTCATTCCTGTCACCACTGGCAGCCGTGATTTTTGTGCAGGAGGTTGTGCTCAGGCAATGGCGGTTGTATCAGTTCATACCCATCGCTGCAGCTGCTGTCGCAGCGTCGGAGACGGCAGCACTCCTGGATGTACACTTTATTATCCCCAGTGAAATAATTCCCGAGTTTGTATATACCTACGAGTTTATTTTCTTCGGGATCATCGGGCTTCTTTGCGGTGGTTTGGCAATAGCGTTTAATCATGCCCTTCCAGCAGCAACCGCGTTTGTTGCAAAACATATCAGGATCGACAGTCGGCTTAAACCGGCCGTCGGTGGCCTGATCTTAGCGGCGATAGGTTTCTACTTTCCCTCGGTTCTGGGACTGGGCGGTTATGAAACTCAACTCGCGGTAGCCGGTGAGATTGCTTTATGGTTGTGCCTGGTTTTACTTGTGCTTAAATTTCTGGCAACTGTTGTCAGTTTTTCGTTTGGCTTTAACGGCGGTGTATTCGGTCCCAGCCTTTTCATGGGAGCCATGCTCGGGTTAGCGATAGGGTTGATGGTCCAGGGTGCCGGTATTGAGATCGCAAGCCTTTCCCTTTACGCCTTAGCGGGCATGGGGGCCATGGTGGCTGGGGTGGTCGGTGCGGTAATGTCTGCCATCATCGTGATGATTGAAATGACCGGTCGACTTACGACTTCGCTACCGTTGCTGTTCTCTGTGACTTGTGTTTACGTGATCATTTACCTTACGGGCGAAAGCTCATTGCTGGTGAGGCAATTGAAAGGGCGGGGTAAGAATCCCTGGGAAGAAATTCGAGCCACCGATCAGAAGTACACTGGGGTAAAGAGCCCGGATTAATGAAGTTACTGATTGGCTGATCTGGTGTCATGATCAGATCATAGGTGGTACCTTGGAGTCGAGGCTGGCCGAACGGTCAGTCGGTGGCATTATGCTTCACTTGCGCCGGGTTAAGTCCTGTCAGAAGAAAGGGGATTGTCAGAATGAAGAGCAGGACTTGAGAAATGTTACCAATGTGTTAGATAATGCAAAGAAATTATATGTTGGTTTAAGAATCTGTTTTACGGTCAAAGTTAATATCCGCAAAAGCTTTCCTGCTTGGCAACGCGAGTTGTCCAGCGGCTTGGCTATTGACCTTATTTCGCAATAGGAGAGAAACAAATGGCAAAAGGTTTGGAAAGTGCTGTCGCACCAAAAGAGCGCATCAATATTGTCTACCAACCGGCAACGGGAGGAAGAAAAGAGCAAATAGAGTTACCTCTGAAGGTTATGGTGCTTGGAGATTTCAACGGCCGAAAGGATGCCCAGCTTCAAGATCGAAGTGCAGCAGAGGTTTCGACACCGAGTGTCGATAATGTAATGGCGGCGCTTGACGTGGCGACAGAGTACTCAGTCCCGAATACCCTTACCGGCAAGGGCGAGATCAAGGCCAAGCTTGAGTTCAACAGCATCAAAGATCTCAACCCGTCCGCGGTAATCGAGCAGATTCCAGAACTCAAGAAGATGCTGGGTCTGCGTGACGCGCTGAAAGCGCTTCGAGCCCCAATCGGAAACTCTTCAGAGTTTAGAAAACTGGTTGATCAAAAGGTTGCCGGTAAGTAGTTGGCACTGATATACAGAATTCAAAAGGATTTTTACCATGGTTAAAACAGCTGTTGTGGATGAGGTGTTGGGAGCTTCCGGTCTGACTCTTCCCGATGATTCAATCGACTTTGCTAAAGAAGCAGTATCTACACTGATCGAACGTGCCGCGAGCCAGGAAAATGGTGCGGCCAGAGTCGATCGCCGACTGGTAGATGCAGTCATCGAGGAGCTTGACCAGAAAATCAGTGAGCAGGTGGACGCGGTCATTCACCACGAGTCTTTCAAGGCCATAGAAGCGGCCTGGCGACAACTGGATTTTCTCGTTTCGCGGACTAATTTTCGGGAAAACATCAAAATTCAGGTGCTCGACGTGACCAAAGAGGAGTTGGCGGCAGATTTCGCCGATGCTTCAGAGATTACGGATTCTTCGTTACACAAATTGATCTATACCGACGAATACGGCCAGTTTGGCGGAGAGCCGGTAGGGGCGATTGTCGGGGCCTACGATTTCGGACCGGGCGAGAAAGACTGCGAACTGCTGCGCTGCATGGCAAATGTCAGTGGAATGGCCCACGCGCCGTTCATCACGGCAGCCAGTGCCTCATTCCTGGGGCTCGATTCCTGGTCAGAGCTTTATAAGCTTAAAGATCTGGAGTCGGTCTTTGATTCGCCAACCTACCGGACATGGAACGGCCTCAGAACCGCCGAAGATTCCAGGAATGTATGCCTGACTCTGCCTCGATTTCTTCTGCGGGCGCCCTACGGCTCACAGAACGAAATTGCCGAATTCGACTATGAGGAGAACGCCGCTGACAACGACAATTTCTGTTGGGGCAACGCGGCCTTTGCGCTGGCAACACGGGTGGTCGATTCATTTGCGAAATATCGCTGGTGCCCCAATATTATCGGCCCCAAAAGTGGCGGCGCTGTTACCGGCCTTCCCTCGTACGTTTATGATCGCGATGGAAAGTTCTTTGTAGCCGGGCCGATCGAGATCCCCATTTCAGATCGTCGCGAGTTTGAGTTCAGCAATCTTGGTTTTGCGCCGTTGACCTTGCGAAAGGGCACCGACAATGCATCTTTCTTCTCGGCAAATTCAATTCAAAAGGCCAAGTTTTTTGGCTCCGATGCTGAGGCGAAACAGGCAGAGTTGAACTATAAACTGGGTACACAACTGCCGTATCTGTTTGTGGTTACCCGACTCGCCCATTATCTAAAGGTTCTACAGCGAGAGAACCTCGGGGGGTGGGTGTCACGAGGCGAGATCGAGGCCGAACTGAATCGTTGGATCAGAAGTTATGTTGCGGACCAGGAGAACGTCCCTTCGGCAATGCGTAGCTCTCGACCGCTGCGAAATGCCAAGATCGCGGTCTCGGAGATTCCGTCCAACGCCGGTTGGTATTCCATCAGTATGGAAGTGACACCGCACTTTAAGTTTATGGGCGCCAACTTCACGCTTTCTCTGACCGGATCTGTTGACGGCGGGGAAGCAGAAGCGGCATAACTTATTTACAGGGACGAATTCAGGGTTTACAGGTCCCCGGGGCTATGAATCTCCCGGTTCGATGTGATGGCTATCACATCGAACCGGATTGACCCCGGATATCTTAGAACTCCAACTGACATTCATTATTGAAGGAGAATTAGTTTGGCTTACAACATTTATCTGGAAATCGCGGATATTTCCGACGGGGCAAATACCGAGGAGAGTATCGGGCAGTTTGCGGTTGCTGAGCATGAAGATGAGATTTCTGTACTCCAATTTCATTGGGGAATGACCATTCCCACCGATCGATTATCCGGGCAGATCACCGGTAATCGCCGGCACGAACAGCTGACAATCAAAAAGCATCTCGATGCGTCCTCGCCGCTGCTTGCTCAGGCGCTGACAAATCCCGTTCCACTGGAGTGCACTTTCTCGTTTTTCCGCCCCGGTGATATCGGAGGCGACGGGGATCCGGAGCCGTTTTACGAGATCATGCTCGAGGGGGCGAAAGTGACCAACATCTCGGTGACATCCCCTGATGTGCTGGATCCGGCGAACGACAACATGCCGGCATTCGAGCTCGTGACTTTCGCCTACAACAAAGTAACAGCCTCTCATGAGCCTGGTGGAACTGAGTTTGAGGACACCTGGACGGGCGAGTAACCCGCTCTTCGGGCTTAAGTTGCCTTGCAGTCAGGCTGGGCGGCCATCGAGTCGTCCAGCCTGTTGCTGTTTTGCGAGATTCAAAAAAATGCAAAAGCAGGCAGTCACTGTCCCCGTTTCTGGAGGCTCTCATCGCAATCGGGGCTATCGGGTGTGGCGCGTTGCATCATCGGGTATACCGTGTGATTAACTCAACATGAGCATTTACCTGCGCTTTTTATCGATACTGATGATTCTGGTGGCGCTCACCGGTTGCATTACGCGGCCGGTTGAGGTCACTCGGCCGCTTAAGCTGAGCCAGCTGACAGCGGGAAATATCCCAGAGCAAAAGGGTGCGCTTACAGTCAATATCGATGCGCACAATGATCTTAATTGGTTCGAAAATACCAATAATGGATTAACGATCGGCTTTTTGCAGACGAGCAGCCGTGGCATCATCTCCCAACTGGCGAAAAGCTCCCTTGGTCTTCAGAAGATTCTCGAGAAGGATCTCGATGATCCGGCAATAATCAGTATCGACACTTTCCGGGTGCAACCGGGTTCAAAGACCACGGTGGTGCTGACGCGCGGTGAGTTGAGCAAGCACTTAGTGATCGTTGCCGGGTACTACGATCTGAAACCCGGTAAGTCACTATTGGTTTTCGATACGCCTGTTTATCTCGACCGGACGTACCATGCCGATCCGATAGCACTGTTTCATAACGATACCCCGATGTATTCACCGTACGAACTTATCGAACTGAAGCTGGGACCCCAGGAAATTCTCTCAGAACAGACCACATCCACGACATTCTGGCTCGAGGCGCCGGGACTGTTGGGCCGGTTCTTCTACAATGTTCCATAAGGCAAACTGGATAATGCAACGAGAAAACCGGGCCGCGACGCATCAGGAGTTGACAACATGAACTATGGAAGACAACCAAAATGGTATTCCGGACAATTTCTGGAATCACAACACCTTCAATACCTGACTAATCATGTGTCGCAACTTCAAGGGGAAGCCCTGAAGATCGTGCCTAGCGAAACCTGGGGCTTCGCTCACCTTGAGTTAGATAACAGCTTGCTGCAGGCCGGGACACTGCGGATCAAGGCTATGTCTGCTGTTACGCCGGACGGCACGCTCGTGGAGTTTCCCGGCAACAGCCAGGTGCCGGACCTGAATTTCTCGGACCAATGGACGGATTCAACGCGCCCACTCGAGGTTTACGTGGGCCTGCGGCGATACAACCCATCTGCGTCGAACGTGGGTGATAGCAGTGATGCACGGAGCAGCAACAGCGCGCCTCTGGAATTACTCGACTTCAATGATGCCGACAGGTCGGTCAAGGTTGACCTGATCGAGTTCAATATCCGCTTCTTCACAAACTACGATGTCGATACGGCTTCCGATTACGAATTGCTGCATTGTGCAAGGTTGCTTATGGATGATGCTGTGGTCCAGCATGATCCACAGTTTTCGTTTCCCACAAGCAATTTGCGTTGCTCTGATGTGTTGCAGGCACTCGCGCAGGAGTTCTACCAGGCTGCGATGACGACGGCTCGTGGATTGGAAGAAATCAAAAAGACTTTCAATGGCAGTTCGCTAGAGCATGGCCGACGTGAAGCGCGGCTTATGGGGGGTATGCAGGCATTGAGTGAATGCACGGCCAGTATGCGGCACCTAATTAGCGGCCCCTTTGTCCATCCGGCCGCGCTTTTCGAGCCCATGGGCGTCCTCATTTCGAGACTCAGTGTTTTTTCAGATCTGATCGATGTGACCGGAAGTTACCGGGGCGGGTCGTCAGAACTGTTGACTTACGATCACGGTAACCCGGCGGTCTGTTTTCAGCGTGCGTTAAGCCTTATCCCCATATTACTGGACGAGTTGACCCCGACGCCGCGGCTGGTGGTCCCCTTCGTCAGCGTGGGCGAAGAACGGTTGTACACCGAAATCCCGGCTCATTTTTTCGGGGATACCGTGGACTACTTTCTGATGGTTGAATCACCGGACGTAGAAAATGCCTGGGTCAGCAGTTTTCAATCCAGTACCCGGATCGCTGCAGAGTCAGAAATGAAGGACCTGATCCGGTTCTCTTTATCGGGATTACCGTGTCAGCTGTCACCATCGCGGCCGGCCGGAGCTCCGATTCGCGAACGGGCGTTCTTTTTCAAGCTAAACAACTTATCCAAAGTGTGGCGCACGATTGAGAGTGATCGAGACATCGCTATCGAATGGAAAGATATGCCCGAAGGTATCGCGATCGAACTCGTAGCGGTACAGAAATAGGTATCTAGACTGTGCTGCTTATCGAATGTTTCCATCCGGTGCTGCTCCTTGTTGAGCAACTCCCCACGCGTGAGCTCCGATCTTCAAGTCCGGGTGATATGGAGAAACAGTTTGTTGAGGCTTTCGGGATGGCCGAGCGCGACGCAAGCGAGGCGCACCACAGTAGCGCACAGATTGAAGCGGCTAAGTTCTCATATGCGGTTCTGATCGATGAGCTCTTAATGTCTTCCGATACCGAATTCGCAGCTGAATGGAAACAGCATCTGCTTCAGGAGCGGTTCTTCGGCACCAGGACAGGAGGCGATAGAGTTTTTTCAGAGATGAGCAAAGTGCTCGAGCCATTAGCGCAGAATTATGATATTCAATTAATTTATCTGAGCTGCCTGGATTCAGGGCTGGTCGCTGCGCTGCATAAGGATCTGACCAGTATCGATGAGGTGAAACACCGAATCCGTGAGTCGGTGCAGTTGTTGCGTCGCGCCAGGGTCAGTGACCGAGTTTTGTGTCCAAGCGCTTACCGTGGCTTGGGCCAGCGGGGCACCGTTAATCGCGCGTCGCGGCGTGGGGGCCTTATCACAACGAATATTGTCGGGGTTCTGGTCGTCGTCGCGCTTTTTGCTTATTACTCGGCCTCTATAAAACAGGTCGTGGACTCAACGGCGACCCACGGCGTTCTTGAGAGCGGGTTGGCCGATCCTGGTAACGCCGAACCAGCGGGTGGGTTCGGTGCGCTTTTGGGGGCTGCCAGTTCATGGGTTGGCGGGTTGGTTGGGGATGATTAACCCCGCCAACAGCGTAGTTCGGTCGGGTCAAAGAAATCCACGGCAATAGAATTTTCTAGCGTTACGGTCAAATAATGAAAGTATTCAAATGGTTTTTGATTGTCCTACTGATAGCTGCAATCAGCCTCGGAATCCTTATCGTAATGCTAGGTCTGGGTTATCCCGAGCAGGCGGCAATTCGGGTCACGGCCTATTTCCTGATAGCTGTGGTCGCGTTTTTTGTGCTCAGGCGGCTACTGAACCGATGGAGGGCAAAAAGAAAGGCGAAGCAGCTTCTTGATCTGGAGCCGCGGGAAAAATCCCTGCTTGCCAAGCTGGGTTTTTCGCGCGACGCAAGTGAGGATCGTTTCCGTCAATTGCAAAAGGCCATGCGCCGGCGGGTGGGGCGTAGCGGTGAGTATCAGGTTCCCTGGCTGATAGAGTTCGAATGCGAGGCTGGAGATTTTCGCCGTTACCTCAAGCGCCATAATAATAATGCCGCCCTTGAAATTAGCCCAGATGTGTCATCAGGTTCGGCTATCGATATCGATATCCTCGATTCTTTCCTGTGCTTGTCGTGCGGCCCGGAAATCGTCGACGGGGGAAGCTCAAACAAGGTCTGGCAGGACCTGCTCCAGAGTCTAAATCGCTACCGCGAGCAGCGACCCTTTGAGGGGGTAATCATATCGGCCCCTGTCGGGCTTCTTATGGGTTCGGAAGATCGAATCCATGAAATGGGCCGGTCGGTAAATGATCTCATCCAGAGCGCGATTCGGGCACTGCGAATCCAGGTTCCCGTATTTCTTGTGGTGACCGACTTGTGGCGCCTGGACGGTTTCGATGAGTTTACCCGCCTGCTTTCCGAGGCCGAGCGGGGCCAGGCCCTGGGCGCGGGTTTTGGCCAGGAAGACAAGCACTTTCTAAATACCGAGGATGGACTGCAAAAATTCTCGCTCGAATTCATTAACGAACTGGGTAAAGTTATCCAGGACAAGATCGCCCTTAATATCGCAGAAGGCAGTCAGAACGGAATCTCGACAGCATCACTGATCCGGTTACAGGGCCAGGTGTCCAGTCTTTCAGCCGCCCTTGGCCGCCTGATTGAGTCTATTTCCGGTAGTGAATTGCAGCGGATCAGGCCGAATTTCCGCGGGGTTTATTTCCTGAGTTTTGCCCCTCGTGGGGATCTTGTGGACCCAAAGAAAAAACCGGCCTCGGTCTTTTATCAGGAACTCATTGAACGGATTCTGCCGCAGGAAAGCGGCGCGACAACCACTTTGGAGTTTGCCGAGCGTTTGTTCCGTGGCACACGCAAGCGGGTGCTCAACCGGATCGGTGTTGCCTGGATTATCGTCGGATTGGTGATAGCGGTTGAAGGGTCATTGGATCTGAGATCTTTGAATCTGATCAGATCCGATTTTCTTGCCTTCGCGCCCATCAGCAATTCTGACTACGAAGTCAACCTGATCCGTCAGCTCGATCACAAACGAACGCTGATCGACACGATGGAAAGCGAAGTCACTGCATACTTAAGTCCCCCAGTACCGTTGCCTTGGTTGGGTGTGCCCAGTGATCAATCGACCGTCGAAAAGATGAAAGGCGAGTGGGCAGACAAAGCAAAACGGATTCTGACCCTCCTGGATGAGCAACATCTGGATAGCATCCGAGCGGCCAAGACGGAATACCGGTTGGCGCTCGATCTTGAAAGTGAACGCCTGCTAACCGATCCGGCACTGAATCCGCAAAGGAACTCCGCTTTCTCAAAGCTCGGTCAGGCGATCAAGAATACGATGGATCGGATTAATGTCGTTCGGGCGATCGAAGATAAACGACCATTGCGGGAAATATTGGAGATGCCCAATCCATTCGGTGAGGGCTCTTCGTACGCTTTAACCCGTGATGATCCCGAAGTAGCAGGACAGGTGTTCACGGCATTTGTTTACACCAAAATCTGGGATCAGTATTCAAGTGACCCGGGTTCTTTGGCTGAGAGGCGGGATTACTGGACCGCCTCGTTTAAGAATCTGGTCTCAGGGATTGACCCGAAGTTAACGTGGCTTTTATATCTTGCGAATGATGAAATCGAAAAAATCAAGCCGGAATTAAACAGCGCCGATTTATGGGCTGAGACCCCACCACCGCTATCAGCAACTGTACAGCCGGTGTGGAGTGACGAAGGCGTAGGATTCATCACTGATTTCTTCAGTCAGATTCGTAGGACCGGCACCACCGGCGTATGGGTTGACGATGCGGAAAGTGAGATTCAGAAAGATTTCTTCAATAGACGTGTACTGATCTGGACTGAATATGCAGAGACAGTACTTTTAGGTAACAGCCAGTTAGATAACCGCCAGATGGCTCAGGAAAGCGTTATCCAGATGGCTTCAGCTCGTCGAAACCCTTACCGTTCGGCCCTGAGGATCATGGCTGAGGAGAATCAGGAGTCGTTCTTCCCGGGTGAACGCCCAGATTGGATTAACCTTGCCCTGTTCCACAGAAAAATCGAACTTCTGGGTGGAGATGAGGAAGGCGGAGGCCCGAGCAAAACGCTTACCAAGCTCGGCCTGAAAATGTTGAGTAAATTCGGTGCGGTCGGGAAAGCGGTGAGTAAAGATGCGAAAAAGGGGCTGAAAACCAAGAAGAAACTCGATAAAGAAAAGGGCGGTGCTGCCAGGGATGAGCAGTTAGAAAATGCTGCCAAGGAATATAAAGAGAAATACCTCCCAGCCCTGGAGTTAGTTGCCTTCTCAGCGGATAGCCGAAATGCTTCTTTCAGCACTATCACGGACCGATTCTTATCCGGGGATGATCCGGGGGCTGGCGCAACTGCTTTGGCCGCTGGCTATAAATCAATCCGCACTCTTGAGATGATGTTGGGTCTGCGTGACAAGTACACACGAATTTATTGGGATCTGATTTCAGCACCCTTTAGTGTCAGTGAGAATTACCTGCTCGAGGAAGCTGCATGCCAAGTTGATCAACTCTGGCGCGAAGAAGTTCTGGCAGGCATGGATAATGTTCCCGAAAGTGCAAAATTCAGCAAAATGTTTCAGGAGGGCGGCCTCGCTTGGACTTTCCTTGATGAGAAATTAAAGCCCTTCGTCAAGACCAGTCCTGGTGTCGGTCTGGTGCCACGCAAGGTGGGTGCGCGCGCGCTGCCTTTGACCGCGGGTTTCTTTGACTTCCTTTCAACGGGCCGCCTAGGCCTGCAGTCGATGCAGGACACCTACACTACCCAGCTTCTGACCCGCCCAGTTACCGTCAATAGCCAGGCTGCATTAAAGCCGGTTAGAACCACGATGGTGTTGCTTTGCGAAAATGGCAAAAAACGCCAGAAAGTGGTGAACCAGAACTTTTCCAGCCAAGGCCAGATTGAGTGGTCGCACGCGTGCTCTGATTTCCGGCTTGACATCGATTTTGGAATCTTTGAATTGCGAAAAGTCTACAAAGGTCTTCGTGGGTATCCAAGATTTCTGGAGGGTTTTGAGGCTGACACATTAAGACTTACCAAAGACGATTTTCCTGCATACGCTCCGGTATTCAAGCAACAGAAACTGGGCCATATTGATCTGCAGTACCAGATCCTGGGCAAGGATGCGCTAATCAAGGCGGCACGTGAACGACCGACCGACACTCCTGCGCACATAGCAACCTGCTGGCCGGTCGAGGGAAGAGATGCCAGTTGACCTTCCAGCCCCTTACCAGACTCAGAATGACTGGGCGTATTCAGAAACGGATTCCAGGGGTAATGGCCCGTTAAAGATTCTTTTTGTCGGCAATTTTCTCGGCACAACGGCGCCCCTAGAGGTGCCACTGAGTGTTTTGGAATCATCGGAACTGCTGAAGTTCTGGTCCCCTCAAATTGAGCTGAAGTGTGAGGTTCGGGTAGGTACGTCGGTAACGACCGTAGCCCTCCTCTATCGCCCGACCAAAATCGAGTCGCTGCTTCACCCTGTCTCCGGTTGCACACTCAGCGCTGATCAGGTTGATGCCCAAGTTTCCACGAAAGAGGTCTCTGCGGTCTTTGAGGGCGTGGCTTCAGGTTGGCAAACGACCCAGGACGCGATTCGGGTGGCGCTTGAGGCGAAAGATCAGGGCACGGGGGGAAACTCTATCGACTCGCTCGCGCCGGTGCTTGTGCCGATCGCACAGGGATTAAAATCCTTTGGCGCTCTCTCCCGGGGCAAAAAGAACGAAGTCTACCTGGATCAGCTTTTCGTCGAACTGGAGGAACTGCGCGCTCAGGTTCAGGTTGCGGTTACTGCAGATGCTGTTTTCCAGGAGATGAAACGATCCTGGCTCGGCCTTGATAGGATCATCACGGCGGGCAGTGGACGCCGAGAGTTAGAGGTATGGGCGCTGAATGCGTCGTTGCCCGCGTTGGCAGAAGATTGCGCCGTCGATGTGGCCAATACCGATCTTCATTCGGCAATTTATCAAAGTGAGATTGGCCAGTACGGAGGCGAACCCTTTTCCAGCGTGGCCTTTGGATTCCAGGTTCCCTTCACCAAAAGCCACGCTGATTTGTATCGATATCTGGCTACTATCGCGGAAGTCGCAAGTGTGCCCGTGCTTGTCGACCCGGGTCTCTCATTGCTGAATGCCGATAATTATTCCTCATTGGATGGCCTGCAAAATATTGCAATCGAGCATGATGCGACTCTATTGGATATCGCAGAGCGCACCTGCGGGAGTTTCTTGTTCCTAACGCCCCAGAGCTCAGTAATCTCATTAGATCGAGACCTTGAAAAACACGCCGCAGGAGGGAGTCGCACGACCACGGGTGACTGCTCAGGTTCGGTTGATCTTGTTATACATTTGTTCAAAAGACTCACCGGGAAAGGTGCGGCGCCTTCTGAATTCCAGCAGGATTCACTGGGCTACCAGGCGAGCCCGGTTTATTGGTTTGGGCCGACCATTGTTGACTCACTCAGAGCGCGAGGGATGGTGGTGCCCCTGTGCCATCACCCTGCGGAGCCGGTGGAGTTTACCGGGGCGTTGCCGGTTGCAGCCCTGAGAAGCGCTGCGAAGGGTCGGGGTGCCGGAGAGGTTCAGAAGCCACCCGAGCTTATCGGGCTCGTTCACATACTGAGGATACTCCATAAGTTAAAGGCTTGGGCCCGGGAAAGTATTGGCAGCTCTATGAGCATTAACGAAAGGGTTGCCGCTATCAATGAGCAGATCGGCGCTTACGTGCTGGACACCCCTAAACCCAGAGTAGAGTTACTTCAGTCCCGTCCTCTTAGTTCAGGACGGTGCGAGTACGTTAGCGGATCAACCACCACGCTGGATTCATATCGACTAAGTTTTTGCCTGCACAAGAACCTAGATTACCCGGTGGGTGAGCTTACCACCGACATCGCGATGGGTTAAAAAGGAGGCTGCTATGGCATATGTCGGGACCGTTCGAGCCTATACCGTAAGCGGGGCAGATCAGGAGTCTTTCGATCCGTCCCAGCCGGATTCACTGCCAACGCCAGATATAGAAAGCCACATCTTCGGTTATCGCCATGAGGTAGAGGTGCCGGTGCGGGCCGAAGACAGCGCTCCGCTGCAGGGGGCGCAAAATCGACTGGCTTGTTTCAAGGTTATCCAGGATGAGGCGATCATCGATTGGCATGAGCTTATTACTCAGCCCGATGATCCATCGACGCTGGTCGTTACGCTGGATTGGGAGTTGTGGGATGAATACGGGAATAAAGTGGTCTCATACCTTGTGTCCCTGCTTGGAGCGAGCATCATTCGAATTGCAACGACGATGCCAGACATAGTCGATACAGATGATTTTTCAAAAACCCGGCTCTTTAGCGAAATCGAACTTCGATTTAATTCAATCACACATTACGGCGGCCCGACCCTTAACAAGTTGTCAAGGTCAGACTGGTTTCACAAGCGCCAATGAGACTGCTTTCACGCGAAGGGCTGCTCGAGCCCAACAGAAATCGGTCGCACTCAGAGGCCCAGTTCGCGGAAACGATAAAGAGTGAAATTGAAGATTTATGCAACACTCAAGAGGGCTCATGTCCTGCAAGGCGCGATCTCGGATTACGGTCAGCACTCTTCTCTCTGGGGCGCCACTCAAAGGATCAAAGGAGCCGGCTGTTGGATCTTATGAAGCGAAGTATCGTCTCTTATGATCAGCGAATTCAGGAAGTTCGGGCAACGGTGGTAGAGGAATCGGACAACGCGGCAGGCCACATCCGGCTCATCTTTTCTGTCCTGAGTCGCCCCTTGCCCACCAGGTTTTTTGTCCAGTTGCTTCTAGAGGTTAATACCGATGTATCGTTACGCATAATTAAAGCAGGACGTTTGGAATGACTACAGGCCAGCCCGACCGGCATTATGAAGAACTTCTCAATGCGTTGAGATCAACCTCTGGTGAGGAGCGCCAGGGGGCTCTGGATCACCTCGCTGGGGATCCGGATGTTGATGTGCTGTTACGTTCGATGGCTTATGTCTTAGATTCGGCTGATGAACTCATTGAGCGAGGCGCTTCGGCGCTTCGTCAGGCGGTCGGTAAGCATCTTTTTCCGAGTGAGTTTGTTCCTCGGGGCGCAATGTCGATATTAAGGCCTACTTCCCAGGTTGATAAGTTTGCTTTTCTTGAGCGGGGCGAGGAAGTATTGCTGCAAAGGCCTAACAAAGGCACTCAAAGATTTCGAGTCCTCGCCAGGTCGCAAATATCTCCTTTGAACATTGGTTCTGCGGGCTCGACTTACAACCCGGCCCGCGATGAAACGACCCTTAATCTGGCGATCCGCTCTCCAGAGCCTTTTCCAGTGGCGATGATACAGTCCCTTCCGTTTTTGCTCCAAGGCGATCTGGCGGGCGCTCAAATCATTTACCGGGCGCTTCGGACTGCTTTGTCGCGGATAGAGATACGCATAGATGATGAGCCATTTTTTGCCGATCAGAGCCAGGTGAGAAACCTATTTGAAGGCAATCAATTTGTCGGTCAAGTCACCCGAAATGAAGGACAACTCCCCTTTGACCTGATCGAATTCTTCCTCGGATTTTCGAGCCTGTTAAGAAATTTCGAGATCAAACTAGGCCAGGTCCACGATCAGATCTTAGAGGGGCAGAGCAAGGGCAGATATGAAGGGTTAGACTCAGCGACGCAGATCGATATCTCTTTAACCCTGACGGGCGATGCATTGCAGGGTGTTGAGGTAACGCCCAGCTACTTTCTGCTGAACCCGATCGTGGTCGAGAACATGTACGAGAAGCGCTCGCTACCGGTTGCGTATCAAGCCGCCCGGGATACCCTAGATTTCAATATCAATCTGGCAGAGTCCAATTCGGAAGTGCCCGTAGATGTCCTTGAATTGACAACCACGTCCTCTGATTCACCCAACGACGTAATCCTGACGCCGGACTTTTCCTCTGCTTCCAATAGATCCGAAGTGGTAGGGAAGTTTCAGGTTATCAAAAAGGCGGCAGCGACAAGCTCGGCCGACAGCAAGACGGTTCAGACGTCGATCTCGTTAGATCCTGCGCATATCGGTAAATTGACCGGGCCGGTTCACGCGACGATGTTATGTACCAATGGGTCTGCGGTAGAGAACCTGCCTTCTGGGTCGATTTACCGCGGGCTCAACGGTGATCTTGGACGCTTTGAGTTGACTAACGTGGTTCGAACAACTCGCTACCACGATGCATCCATCAGCGAGCAAAAACTGTTAAATGGGTTGCTCGATGCCTACGCTTGCGACATTAATGTGTTCGCCGACACTGCCAGGTTGAAAAGCCTTTGGCAATTCTATGCAGAGCGGGTCAATGCCTCCGGTGCCGATCTTCGTAAATTTGACTTTGGCATCGTTAAAACTACGCTCAAGGTTACCAGCACGATTTATCGGTTGGGAAATCTGCCATGTTACGAAATTTGTATTGGTGTTGACGACGATCAGTTCGACACACCGGATGAGCTTTTTTCCTACGTCGATATCCTGCAGATGCTGGTTATACGATTGTGCCCAATTAACTGCACGAGTCGTTTTAAGGTTGAGAAAACTAGAAGCGGGGAGATTCTAGAATGGCCGATCTTGATCGCGTCCGAACGTCTGAGCCCCTAGCCGATCTTTGCAGCCGGGCGGGGCAATTTGATTATTTCCAAGCGGTACGGCTGGCGCATCAACTCGTCTCCATTGGCAAAATAACCTCTTTTTCAGTGGAGCCACCCTTGACTATGGTCAACTCGGCTTCAGAACGTTCTGGGGATACGCCATCTGTATCCGGTGCCTCGCTCGATGATGGACATTTAACCCTTTATTCAACGTTTTGCAGCCTTTTTGGCTATGGATCAATTACACCGGAGTACTTTTCACGCCGGCTGATTTCCAATCTTTCTGAGAATCAGACTGAAGTGTTGAGTTTGATTCGTTTCCTTAACCATAAGATTCACGAACTTATTTTTAAGTCTACGCTGCTTCATTACCCCGTGGTGGCTGAGTTAGAGTTTGGCCGCCAGGAGATCAGCAATACCCTAGCCTTTCGGTCTGCGAGCCAATCAATGCCAAAGCATCTTCGGAGCCACTTCGGGGAGTTTCTCACACAGTTATCTCCGATTTTTCTGATCAAGCATCGCGGACTCAGCGGGCTCCGTAAGCTTTTAACAGTTGTTCTGGGCGTGCCGTCTGTACGCCTGTACGAATGCGATGTCCAGAAAGTTGTCGTTCCTCGAGACGCCAGACCGAGGCTCGATCGTGGCGCATTTGAGTTGGGCAGTTCGTCTCTGATCGGGGGCCAGATCCTTGACGCCTCCGCGAATCTGGCTGTGCACCTGGACAACGCAAAACTGGATCTGGTGTCGGCGCTGTTGCATGACCAGGGCTACCTGGAGGCGGTCAAATCGCTCATCTGCTTTTATATCCAAAGGCCCCTTAACATTGTCCTGACTTTCCGACTTCCCGAGGAGGTTAATCCATCAATACGCCTGGGAAGCGCGAAATGGAATCAGTTATCAAAGATAGGGAGCCTTCGGACTGAACAAAGAGAACAGAGGATCACGCTCTGAGCCGAATCAAAGACAGCAAAAATGACTGACGTTCGTGTTACTTTTGAGAAGATCCTGCCAAGTGGGCCCGCAGCTGAACCATTGTTGACGGTGCTGAGCTGGTCGGCGCAAGAAGCGTGCTCTAAAAACTTCACATTTAAGGTTCGACTAGCCCTTCGAAATGCTTCTGATAAAGCATTTTTTATTAAAGAGGGTCGTATTAACCAGGAACATGCGTGGCGGGTTACGGTCGAGTCGAATCCACTCGCGTTGATCAACGATGAAATAATACCCGAACTAAACGTCAGACATTTTCTTGGGTATCTTGAAAGGGTAACCGAGTTTTCAGAAAATGAAGCACAAAAGACGCTCGAGGTGGTTTTGGGCCCGCTTACAATTCCGTTAAGTTTTGCGCGAGCGACAAAATCCTACAAAGAAAAGAGCGTTGTCGATATCTTCGATGACTGCATTGAAAAGTTAAAGAGTCTGACGGTTGGTCAGGTTCCCATTACCGTTGAAAAACACCTGTCACGCGAAGATTACCCGGTGTGGGCAGTTCGACTCCAATATCGTGAATCCGACTGGGAGTTTCTTAAACGGGTGTTGGAAAGGGACGGCATTTATTTCTTTTTTGAGCATAAGGAATCGGAGACGGTCATTCATCTTTGTGATCTGTATAGTGAGCATGCCGTTTCAGCTAGGGGTTTGGGGGCTTTTGTCAGGTCCGATCAGTCCATCTCCGATATGCACGCAGTTTCTGAGATAACGCCGCGATATGTATGCGTCTCTGGATATCAGTATTTAAGCGACGGATTAAATCTCTATGCTTCCATTGATTGCGAGACCCTTACCGCCTCGGCTCCAACAATATCCCAGGAAAAGTCAGAGATCGATCAGCCGCATACCGTTTTTCTGGAGGGACTGGTAACTCCGCCGGGAGACGCAATCGATAACGGTATCGTTCTAGGAGATCTAAATCACCTCGTCGCCCGTAGAGCCGAAGAAATTGTCGCGACGTGCCAGTTTTTAGAGGGACGAAGCTCAATCCCAGGCCTATTTCCCGGAGCGATCATCAATGTCGATGGTTTTCCGGATATATGCCCCCCAGGCGAGACCTTTTTTGTCTTCGAAGTTCTCCACTTTGGTGATTCCAGCACAACCGGGGCACCCGGCGTCTCGTACTCGAATGAGTTTATGGCCCATCGAATGAGCGGCCCTGAGAGAGTCCAATACCGACCCCCCCGCTCAACACCCAAGCCACGTGTCCCGGGTTTCGTAACAGGCTTTATCAATGCCTATCGATACCCAGCCACAGTTAACCCTGATGTCGCCGATAGAGATTCGCTCGGCCGATTCAACGTTGTTTTTCAGTTCGACGCATTTGATGGCACACCGGATTCAACAAATGTTTTCAGGGTTAGGACAATTCAACCGGGCGCGGGGAACCGTGGCGGCACATATCACGCGTTGTATGATGGCACGGAGGTGGTTATTGGATTTTATAAGGGGGACCCAGATCAACCGATAATCGTTGGCAGCGTCTTCAATACAGTAGATATCGATCCTTCGGTGGAGCCTGATCATTATGTCTGAGTACCTTAAGAGGGATTTCAAATTTCAGGAGAACCATACTGGCTCCACTAATGAGGTTTCGACTGGTTACTATTGTTTTACTGGATCGTTGGCCGATACGGATCCCTCTGTGGCGGAAACGAACGAGTTTCTAGGTTTGCTCTTTAAAACAGGCATGGGGGCCGTGGCAGCGTCTACGTTGAACAGCGATTTTGTGCCTCTGGGATCTTACTTTGCGCTAAATACCGGTTATGAGAAAGATCATAGCTCATTGGTCGGTATTGCAGCAATTACGACCGGGCGGTACGAGGTGCTCGCTACTGGCGGGTATAGTTCGACCCGTATCACAAAAAGCTATCTCGATAGTTATTTTGCAGATACGACTCCGGCATTTAAAGCGAAATATCTTTCGCTTATTTATCCGACGACCGCAGCTGCTGAAAATCTGGAGTGGATTACCGCAGCGAACGATTTCAACTACGCGATCAAGAAGTTCGGCGAGATGCCGATGACAAGCTCTAAATTATCTTCAGGTTGGACATATAGCGAGAACGTAGACGAGTCCAATGGCCAGGCCATTACTTTTCGAACCCTCGGGGAGCGAATAGAAGTTCGGGAACCGGAGCACGGCGAGCAAATTGCATATGATTATTACACCGCGGAGAAGGGCGGCGCAGGCCTAGGTATCGGCGTTACTCCTTCTTATTTATCGTTCGATGAAACACCTTTATCCAGTGTCTGGAGTACTGAAACAACTCTAGCGAGATGGCCTGTTCTGACCACAGACAAAGATTCACCAAAAGAGACCGAGGTCGATGTTAGCTACGACCTCATTGGCGATGGACTTTCCAGACCCGTCTCTCTTTCTTTGGATCGTATCCTCGTCTGGCCAGGTCAGACATTAACGCAGGAACGGGTCGACGATCTGAACGAGCGAGGCATAGACCGTGTCTATACTGGCAGTCTTCTTTCTCATTTTACGATGTCGTCATCTGGGTGGGAAACTCCGGAGGCCGCTCTACGTGATGGCAAGGTCGTAACCGAAGCAATAGTGGTTTCTGCCGGCCTATTTCTCGAGAAGGGGAAGGTGCTGACTCGGATTAACATAACTGACTTAATGTACGCGTCGACATCCAAGGTATGGATATGCACCGACTACATATATTGGCCTGGCGTCCCGATGATGAACACTATCGGGAATATGCAGCAAAACCTCACCCGGGGGCACAAGTTTAACTTTGTCAAAGGAGTAACAGTTAGTCTTGGGGCAACGAATGGATACGACCTGGCCGTCGGCCCATCCTATGAATACACCAATACTTACAAATCCGAGATACCACAAAACACCGAGGGAGGACAAGTTTACCCTTACCATAAAACCTACTTCGGCACCGCGATAAATGGTTGGTATATTGCTGATAAGGAGAACCCAAGACTGGCGCCCAAAAGCGGGGGATTACAGTTTCTGGGGGCGATGGGGCGAAGCTTCCCGACAGTTGGGAATATGTTTGGTATGTTTTTTACGATTTGCACGCCGTCATTCTGGAAGGATGTTCGTGATCCGGACGCAACGAATAATGAAGCCAATACCCTAACTACGAACAGTTTTTTTACCGGTGGGTATTCAGGCCCTTCGGCAGGCGTGACGTTCGAGGACTCGGTTCCGACGAGAATGAAGGCCGACCTTTTGCAGGAAAAAACCGTTGGGCCGACTTTTTCCTTTCATTCAGGCAATATTGAAACAGTAGAAGAATCCAAAGATGGCAAGGTAGTCCTAAAAAGTAAGTGGCAAGGGCCTGACATAACTGAATCCCGCGTTTTTGTTGCCGCAGAGTCCGCAGAAGCTATTGAGCAGAAAGACTCGGTGTCCAGCTACACCAATTATCAAACCGACACCTTAGCAGCCGTTGTGAAAACTTCGGATCATAAATTTATCAGCATCTCGGGCACGGAAGCCGCGACGATTACAGACTGGGGGTTATCTGGGGTGAAAATCGATTTTGATAAACCCGATATTGAGCTGGTGTTTCGGATGGATATCGCGGACTTCGAACGAGAATACGGGATGATTGATCTGGAGACCGGGTTTCTTGCTTCAGGCAACTCTGAGATGAATTCGCATGTGCAGCAGCTACAAGCCAAGATAGACCTACTAAAAACCGATAACCAAGCCTATTTGAACAAGTCCGAACTAAAACTTCAGGCGGCGGAGGTAAAAAAAGCCGGCGCAGTTGCTATGAAGTCAAAACTAAATGTGTTGCGCGTGCAACTTGCGAAAGTAAAGACTAACTTGAAGCATACCAAGATGGCGGTTAGCGAATCCGAAGCCGCCGCTATTGATGCCTCTACATACGCTGCTGGGTGCCATTGCGCACTTATAGCCAATAACGCTGATCCCGGCGTATAGTCAATAGTGTGATGTCACCGATGGGTACCAGATTCAAACACTTAATTGAAAAGGCCAGCGGTACCCTGTTCGCCCTTTGTAATTGTACGCGCAGTCGGGAAATCCAATGACCGACACCAGTTATTTTAACCAGATAGACCATACGGCGCCTACCACTACCAGCACCAAGTTTTTCAAAGGGGTGACAGGCTACCAGAAGGCGGTCACCCCAATAGCAACCCAATCCGGATTTGATTCGGCCAATATATTGGTTGGGACAGGGTGGACCTACGACGACAGCACCAACCAATTGACCAATGCCTCTAGTTTCAAAGGTGCACGACTGGCGCTGCGGAGTAAAACAACCTTCTCGGATCCAGATGATCCGACGCTAGGGGAGGCGCCAAATTCATTTTATAGGATGGATGTGCGGGGCCTGTTTCAGCAGGTTCTCTTAGGAGGGCGAAGTTTTACCAATAAATCGTTTGCCAGCAAACCAGACGCTGCATTTTTTACTGGGGCAAGCACATTTCCTGGCGCGGATCAAAACCCGCCGGTGAATTGGCTGGGCCAACTCCAAAGTAGTTTCGATCAAGCGGCAACCCTGTTTCCGCGCCAACTTAGTGGCGACCTTCTTTACAATCATACTGAAGGGCATCGTTACTTCCATGAGGACGGTGATGAAGTCAAGTGGTATGGCCCAAGTCGGTCGTTCACCCGATATGGGCCGTGGGACGACACGCTCTTTTTGGAAAACCCAAAGCAAGGCACTGCAGCCAACTATTACGGAGTCGAGGTGTCGGGAAAGAGCTCCTACGATGGAGGCAGGTGGCCTCGAGTGCAATTCGTTGAATACGGGCGGAGCGAATACCCAACTGCTGTTGGTATGACTTACCCCTCCGCGAATCTGGTACTGAGACTTCACCAGAGTTTATACACCGGGTTTTCTAACGGATTTGAAACACCGGATCCGGGGAAGCATTTTTCGGAAAAAAGGTTCGGCGGCCTATGGTCATTCGTAACGGGCACTCAGGTTGAATTAACTGAAAAAAAGCGGGTGTTTAATCTTGGCCCGTCGTTTACTTATACAAAAGCCGCCGCTGAGCCCGCCGCAACCATTGAATGGGATGTGGCGGTTGACGGGGATTACGATAAATTATTTGAAGATGTAAAGACTGAGGTGAAGGAAACAGGCGGTGCTGTAAGTTTTCACTACGGTGACACCTACAGCTATAAGAAAGGCAATTCGAGGGACGTCTCTATTTCAGGCGAAGAGGTCAGTGGCGGGTTTAGGGGGTTTGGGATCGAAAAAATGAGCGCCTCCGCCACTTTTGATGGGGGCATCATCCAAGAAAAACTCCAAAGAAGTACACCCGAAGAAGACGGGGTATTTGTTCCTTTCAAAGAGAAGATAGAAGGCGGGAAATATCACGAGACTGTCACAGTTGCACTGCATAGAGAAAAGGCCATGACTGGCATAGCAGCCAGTAATCTTGCAACTGCTGCAACCACATCTACTCAGGTTGCGGCTTTAGCGGTTGATACCAAGTATCCTTCGATTTCACCTCCCGGCCTCGGGAAAATATGGCCGTCTATCAACGCTGACGTTTTTACCGGTGGTGTGTTCAATGAGACAAAACTGTATGGCCTCCATATGAGAGTTTTGATGAGGCCGGTGAACACCCTTTTGAAAATCTTCGGTAAAGGTGATAAAGACAAAACGTTTTTAGCATTAAAAAAAGACGAGAATACCAAGAGCCTGGCGGAGCAGAAGGCCGTAATGACCGCTCAGTTCACCACGCTTGCGGCCCGCGTGATGAAAACAAGAGCAGACAACAACGTTGTTGATCAGGTCAATGAATTAAATTCAAAGGCTGAGGCTGCAACCACAGAGATCGACCTAGCAATCCAGGAAGCCGAGGCAATTGCCACAAAAGCGAGCGCAACGACGGTCAACGCCACAAATCATGGCAGTAGGTCCAAGTTAGAGATGCGCAGCATGCATCTTGGCGTGTTTCAGGTTTCGACCTGATAGTGGAGCATTAGCGGATGACAACAACCAACACACTCAAATCTACGACGGTTGGCGGTGGGAATAATACTGGGGCGGTGGTGGCAACCCTTGATAGTAGTACTACCTCCGCAAGTACCACCACCAATGAGTCGGCCACATCCGTTCGTGTTTATCATATAGGTGATCTATCATCGGGGGACCTGGCCCGGTTTCGCAGCACGCTGACCCATGTAATCACATATGATCAGCAGACTAACCCAGATATTGATTCAGCGCTTGGGGTAACGTTCAGCCACCAGCCAGGTTTCGTGTTTGCTGGATCAGGGTCATCGGAAACATTCTTCAGCGGCACTAGCTACCAGTCAACAAGCAGTGAAACTGCACCCTCATGGCAAAAGTTTGTGGAGGATAATCTCAAGGATTATCCGGGAATAGCAGACGAGCCCGATATCGCAGTAATTCAAGCATTAACAGCTAAACCGGTTGAATACGGCATAGGCCAAGACCCAAGCACCTGGACAACCACGGAGATAGAGGAGTCAGCAGCAACCGGGATCAGCATGACCCGACTGGTTGGTGATGTATACCAGTTCATAGATGGTCCGGAGACCATCTATCTTTTAAAGTCAACCGGTTCCAACCCTTACTATTATGGTGAGCTAGGGATCGGCTCTTACGATGAAGGGGTATTTTCCAAAATAGAGGATTATGCGGCTAAAAATGCGACGGACCACATAGGAAGCCAGTGGCCGAAAGTCAAGTTCAAAACGCTTGATTTAAAGGAAACTGATGCCACCGACGGGCCTTTGACCGTAAAGTTTTCCGGCGATACGATTGAGACTCTGCTCACATCTGTACAGTGTGATACCGAAGCGACTCTAGCGCCTTATAAGGTGTTTAGAAGCCGACTTTTCGGTGACAGCATCTCTATGCAGATCGGCGATGAATACAACTTCACTGAGTATAGCCCGACGATAAACCTGGGGGTCCAAACTGCTGTGGCAATCGGCAACTCCACAGGGTGGATGATCCAGGAGTCCGATATTCCTGAAGATGACCAAACTAATAGGGTATGGTCAGCCAGTGTTGGCGATGCATCTAAGGCATTCGGATCATTCTATTCTTACAGCGCTGGGTTTGCTCGAAGCTATATGGAGTCGGCCACAGGTGGCATTGTTTCTCGGGAAGGGTTGGGCCAGGATAAGTTGACGTGGACTGGACTTTATACCTCGACAGACACCGGCGTTACAACTAACTATGCAAGCGAGGTAGGTATTGATATCACTGAGACGAGTTCACTCTCGCACACTGAGACCACAACTTGCGCCTTATTGCTTACCAGCGAGACACAAAATTTGAGTCTTAATTGGGCAGCTGCAGGCCTTAAGTCATCTTTAGACATTGCCGGTGTGCACATCGACCTTGAGATGCCGCCGGGCCTGGATCCGATGAAAAAGCTTTTAGTAAATATTGCTAAGAGGTTAGGGGGGGACGAAGAAAACAAAGTGGTAATGAGCGCATACAAAAATTGGGATAAGGGCTATCTGAACACTTCTGCATTTAAGGCTATCACTTTGCAGACAGAAACCTGGTTGGACGGAATAGAAAACGATTTGAATTCTGGAGTAGCAGCAAACAAAACTGAGCTTGGGGCGCTAAAGCAGGATCTCAAGGTCGGGATGAAGGCTGCTTCACATGCACAACAAATTAATGCGAGAACCGCCGAAGTAGCCGCGCAGTTAAACGACACCGCGCAAAATGTCGCCAGCAACGTGGCCCAGTTCGACCAATCCAAGGGCTACATCTTACGCGCGAAGGCTCGGCTGAATGAGCTTCACTCATAAGTGAAAGTTATCAAGCCAATCCAGCTTTCATTTTTTTCGAGTTTTACTCGGGTGGGTGGACAGTGGCATCAGTTCAGTACAGTGCTCGTCGGCTGGGACCTTATTACCGGGGACACCCGTGCAGAGATGGAAATCTGGCAATGTACCGATAGGCTGGCCGAGGCCCAGATCGGAATAGATGAATTTGCACCTAAAGTGGCAAACGAGTTCCTTGTGGAGGGAAAGTTTTTTGCTCCCGGTGACCGTCCAGTTCGCGCAGGCTTCGTCGAGGTAGAGGTGGGATCTGCGTGCAAGCGAATTAATGTGTTCGGCGACAGGTTTTGGCAAGACCTGGGCCCAGTCACGACCAGCTTTACAGAGCCTGAACCGGTTGCGCAGATTCAACTCGATTGGGCGTTCGCCTACGGGGGAGAGGGTTACGCACTCAACTCACTCGGAAAGGGGTTTCAACGGGATCAGAGCATAGATGCTCACCCGCTTCCGAACTTGGAACTGGATACCGAGCAACTCGGGGATCCCAATGCCCGGCCACAGCCGGCCTCGTTTCTACCGCTTCGGCCAGATCACCCTGATCGGATAAAGTTCGCAGGAACTTACGGTAATGACTATGTCGAGAAATTTTTTCCGGGTTATCCCGACGATTTTCACGTTGAGTTTTTTAACCGTTGCCCGAAAGACCAACGCATATCTGACCAACTGACAGATCGAACTCACTTTTGCCTGACCCATCTTCATCCGTCGCGGCCCAAAATCGAGGGGCTGATACCGGACTTCCAGGCACGGGTCTTTTTCGATGAATCTGTCGAAGGGAGAGAGAATTTCACCGAGGTGCCACTAAACCCCGACACAGTTTGGTTTTTTCCGGACAAAGAGATGGGCGTCCTGGTATTTCATGGATCACGCAGGACTTCGTTCCACGATACCAAGAATATCGCCAACGTGGTTGTGGGGTATGAGCGCAAAAGCCAGGGAGCACGCCCTGTCAGCCACTATAAACAGGCTCTTGATAGCCGGGCGAGCGATAGAAAAGTAGAGTTGAACTACCTACTTAGCGGAAAAGATCTAATCCCCTTGGGTGAGAAAACCCTTCTAGCGTTGTTTGAGCAAGACGAAGACGAGCGCCTGAGAATGTTTGCCGCAGATCGGGCCGAGAAGACAGTCAAGATAAAAACTGCCGAGGAACTTGATCGCCTGGAAAAAGACATTGATGAAATTGAGGCCAAGATTCCAGAACAAGCAGAAGACATCCAAGAAGAATTGCGCAAAACGATCAAGGGCCAAAGGGATAATGTTATTGAACTTCGCAACCTGGTCAAAGGTGAAAAGTCGGAACGCCTCAGCGACGCTGAAAATCGGCTTTCGGATTCTTTGGAGCGGATGACCCCACGGCGCGCCGATGGATCATTTGACATCGAAAAGCTCGATTTAACGAGCATCGATGATGTGATAGAAGCGGCGAATGATATTGAATTCCCCGAGGCACCTGATTACGAGTCGGCCATCCAGGACGGTATGCGCGATGCGGAAAAAGAGCTTGAGGAGACTATTAAAGACGCCAGCCCTGAAATCAAGGATAAGGCACGAAGTCAGTTCGCAGAGGTTAAAGAAGGATTCCGCGAGGGCCTCGATAACCCACCGAAACCGACCTATCCACGTCCGCCCGGGATGGCAGTCCTTCAATCGATGGATTTTAAACCCAACCCTGAGGCGGTGGCTCAGGTTAAACAAGATATCGACGCGGCCGTTGAGAAAGCGATTCGGGAAGTACGGGAAAAGGCGGGTGGCGCAGCGGAGAATGAACTCGACGAACTCAAATCATTGGCAGCCACTGCCCAGGAAGGCATCGATAACCCGTCAGACGAGGCCAAAAAATTCGTCGAGGATATTCGTGAGGAGTTGGAGCCGGTAGCAATAGAGGGTGATAAAGCGTGGCACGAGGGGTATGTTTCTTATGCGCATAGACTGCATGATTTTGTTCCCCCAAAGACTCCCGATAACCAGAAGCTTAGGCTCGCACTAGGACGATCAGCCGCCGCAGATGCGTTGCTCCTGGAAGATTTTGCCGGTTGCACCTTGGAGGATACGGCGATAACGGGTAAGTCCCTGAATGAAACATATTTTGAACAGTCGAAACTGCTTGGAGTGCAATGCTCGAGTTCGAATTTGGTGGGGACTATTTTTGCCCACGCATTGTGGGATAGATGTGTGTTCCGGACCTGCTCCTTCGAAAAGGCAAATCTAGGGGGGATGCAAGTCAATGCGTGCGAGTTTCATGATTGCTCATTTGACCAGACCGTTTTGAGTGAGACACGATTTTTGAATTGCCAATTCTTTCGCTGCCAGTTCAATCACATGTTGACCGAAAACCCACAGCTTGCTGGCTGTACATTTCAAGAGTGCGACTTCGCCGGGGTGATGTTGATCGACAGTTCGGTAAAGGAGACGACGGTCGAGCACTGTGAGTTTGAAAGACTGACCGTGAGGGGAGGAACCTGGGATAAAGTCGACTTTGCCGATTCCAAATTCTTTATGACCATGTGGGTCGAATCTGAAATGAATCGGACCTCATTCAGAAAGTGCGATTTGCATCGGACACTGTTTCAAAAGGATTGCGCCTTGGAGCGCCTTGATTTTTCCAATTCCCGGTTGCGCCTTGTCAATATCAGCGGACTTGATCTGTCGTCAAGCGTGTTCCGGGAGACAGTCGGAGAGTTGTGCGACTTCTCCGAGAGTGTGATTTCGAACTCAGTTTGGCTCGACGTTCGTCTGGACAGCTGCCGATTTTCTTATTCAGTCTTGACCGATTCCGAATTCAATTCGGTTCGATTCATAGATGCAAATCTGCAGGACGCAGATCTGCGTGGATCAAGGTTCTCCAATTGCAACCTCTACTCTGCCGACCTGCTTCATGCCCGGGTTGGAGATGCCCATTTTTCCGAATGTGAAATGGGCAGAACGCTGCTTCAAGATTGGGCGCCTTAAATGTCGACCTTAGATGAGATCCGTGAGGTCATTGACCAAGGTGAGGAGCCACACAAGAAAACCCTGACAGATCAGATAATTAAGGGTGCTACCTGGTGCGGCGTATCGTTTTTCACTTGTACTTTTAAGTCGTGCGAGTTTGTTGAGGTGGATTTTCGCGAAGCCGTTTTTATGGATTCGGAATTTGAAGCCTGCAAGTTCGTCAACTGTAACTTTAATAATGTGCGGATCCTTAAATCAAAAATCCATCAATGCACATTCGTTGAGCCAAAGTTCTCAGGGGTTCAGTGCCTGAAATCCAAACTAGAGGCGTGCGCGATAAATCGGACCAGCATAAATGGTGCGCAATTCATGGAGACTGATATAAATGAAACGTCCTTTACCGATATACAGTGGGAAAGGGTGAACATCATGCTTGGGGATATGAAGGAGTCACAATTTGAGGGGGGAACGATCAAGAATAGTTGTTTTATCGACTGTGGGATTGAAAAAACGCAATTTAAGTCGATCGATTTCGACGAGTTTATGTTCCAGGGGGGTGACCTGTCCGGACATGACTGGTCCGGCATGAATCTCGTTAAGGTTCAATTTTATAACGTCCAATCTCCGGGTTCGAAGTTCTGCAATGCGAAAACATGGCATTTGGGCATACATGACTCCGATTTCGAGGCTGCCGATTTTAGTAAAGTAGGGGGTGAGTTTCTTAGGGTCTACAAGAGTTCAGTAAACGGCGCATCCTTTGAGGGCGCAAACCTTAATAATTCGCAATTTACCGAATCCAGCCTTGTTAAAGCAAAGTTTAGAGGCGCAAAGATGGCAAAGGCCATGATCATGGAGTGTGACGCCGCTGGCGCAGATTTTGAGACCGTAGACTTCAGAATGGGGGAAATGGTTAAGACTCTTGTTCAGGGTAGCCGCCTTACTTATATTGACTGCAAGCTATCAAAATTCGACTCGCTTGTTGAGGATGACGATACGGACTGGACCGGGACGGTGCGAACCCTCGCCCGCCCGGAAGATACTGAGAGAAAGGAAAAACTAGGAGTAGCCTAATGAATAAAGCGTTGAATCCAGATGCCTTGGTTATAGAAGACGTGATTTCTCTTCTTGACACTCAAATCTGTGAGGTCTCGCACACGGAGGGCACGTGGGTTTTTCTCGTGGCTGATTCTGTGAAGAGTCACAGGGCAGGGCCGGCGTCTCTGGCTGTGAGTTGCCTTGTGAGGCCTGGAGCCGGCGATCGAGTCGCTGTCCAGTTCTTCAGCAATGGGGAGAAAATAGTTACCTCGGTTGTCGAATCACAAAAAAATCTAGTCGAGCTCGCGTGCGACCGTGATATGAGGATTACCACTGCAGGGACGATGTCAATAAATGCAGAGCAGGATATTAATATGGTGGGAAAAGCGGGGTTACAGATCGAGACACAACAGGTCGGCGTTAAAACGTCAAACCTTGCTCTCAAGAGTAGCGTGGTGAGTGCTACCGTTAGGGAAGTATCCGTAATTGGAGGTACAATTGAGACCGTATTTAATAGGGTGAAGTCCAACGCAGTAGATTGCTTTCAGTACGCGAAAAACCTCTTTCGACAAACTCACGAAACCGAATGTGTTCAGAGTGGAAGCTTTGCTCAAAAAGTTGCAGGCTCGCATCTGTCAGAGGCGTCATATGTTGCGATTGTAGCGAAAAAAGATGTTAGGGTAGACGGCGAAAGAATACATGTCGGCTAAAATCCAATCAAAAGGCTGAAAAATATGTTTCAAAATAGTTATGGAATGTCGCTAAATATGGCGTTTCCGGATATCGTTAGAGCGCCAGCACCGCCATTGCCGTTTATTCCGGTCCCTGCGCCAGATATGAGTTTTGGGAGTACGGCGATCCCTCCCACGACAGCGTTGAACTGTCTCGTGGCTTTTACGCCGGCTCACCATATTATGAGCATGCCTGCGATGAGCAATGGCGATCAGATTGGGCCGTTAGGCGGAATGGTGAGTCAGATCATAATGGGTCCTACGCGGCATAATACTTGCAGCTTTAAGACGTTTATGGGTTGTATGCCGGTGACTCGTATGTGTGACATGACCACTCAGAATTTAATTAACGCAGTGGGGGCGACCATTACGCCCGCCCAGATATCTGTAATGAGCTTGGCCTAGGAGCCTACCAAGATGACTTCAGCAAATGAGAATAATAAAGGCAAGGCGGCGGCCCCTGAGGGTCCAGTAAATCCGCAAGAACTCGATCAACTTGCCAGATTGTATAACGGCTTCAATTTGTTTCACAAAGGGCAGATGCTAACGTTCCTCGCAAAAGATGTATTGATCCAGTCACCTGAAGGTGAGGCTTTTCTTCCAATGTCCGAGTGTGAGGTCGGAATTGCTGGGACGACCATCGTAATGAAGTTGCCCAGCGGGGAAACGCCGGCACCGGAAAAAGACGATGAGGTGGGTCAGGAAACACCTTCGGAGAATAAAACTTCAGTTTCGTCGAAATAAGCACCGTATGTGATGGGTGCGGGCGCTGTTGTGATCACAATTAGAGAAATTAAATTTTGTTAAAGGGGAGATCTTAATGAAAGAAGCTTTAGTCATAGCAATCGGTATTGTTCTGGGTCGGGGTGTCTTGGGGATCGGCATTATGAACTCAGAGCGCTTTGATCTGGTGAGCGCGAATGGGAGTCAAGGGGCGGCGCCGGCCATTGTCAGCGATAAGGCGTTTGGGAGAATCTGTGTGTACGGCTCAAGCGCGGCCATACCTGAGGGATACGAAAAAGTAAAGGGGGA
>PVBE012530347.1_pt1 | contig 59026 bp, 54 predicted proteins | sample 1631181 | NCBI WGS metagenome assembly PVBE01 (sample SAMN08397723, study PRJNA350692) | Marine metagenome, whole genome shotgun sequencing project. | isolation source: water | place: Pacific Ocean | collected 2012-04
CAGGTCACGGCGCGATTGTATCCAAGAGGAGATCGCCAGCCTGCATACCGGTTCCCAGAATGAGGATTCCTTGGAGCGCCAGGCGGCCCTGCTGAGAACGTCGTCGAAGGCTGGCGGCTAGCTGATCAGAAACAGCGCAACTGAATGGCGAGGGCGCTGTTCAACGGTGTGATGGCCAGAGACAAACAGGTGGTGGTGGTGAGGCCCAAGAAAGAGCTAGAGCCCTTCTTCAAAGTCTCTTACGAGTGTCAAGAAAAAGTCTTGCTGGCGACCCCGACCGGCATCGGGCTCGCGATCAGCAAAGCCCTCGTCGAACTTCAGGGCGGTCGAATCTGGGTGGAGAGCGAGCTCGGCGAAGGGAGCACGTTCAGTTTCACGTTGCCCAGGTCGCCCGAGTCGGCGACACAATCGGACGCCTGAACAGCCAATCCTCCACCGGCGGTCCCCGACTGTCGACCACGCCCCAGTTGAACTGAATCTGAATCGGCGAACATAGTCGATTCAGATATCGATCGACTCGAATCACACCTCCAACCCCCGCACCGCTACGTGTTTCGCGTGAGTCGAGAATCGTTCTTGACTGCGCTGTTCCCTGCCTGTACCCTACGCTAATCAAACGTGAGATCGGGACCGAGCCGGCTGGTGCGGCGGTGTGGAATTGAGGGAGTTCGGTCTTTCGGTCGTTGTTGTCATATGCGATTCGGGCTCCGTCACTAACACAAGGAGGCTTATCTTGGCGAAGATCTTCAGAGTAAACATGGCAGATCAGTCGGTGGCAGAAGAGGCAGTTCCGAGCAAATGGGAATTGCTTGGAGGCCGTGGATTCACTTCTCGGGTCATCATGGATGAGATCACGCCCGGATGCCATCCGCTTGGACCCAACAACAAATTCATCATGGCCCCGGGGATCGTGACCGGCAGCGCCGCGGCGACGTCTGGTCGGGTATCCATCGGCGGCAAGTCTCCGCTGACCGGCGGCACCAAGGAGAGTAACGCGGGAACCCCGGTCTCGCAGATGCTCGGCAGGCTCCGGATCAAAGGAATCATCGTCGAAAACCAACCCGAATCCGGCTGGTGGATGCTCAAAATCGACAAGGACGGCGTGGAGACGCTCCCTGCCGACGACCTGCAGGGCAGGTCCACGACGGAAACGAACCAAGCCATGTTCGAGCGCTACGGTGACCAGGTCGGCGTAGTCTCGATCGGCACCACTGGCGAGAACACGATGGCGATGGCCGGCGTGTGCTTCAGTGACGCCGAGGGCCGAGCGAGCCGATATGCTGGTCGCGGCGGGCTGGGCGCAGTGATGGGCAGCAAAGGCTTAAAGGCGATCGTGGTCGACCAGACAGGTGCGCCAGGCGTCGAGGTCAAAAACCGTGAAGTGTTCCGGGCCGGTGAGCGCAAGATGCTCTCAGCGCTGCAGACTCACGACGTCACCAAGCCGGGCGGCACGCTCAACACCTTCGGCACCAATGCCTTGATCAACGTGATGAACGAAGCGGGCGGTCTCCCTACCCGCAACTTCAGGTCCGGCTCGTTCGACGGAGCCGACAACATCTCCGGCGAGACGCTGGCCGACATCATCCGCGAGCGCGGTGGCATGGGCAAATCCACCCACTCATGCTCACCCGGTTGCGTCATCGAATGTTCGAACATCTACGCCAAGTCCGACGGTAGCGAGCACGTATCCGTGATGGAATACGAATCGGTGTGGGCTCTCGGCGCGAACCTGGGCGTCGACGACATGGACGACGTGGCCGAGATGATCCGCATTTGCAACGATATCGGCGTCGACACGATCGAGGCAGGCGTGACGTTGGGAGTGGCCATGGAAGCAGGCGTCGCCCAGTTCGGCGACGGCAAGGCTGCGATCAGCCTGCTCAACGAGGTCGACCAAGCGACCCCGACCGGGCGCATCCTCGGCAACGGCGCGACGTTCACGGGCAAAGCCTATGGCGTCACCCGAGTACCGGCGGTCAAAGGCCAGGGCATGCCAGCGTACGAGCCGCGCGTGGTCAAGGGCTTGGGCGTCACTTACGCAACCAGCCCTCAAGGCGCCGACCACACTGCAGGATACACGAACGCGCAAGAGATCCTTGGCGTGGGCGGCAAGCTCGACCCAACCGCCGTCGAAGGCAAAGGCGACCTTTCGCGAACAATGCAGGCCGCGACAGCCTTCATCGACGCTCACGGCTACTGCTTGTTCACCGCTTTCGCGATGTTGGACATTGCAAGCGGCATGGAAGGCATGGTTGAGACGGTAAACGGCGTCCTCGGAACTAACTGGACCGTAGACGATGTCGGCAGGGTTGGCATGGAGATCCTCGAATCCGAGCGTGAATTTAACGCGCAAGCAGGTTTCACGAAGGCCGACGACCGGTTGCCTGAGTTCATGTCGAACGAGACGCTTCCGCCACTCAACGAGATAAACAACATCCCGGACACGGTGATGGACAGCGTATTCGGGAGCTAGATCCGGCGCTGGGCCAGCGAGGAACATCGGATTGATTGCAGTGGACGTGGCGTTGTACGCAACCCTGCGGAAGTATCGCCCGGACGGTGAAAAACGGGGGACTTTCCGAATGCAGGTGGCCGACGGCGCCACCGTCGCAGAGATCCTGGCGGCGTTGAGCATACCTTCGGCTCAATCGAAGCTGATCTTCGTCAACAACGTCGGGCGGGATGAAGGCCATGTTCTGAACGGCGATGAAAGAGTAGCGATCTTTCCGCCGATCGCTGGCGGATAAGCAACGTACGAGGCCACTCAAATCGAGTGGCCTCAGTTTTTGTTGGGCTCGCCCCGATCACTGACTCGGATCCCGAAACGCCACGCTAGCCTGGGCAATCCTCTCCGATCAGAGCTTGTCGTGGAACCAGTCGAAGATGTACGTCGTGCCGATCGTCTGGTTGTCGCACTGGCAGTGCTGATGCCCGCCCTCTTCGGCGGTGAACACCTTGAACGTCTTGTCGCTCGATCCGACCGCGTCGTAAAGCGCTTGCGCGTCTTCCATCGGGATTTGAGCGTCCAGTTCTCCATGAGTAAGTAGAAACGGGCACTCCATCTGCTGGACGATCCCGTCAAGTCGGAAGTCTTCCAGCTTCGCCAACGACTGCTCCAGCGTGTCGACCCCAAGGGCCCAAGAGATGTGATGGCCGGGAACGGACAGCGCCGTCTGAAACGCGGCGTCGATTCGGCGCTTCCACGTTGCATGGTAGTCCCAGATCGCTCCCCAGGCGACGCACGCCTTGAACCGTTTCTCCAGAGACGCACATCGTGGTGCATAGTACCCGCCCAGGCTTAACGCCAGCACTCCAACCCGATCTGAGTCGACGTCGGGGCGTCTTTCGAGGTAGTCGAGCGCGGCTGAGCCAGCGACCTCGTAGTCATATCGAAGCGGAAGTCCACGGAATCGGATCGCCTCACCGGTGCCGGGTCCGTCCACTAACAGACAGGCGACGCCTCGTCGAGCCAAATCTGCTCCGCGGATGTACAGAATCTCTTTGGTGACGTCGAGCCCGTCGAAGAACACCACGCACGGCGGCCTCTCGAGATTCGTGTTCTCGGCGGGCAGAAAATACGCTGGCAGATTTCCGCCCTCGAAAGGAACCTCAACGATTTCGATTCGTGGCCGGTCGATGAGTTCGGAGTAGCGACGAAAGCCGTCGACCGATGCTCGATACGCGTCCAAGGCATCGGCGTCTTTGGGTGTGCGAAAGCGCTCACCAACTTGGTAGTACGTCACCGCCCTCAGGTACGCCCCTGCTGCTGTCAGGTTGTGGCCCGCAGTTTCGGCGTCAAGGGCCAGCCCTCGAACGTGACCGGCCATCGCACGCCACTCGCGAAACCAGGCTTCGTCGTCGCCATCGGCCGATGCCAGCCTTTGGCCGACAACATCGACCTCTCCGAGTTCGGCGCCGCCGTTCTTTGCCGACGATATCGCCATCCGCAGGGCAGCCGACCATCGGTAGTTGCCGGGGAAGTAGTCGAGGCCTGGTGAACGACCGGTTTTGCTTGCCATTCTGCGCCCCCAATGAGTCTCAATCGGGTTGGTCCGGATGGATCAGGCGGAATTGTATCACCGTCAATTCGCCGGCGGTTTTTTTGCTGGGCCGCTCCGAGAGTGACGGTCGATTGAGCCGCGACACCAACAGTGTATAATTGGCTGCGGCGGGACAGAACAGCCTGTTCTACCGTTCCTTCCCTTGCCCGGAACAACGACTCGGATTTCCGATAATTGCCAGCGGCTGGCGAGCGTTGTTTTCACGGTGCGGGTTACGATTGGCCAACACGGTACCGCCGGTCGGGATTCCCATTTGAGAAAGATAGCCTGGCAGAGGTGTACATGGTCAGGTTCACAGTTGTCGGATAACCCCGACCGAAACAGCGTTGGTCCGGCAAAGGTTGACGGTTCGACAGGACCCAACGGCGACGTGGGGCCGGCATCCGGTTATCGCGGCGCAAGGCCCATTGTCGACGAATCTCAGTCCAAGCAACCTGAATCGAATTCGGAATCTGCGCCTTCTAAGCCGACATCAGCGCCGATTGCGAGTTGGCGGAACACCTTCCGGTCGCTGTCCAACCGCAACTTTCGCTTCATGTGGTTCGGCATGCTGGGCGTTATGGCAGGCATGCAGATGCAGATGCTCGCGCGCAGCTACCTCGTCTACGAAATCACGGGCTCGGCATCGCTTCTCGGGGTCGTCGCCGCGGCGAACGCGCTGCCGATGCTCGCGCTCTCCTTGTTCGGCGGCGCTTTCGCCGACCGCTTCGACCGTAGGCGCATCATCCAGACCGGACAGGCGATCTTCGCCACGCTAGCCCTCGCGGTAGGCGTCGCGATCTACACCGGCCAAATCACCTGGGTGCACCTGATGATCGCCGCGGCCGTCCAGGGAGTGGCATTCGCATTCATGATGCCGGCCCGACAGGCCATCGTTCCTCACCTGGTGGAGTCCGACAAGCTCACGAACGCGATGGCCCTCAACTCCGCGGCCATGAGCGCCATGACGCTGGCTGCTCCCGCGTTCGCCGGCCTCTTGTATGCCTACGCCGGACCGGACAACGTGTACTTCGTCATATCTGCACTGGGTTACGGCGCGGTGATAATAACGTCGAAAGTTCCTCGAACCGGAGACAGCTCGAGCCGCCAACGTAATTCGATGATGAAAGACGTCCGTGCAGGCCTTTCGTACGTACGGGGCAGCCCGTTGATATTGGCTCTTATGGCATTGGGCGTCGCGGCGGCCGTGCTGGCGATGCCGTTCCGCATGTTGATGCCGTTGTTCATCGTCGACGTATACAAGATGGGCCCGGAACAGATGGGGCTGCTCGTTTCCTCGATGGGGGCCGCATCCTTGAGCGGCGCACTTTTTGTGGCGTCGCTCAGCAATTGGCGCAGAGGCCTTCTGCTGATCATAGGCAGCTACCTATCGGGAATTGGACTGTTGTTGGTGGCGACGATCCCGTTCTACATGGCCGCGATATTCTTCATGATACGGCTGGGTCTTGGCGACTCCGGCTTCAGAACGTTGAACCAATCGCTCGTCGTCGAGAACACCGAGGACCAGTTCAGGGGAAGAGTGATGGGCGTTTTCATGATGACCCGCGGGCTGATGCCGCTCGGGGTGCTGCCGACCTCGATTGTGGCTGATTTCCTCGGGGTGCAATTCGCCATTGGGCTTTTGGCGGTGCTTCTGTTATTGTTCACGACGACGATTATGGTCACCCAGAAACGAGTGCGGGAAATCGCCTGAACCTCACAGGCGCCTCCAATGGGCTGGGTGTCACGACGCTGCCCACGCCTCGCTTCGACCGACCGGCTGACGATCTCAACATGCCAGATTCGACCCAATGGGAGCAGCATGCATGACCACGGACAACGGAACACTGCGGCTCAACGCAGACGTGCTCGTAGTAGGCGGCGGCGGAGCGGGCGCCATGGCCGCTGTCAAAGCCGCGGGTGAAGGTGCGGACACCTTGGTCGTCACCAAAGGACCGTACCCTTCTGGCAACTCGTCGATCGCCCTGGCAGGGTACGCGGTTGCGCTGGGTTCAGTGGACCCTAGAGACAATCCGCAGGTGCATTTCGAGGACGTTGTCAGAAACGGCGTTGGCCTCAACAACCAGAGTCTGGTGAAAACCTGGGTGAACGAGATCGTCGGATTGACGCGGGAGATGGAGGAATGGGGCATCGATCTCATCCGTGAAAACGGTAAACTCGACCAAATACCATGGCCGGGACACACCTATCCCCGTATGGTCCACCACTACAACACAACCGGGAAGGCCGTGACCAAGAGCCTAGGTCAGAAGAGCAAGGAAGTGGGAGTGCGGTCCCTGCCTCACACCGTGGTCGGCGGTCTCTTGAAAGCCGGCGGTAGCGTCGTCGGCGCCTGGGGAGTTCAGTACCATACCGGGCAGCCGGTCCTGATCAGATCGAAGTCAGTGATTCTGACAACTGGCGGCATGGGACACCTGTTTCCGGCGACCGACAACGTCGGCGGGGTCACCGGAGAAGGCTACGCCCTGGCACTGAGAGCAGGCGCCGAGCTCATCGACATGGAATTCTGTCATTTTGTCCCAGCGCCGTGCCATCCGCCAAGGATGCGGATTCGCGACGGCTTCCAACGCCATGTCGGCAACTTGATCAACGAAGGCGGCGCCAAGCTGTACAACGGGGTGGGCGAGCGCTTCATGAAGCGGCAGTTCCCAGAGTCGGCCGAAAAGGGACTCGACGGAGAGTCGCTCGTTAAAGCCATCGGACTCGAACTGTGCGAGGGCAGAGCGGGTCCTCATGGCGGCGTGTTTCTGGATCTTTCGGATGTCCCGCAACATATGCAGGAGTTGATATTCAGCGAAGTGTGGGCAACTGCCGAACGCGCCGGAATCGACGTTGCGTACCAGCCGGTGGAACTCACGCCGACGCTGCACGACCTGGTGGGCGGAGTCAAGATCGACGAGTCCGGAGGCGCAGGCGTACCTGGATTGTACGCCGCGGGCGAAGCCGCGGGAGGCGTACACGGCGCCAGCCGGTTCGGGGGCTCGGCGTTGTCCGACGCCCTCGCCTTCGGAGCGATATCGGGACGAGCCGCCGCCCAGTATTCGCGCCAGATCGACGCGCCTCCGAGCAACGATGACGCTGAAGCGGAGTTGCAAGCCGCGATGGACGGGATGCTGTTTCCGAGGGAGGGACAGGCGCCCGGCGAGATACGATCGGCTGTCCAAAGCACTGCGTACCAATATCTCAATGCCGTCCGCAACGGAGACGGATTGACTCAGGCGCTCTACGAGCTCGACCGCATCGGAGACAGGCTTCCGGAGATGTCCGCCTGGGCTGAGAACCCTCGCCAGCGGGGCGCCCTGTTGCGCCAGGCGATAGAGGTCGACGGCCAAGTGGAACTGGCCCGCATTCTCGCAAGCGCCGCATTGTACCGTGAGGAAAGCAGAGGAGGTCTTTTTGGGGGCCACTACCGAAACGACTTCCCTGCTCAGGACGACGAAAATTGGCTGAAGAGCGTCATCGTCTCAGGCGACGGTTCTGAGCTGTCCTGCCATACCCAGCCGCCTGTGAAGATTTGATTCATACTCCGTGCTGACAGGACGCAACACGGCGGGCGTTCGAACGGCGTGTGGCCGAATCAATCCGAATCGTCGAATACCGGATGTGAGTGAATTCAGGAGGGCGTCATGCATTTCGGACTGTTCTATCTATTCAGCGACTTTGGCAACATCCCGCAGGACCAGGTGTTCAACGAAGTTCTGGACGAGATCGAATACGCAGAAGAGTTGGGATTCGACTCCATCTGGCTTCCGGAGCACCACTTTGCCGTATACGGCATGCTGGGCAATCCGCTGACTTTAGCCGCCGCCATCGCACAGCGCACAACGAAGATGAAGATCGGCACGGCGGTCATGATTCTCCCGTTCCAGCATCCACTCCGGGTGGCCGAGGATGCCGCCCTCGTGGACGCGCTGAGCGGCGGACGGCTCTTGTTGGGATTGGGTCGAGGATACCAACCGCCGGAGTTCCACGGATTTGGCGTGCCGCAATCGGATTCGTCGGCCATGTTCAACGAGAGCTTTGAGATCATCAGGCGAGCATTGAGCGGGGAGAAGTTCACATTCGGGGGTCGTTTTTGGAACATCGAAGAGCCCACGGAGATATTCCCCAAACCGATCCAGAAGCCGCACCCGCCGTTCTACTTGGCCAGCGTCACGCCCCGAAGCCTCGATATCGCCGCTCGAAACGGCATGTCGTTGCTCCGGGCGCCTCAGTTCAGCACATTGGACACGGTTGCTGAAGCGTACACGACCTACCGATCGATGATGCGAGAGCACGGCCACGACCCGGACAGCCTCGATCAACCCTTGTCAGTTCGGACCTACGTCGCGCCGACGATGGAAGACGCGAGAGCCGAGGCTGAGCACGTCGTATGGTTCTACAAATTGATGGCCACGCTTCTACCTGGGGCGCCGGGCCGGCCCGCCCCGCCTTCCGGCTACGAAAACTACCCTCAAGACCCGTCCGCACTTTCCGCGATCACGGTCGACGACGTTCTAGAGCGCGGCACTGCCTTCGGCACGCCCGACCGGGTAATCGAAACGATGAAGACGTACATGCACCGACTCGGCGCGACCAGCTTTATGACACAGATGCGAATCGGCGGTCTCAAGCACTCAAAGGTGCGCAAATCCATGGAACTGTTCGCCAAAGAGGTGATGCCAGCCCTGCGAGAGGAAGAGGCCAAGATGGAAGCGGCGACCGCCGATGACTAGATGAGTGCCGTAGACGCCGCGATTGCCGGGTCAGAGTGAAGACGTGGCGACGAGCGCAAGGCGGTCATGCGACGACTGGCCTTGCGTGCCAAACGAGGAACCTGGTGCAATGCTTTTTGTCGGTCAATCACGGGACCTGCGCCGTCAGACGTTCTCCGCGACGCAGAGCGCCGGATCCCTGGCGACACGGTCAAGATAAGCGGGCATCTCGTCGATCAGGTGCATCTTGAATATGAAGTAGGCGGCGCCCGCGTCCAACGCGGCGAGGCGGTATTCGCGCTCGCCGTGCATGGTGACGACTACGATTTGGAACTCGGGATTGTTCTTCATGAGTTCACGGGTGGCGTCGAGTCCGTTCATGTCCGGCAGGCTGACATCCATTGTGATCACGTCCGGCTTAAGGTCTCGCGCCATTTCGAACGCGGTGGCTGCGTCCGGCGCTTCGCCCACGACCTCGGGATTGGCGCACTGGCAAAAACGAAACGTCGTCTTGATCATTTCGCGCGCCAAGTGGTGGTCGTCGACGATGAGAATTCGTAGTGACGTCACCAGATACCCCTCGCACCTACGCTGCCGTAACTCCACGGCATGCCGCTATCACAACGATGAAATACACCCGAGTGGGCTCATCGCGACATGCGTCGCCACGTTCCACCCAAACCGAAGTATTCCAAGCGTACACCGTCAGTCAACGAATATGTGATGAAGCGCCTACAATTATCGAATGAATTAATTCGACCCAAGGGTTGGCGGCGCTCTCCACCCACAGGCTGAGACACGGTGTGCGTCGGGGCGTGGATGAGTCGGACTGGCGACCATTGACTTTGCCACCGACTCGCGCGCCACGCCTGAATGCCGAGACCGGTGTCTACCTTTGCGGACGCCGATAGTTCACGGCCTGGTCCACGAAATCGAGCCCGACCATTTCGCTCCAGGCGGACTGGAGTTGCCGTGTGACAGGTCCGGGCACTGGGCCGTCCAGTGGGCGATTGTCGATCTTGCCCGCCGGCATGATGCAATAGGTCGTGTTCGTCATGAACACCTCGTCGGCGGTGTACGCGTCGTATGGTTGCAGATCTTCTTCCGTCGTCGGGACGCCGAGTTGCGCTGCGAGCGCGACGACCGCTCGTCGCGTGTCGCCTTGCAACGAGCTCCGGTCGCCGGGCATTCGAATCACACCGTCTTTGACGATGAAGAAGTTGCCCAAGATGTGTTCCGCGATATTGCCGTCCGAGTCTAGCAACACAGGGAATGCGTCTGGATCGACGTCGGCCGATTCTAGGTTCGCCAGCACGAAGTTCATGCGGCTGTAGTGCTTCACCTTCGGGTCCAGAGATTCGTTCGAGTACGCCCGTGTCCGGGGGAATACGACATGGACGCCGTCTCGATGCAACGGGCCGTACTGGCCGAAGTCTATGTGCTGCGCAAAGATGCAAACCGTCGGGTTGGCCGGATCGGTCACACGCGTTGTCCTGCCCCGGGTGACGAACTGCGTGATCGTGAAATCCCCTCCCGGATGCCGAGCGGCCTGATTTCGCTCGACCACCTCTCGGGTGAGCGATTCGAGCTCGTCGATGCTCAACCCTGAATCAAGGCGCGTGTATTTCAGCGAGCGCATGAACCGTTCGAGATGCTCCCGAAGTCTGAATATCCGCCCATCAAAGGTGCGTTGAAGGTCGTAGACTACGTCGCCGAGCCGAAACCCGCGATCGGTCGCGTGGACGACGCACTGGCTCTCCGGGATGAAATCCCCGTTCAAGTACGCGATCAATTCTGGCATCGTTCACCTCGCCGATCTAATTCCAACTACGCTCAAGCCCTGGCCTCGCGCCGTGCCGCCCAGGCAGGTTGGTCGCAGATATGCCCGAGAAATTCGAGGACGGTGTGCGCGGCGAGGTACGACGTGATGCCCGTGCCGACATCGAGTTGCGGGTTGACCTCCACCAGATCGAAACCAACGATCTCCGTATGTTTCGCAAGCGCGATCAAAGCGTCGCGAAGCTCGGCGTACGTCATCCCGTTCGGTTCAGCCGAGACACAACCAGGCACGAGCGGAAGATCGAGAACGTCGATGTCGATGCTGACATAGCAGTGTTCGCCCTTGGGGATCAACGCGGCCATTCCGTCGGCGCCCATGCGTCCGAGTTCTTCCATGCCGATGACGCGGTTGCCGTCGTTCACCGAATCGTCAACCCACTCCTTGCGGTTGCGAAGGCTCCGGATGCCGACCTGGGTGAGGCTCTTGACGTGGTCCATGTGGTAGATGTGCCTGAACGCGTGCGAGTTCGTGAATTCGAAGCCGTGCACGAACGGCGAGTAGTCGATGTGGGCGTCGAAGTGGACGACGTGCAGCGGCTCGGAATATGCGCGAACAACGGGGAACGTGATCGCGTGATCTCCGCCCAGGACCACCGGCAGCGCGCCGCGGTCAAGGATCTTCCGCGTCATCGTCGTGATGTTCTCGAACGTGTCTTCGACGTTGGTCGGCAGGACATCGGCGTCGCCGACGTCGACGATTCGGCGGTTGACCATCTCGTACTCGAAGAACATCCGCTCCGCTTCGCCGTCGTAGTAGCCTTCCTTGCCGAACCGCAGCGAGTGCTCTCGGATGCCTCGCGGTCCGAATCGGGCGCCCGGCATAAATGGCGAGCCCTCGTCCGTCGGCGCCCCCATCACGGCGATGTCTGCGTCGAGCTGATCGAGGTCGGTGCACACGTCCGACCTCAGAAACGAGACGAGGCCGGCGAACGGGTACGTCAGGCTGCCCATGTTTGTCGCCTGATTGTCGGATTGTTGCACGTCGCCGCTCCTTCCGCCATCTGGCGCCAGTTGTAGAATCGCCGATAGATGCTACGGTACCACACGAACCGACGGTAGCCACGGGACCAGTCATCGAGTCAGGGATCAGGGCCTGATCGCAACTCGTGCGCCCAACATTACTGTGCAGCGAGCGCCGACGACCTGCCGGCATGAACACAAGGTGTGCTGTTTGCACCAACTCATTGGGCGGCATCGTAAGTCGTGATGAATCTCACCTGGGATTGCAAAGCGATATTGCTCGAAGTTCCGATTAAGAAAGGGGCATGGTCGATGAAACATCATGTTTTGGCGTCAACCGTTGTCATCTTGATCGTCGCAAGCCTGTTGGCGGCAGCAGCCTGCTCCGATCCAGGTGACGACTCGTCAGAACCATTGGACGAAGTTTCATGTGACGACTTCGCGACTGTCGACGCTGGGTCCGCGGTGGTCAAAGAAGTGACAGTGGATGCCGACACGGTGATGGTAGTCACGTTGCGCTCCAACGTAACAACGGGTCACTCATGGGAATTGGCGGATATCAGTGATACGAGCGTTCTGGAGCACGTGACAACCAGTACGTCAGCCCTGAAGGCGCGAGCGTCCCCGGAGCCTCGAGGAAAGAGACGTGGACCTTCAGGGCAATCAGCGAGGGCGCGAGTACGGCATCTATGGAATACAGTCAACCATGAGAAGGTGGCGCGAAACGTTCATGGGTCTTCGATCTGGTCGCGTCGGTCAGATAGCGTGCTTTTGGCCGATGTACCTAGGTCGTGAGCACTATCCTAGTTCGCGCTGGGACGCCTTGCAGGCTAGGATAGCGACCTGACCAGGTAAAGCGGAGCCCCTTACGAGAGTAGGCACAATTACATGCCAAACAGTCAGTTACAGATTTCCGACGAGTATCGGCCCGAATTGGAGGCGTATCTCGAAGAACGCCTCTATGAATTCAACTCAGCGACAACCGGAATCCACGACGGGCGTCTGCTCAACACATCGGCGGAAGACGACAACGGCGACATCGTTGCAGGCATCAGCGGCCACACCTGGGGCGGTTGTTGTGAGATTAGAACTCTCTGGGTGCACGAGGCTTGCAGGGGTACGGGTGTCGGCGCAGCCTTGATGCAGGCCGCGGAACAGGAAGCCGTTCGCAGAGGTTGTCGCCAGATCGTGCTCTCGATGCACAGCTTTCAGGCTTCGCGATTCTACGAACGACTTGGCTTCCGGAGGTTGGCCGCAGTGCCGAATTTTCCGCGGGGCCACGAGAACGTCATTTATATCAAGCTTCATGTGGGAGCCGGTGGGGAGCAACCACAGCTTGATCAGAGGCGCAGGACCGAGACGATCGACAACGCCGGCGTTCGATAAAAAGGACTAGCAACGGCTAGTCCCTTTCGACCGGCGATTTCGGGTTTGTTGCCGATGGGTGTATCCGAGGCGATTGGATACCAGCAAGATGAGTCACATACGAGCCGTCAAATCGCAAAGGCCCCAGATCGAATATGATAGACTTCCACCCATGGCATCGTTGCTCGAAGCGAATAATCTTACGAAGTCCTACGGCGACACACTCGCGTTGGCCAAGGTCACGTTCACGATTTCCGATGGTGTGACCGGTCTTCTAGGTCCCAACGGCGCGGGGAAGAGCACCGCCATCAAGCTGTTTTTGGGGTTGCTGCAACCTTCCGAAGGCTCTGCCGAGGTCCTTGGCGAACGACCCTACGAAAACGTCGAGGTGCGAGCTCGGTTGGGTTACATGCCCGAACACGACTGCCTGCCCCCCGCTGTCACCGCGTCCGAGTTCCTGACATACATGGCCCAGGTTAGTGGCCTACCTCCCGCTTATGCACGAACACGGGCAGCCGACATCCTTCGCCACGTCGGTCTTGACGAGATGCGCTACCGCTCTATTGGCGAGTATTCGACCGGCATGGTCCAACGGGTGAAGCTTGCACAGGCCCTGGTCCACGACCCGGTTGTCGTGATGTTGGACGAGCCAACCGCCGGCCTCGACCCTGCGGGTCGCGACGAGATGCTCGATCTTATCCGTCGGACCGGATGCGACTTCGGCATCAGCATCGTGTTATCGACGCACCTGATGGGCGACGTCGAAAGTACTTGCGACCGAATCATCGTCCTCGAAGCCGGTCAAGTCGTCCAGGAAGGCGAAGTCTCGGGCTTCACGCGTGAGACAGAGACCGTCTACATCGAAGTCGTCGATCATCACGACGAAGTCATGGCCGCCTTGGCGCAGCGCGGCATCAAAGCTGAGCCGTACATCGCGTCGATCGCGGTCCAGGAAGTCGGTGACGCTGAGTACGACCTGATCCGTGACGCCCTGGCCGAATCAGGTGCGCGTTTGCGGTCGCTTGGGCCACGGAGGCACAGGCTGACCGAGATCTTCCGGGACGGTGGTCCATGACCGAATCCGACGGCCAGCTATTCGATCTCGGGTACCAGCACTACGAAGGTCCGCGAGAAGGCCGGATGAGGGCGCGCAAAGCGCTCTTCGTCAACGGCGTGCGAACGTCCCTTGGCCTTGGCCGCAGCACAACAGCCAAGCTGCTGCCGTTCGCGTTCTTCGCCGCAATAATGGCGCCAGCGATAATTCTCGCCCTCGGGGCGTCCACCATTGGCGACACCCTAACACCCGGGGCCGAACTCCCTGGACACGCCGATTACTACCAGATCGTATCCTTGCTGATTCTGATCTTCTCGGCCATCATCGCCCCCGAACTGCTGTGCTCAGACCGTCGGAACCGCGTCCTGAGCTTGTACATGGTAAGGCCGTTGACGTCCACGGATTACGTTGCGGGCAGATGGGTGGCTTTCTTCGCGATAACCATCCTGCTCGTTTACGCAGGTCAGATTGTGCTGCTTCTCGGGCTGGTTTTGGGCGCGGACGAACCGCTGACGTACCTGAAGGACAACTGGCTGGACATCCCGCGATTCCTCGCGGCCGGCGCCATCGTGGCGCTGCTGACGACCACGATTCCGTTGGCGGTGGCCGGATTCACGTCGCGCAGGGCGATCGCTTCCGTGTTCGTCATCGGCCTGTTCGTGGTCACGATCAGCGTGGCCAATATACTGGTCGAATGCAAGGAACACGACGTCACGATAGTTAACGGGCAAGTCGTCGAAGAGAGATGCGAACCTCTTACCGGCAGCGCGGCCAAGTGGCTGGGCCTGATCGACATCGGCAGCGCGCCCATCCATCTGAGCGACATGATCTTCGACAAAGAAGCCGACGAGCAACTCGGCATCGAAGTCGCGAAGCTCAACAACGTCTATCCTGTCCTTTGGTATCTTCTGTGGATCCTCGGGCCCGGGCTCGTGCTGTTGGCTCGCTACCGGAGGATGTCGCCATGAGCATGATCGCCAACGAGAACATCGTCAACGGATCAGGCGTCACGATCGACGTCGCCGACGTGTCGAAATGGTACGGGAGCGTCGTCACGGTCAACGAGGTCGCGTTCAAGGTCACGCCTGGCATCACAGCTCTCTTGGGTCCAAACGGCGCGGGCAAGACAACGATGCTGCACATGATCGCCGGGCTCGCCAGATGCTCGGAAGGAGACGTTCAGGTTCTCGATGAACCGGTGCGCGGAAATCCCGGAATCTACACGCGACTCGGCTTCATGTCTGAACACGAAGCCGTTTACGGATTCCAGACCGGACGCCGTTTTGTCGAGATGTCGGCCCAATTACACGGCCTCGATGCAATCGAGGCCGCCGCTAAAAAGGCTATCGACATCGTGGGGCTAGCCGATGTCCAAGACCGTCCCTTGAAAGGCTATTCGCGCGGCATGCGTCAGCGGATGCGTTTGGCGGCGTCGATCGTGCACGAGCCTCAGGTCATGATTCTAGACGAACCTCTGAACGGCACCGACCCTCGCCAGCGAATCGAATTCCAAGACGTAATGCGTCGCCTCGCCAGAGAAGGCAAGACAATTCTGATTTCCTCTCACATCCTGGAAGAGGTTGAGACTCTCGCCGATCGGATTCTGCTGATGGTCAGCGGCAAGCTAGCGGCGGCCGGCGACTTCCGAGCCATCCGCGAGAAGCTGGATGGGCTCGCCTACCGCGTGCGCATCGTCGTCGACGCTCCACGGGCGATGGCCGCGGCGTTAGTGGCGATGGAAGAGGTCGAATCGGTTGGAGTCGAAGAAGATCAGTCCTTGATCGTGTTGTGTCGAAACGTCGGGCCGATCCAGATTGCGATTCCTGAGTTGGCGAAATCAAACGGCATCAGGCTCCTGCGCGTCGAGCCAATCGACGATTCGCTAGAAGCCCTGTTCGGATATTTGGTGGATCGATAAATGAGCGCCGTACTGGGACTGTCCTTCAGACAACTCGGAGGCCGATGGCGACTCCTCATCATTTTCTTCTTGGTGGTTCTCCAGATCAGCTTAGCGATCACCGTGTCAGTTCTCGCCGGCAAAGAAGAAGATTTCGAAGAAGGCTTCATCAACATCATGCTGGACGGGTTGCTCGTCGGCGCCGTGTTGCCGCTGGTGACGATGGCCCTGGCGACCGCATCTTTCGGCAACGAGATGGACGACCGAACGTTAAGCTACATCGTGCTCAAGCCTCTTCCTCGATGGCGGATCGCGCTCCCCAAGCTGCTGGCTTCGATCATCATCGCTGGGCCGATACTCGCCGTTAGCGGAGCGGTTTCGACGGTGCTCGGACTGGGTTCGGATGTCCAGACCGCGACGGCCGTGGGTGTTGGCTTGTTCATCGGCGTGGCGGCATACGCTTCGATCTTCACATGGCTCGGATTGAGGACGACGCGCGCGCTGGCATTCGCCCTCGTCTACGTGTTGCTGTGGGAAGGGCTGATCAGCTCGTTCATCCACGGCGTCGATTACTTCAGCGTCCGCGGCTACACGCTGGCTATTATGCATGGCTTGGACACGACCGCGCTGGCTGAGCTTGAGATCCGAACGATCGAGTTCCCCGCCGCTGTCGGCGGCGCGGCTATCGCAACTGTCGCATTCTTCTGGCTCACTGTGCGTAGACTTCAGCGCATGGACGTGCCGTAACAGACGATATTCCACCGACATAATTTGTAAATCTCCGCGTTCTAGTCGGCAGGTGAATGGGACCCGTGGATCCTTCATCGCAGGGAGATGCAACGACGGACGAGCTTAGACAGAATCGAATACTCGGCGTTGTCGTTGATCCGCCGAGCTACATCAATATCTTCTGCTGCTGCTGGGCCTGCCTCTCGGAACCGCTTGTTTCGTATTGTTGGTCACCGGAATTTTGGTCGGCGTAGGACTGATCGTTATTTGGGTGGGCGTTCCCATTCTGGCTCTCGTGATTGCCGGATCTTGGGCGATGAGCGAGTTCGAACGCATCATGGCAGTGGTTCTTCTCAAGGAAGACATACCTCGATCCATATTGAAGCCGGCTGTCAACCCTCAAGACGACAACCTCAGTTCGGCGGAGCGCGTGTTCGTTGGCGTCTAGCGTCGTCTGAAGCTGCACCTATCGAATCGCATAACCTGGACCGGGCTGTTTTACCTGTTCCTCCGGTTCCCGATCGGCATCGCGACGTTTACGATCGCGGTGACCTTGGTGGCGATCCCGCTGAGTTTGATCTTCGCTCTCGCGTACATATGGACCAGCGACGAAATTCAATGGGGATTTTGGACATTCGATCCGTACCCGGCCGCATGGTACCTCCCATTGATCGGAGTGCCCGCGCTGTTGATTTCGCTGCATGTGATGAACGCGGTTGCATTTCTCTCGGGCAGGCTGGCGCGTGTGATGCTCGGACGCCTTGGCTGCTCCGATGATGGAGTAATCGAGGGGTTTGATGTCGAGCGGTCCGTGACCGAAGACGCTGGTTCGGCGCCGATGCCAACTACAGGAGCGGCCCCCACGGCTCGACGATCCAAAGGGCGCGTCATCGGGCTACGCGCGCTGTACTTCCACATCGCCATTTTCATCATCATGGTCGAAATGATGGCAATCTCGATTGCACCACCGGAGGCGGTTGGCGGTCTTACTGGCCTCTCATCGGCTGGGGCATCGGGATCGCGGTGCATTCGTTCGTGACGATCGCAGTTCTCGGAACCGCCAGGGCCCCCAAGCGAGCGATGAACGGCGCGTAGCGAGGCGACATCTCGAACCCGGCGCCGTCGAACAAAGTGATATGCTCTCCGGGCGGCATTCGGAAACGATCCGAAAGCTCGCAACTACGACCCGACCTGGAGAGCGAACATTGAGCACCACTTCGTCCGATCCGCAACAACCTGCCGAGCGCTGGGTAGACGTGCGCGACCTTCGCGTTCGATACCTCGATTGGGGCGGCGACGGGCCGCCGGTCGCCGCACTGCACGGATTGGCATCCTCGGCGCACTGGTACGACCTCGTCTCGCCGCTGCTTCGCGATCGCTACCGCGTCATCGCTCCCGATCAGCGAGGTCACGGCCAAACCACGCAGGCCCCGGACGGCTACGATTGGGCGTCGCTTTCATTCGACGTCATCGCGCTGATGGACAACCTCGGCATCGATCGCTTCGCCGTGCTAGGCCATTCGTGGGGAGGCAACGTTGCGATCAACCTGGCCGCCAAACATCCGAACCGCATCTCCGCTCTGGTGATGATCGACGGCGGATTCTTCGGTGGCAGGTCTCGAGTGACCTCCAATTACGAAGAATTCAGGCAACGCGCCGCGCCAAGAGACGTCTCAGGGACACGCCAGGAATTGATGGACCGTTTCGCCACGCAATTGCCCCAGTGCTGGGGTCCCGAGATCGAACGCATCGTGCAGACCATGGTGTGGGAAGACGACGAAGGCCAGATGCACGACATCCTCACGCCGGAGAACCACTCGCAGGTCATGCACGCGATGTGGCACGACCCGGCGTCGGAAGCGTGGCCGCACATCACCTGCCCCACTCTCATCGTAGCAGCGGGCCCGACTCCGGAGCGCGCGGACAGCCCAATGGCGCAGATGAAGCGCGAACGCGTCGCCGCTGCCCATGAGGCGGTCGCGAGCAGCCAGGTCCACTGGGTGCCGGAAACAATTCACGACATCGGCTACCACAAGCCCGTCGAGCTCACTGAAGTCATCGACGGGTTTTTGTCGGCGACCTCGCCGTAACCCGACTTAGTCAGGCACCGTCACCCACGCGACGACCCGCGGGACGTCGCCGACGACGCGAGTCGTGTGGCCTTGCCCGGTCATATCCTCGCAGAACGTGACCTGACCCGGACCGAAGCGGAAGAGCGTGCCGTCGCCAAGTCCGATCTCACCTTCGCCTGCCAGCGTGATCACATACTGACGCTGCGGGGCGTGATGCCAATCGGAGAAGCTGCCCGGCTGTGACACCCTGAAGACGACGCCTTTGGCATCGTGGATCGTCGTCCAGTCCGGATGGTCGTCGAGCTCGATGTGTTCGATGTGAGACTGCCCGTCGTCCCCGGCGTATAGTCTGGCAAATGGCATTATTGTCGCTCCTATGGATCGGCCCGAAGCCGTAGTAGCTCGCGGTACTTCTCATTTCTGGCATCGATCATGGTAGACGGGTGTGGTTCGACAGGTCCGACAACGCCGGGATCCCGATGCGTCGGGACTTCCAAGTAACGGCTCCTCATCTCGCCATCTCCCGATCTGAATCAGGACGAAGGATCTCGTCGGATGCGAAAATGTCTCCCTGCGGGGCTCCAAATTCTTCGGCGGCGGCCTCAGACTGACAGAAATGTGGAGCGCCGCTGCTGTCCAATGCGTTGCCTTCTCTGCAGGCATAACGTTGCTCACTACGAATGAGTCCAACGCCGCCGATCCGCTCGCCCTGAGCTTGTCGAAGGGTCGCCCACACTAAAGATCCGATGAGCGACCCTCCGCTTGAGAGCTTGGCCTCTACGCGTACTTGCCCGTCGCCTGCGCGGCAGTGCCTTCGAGACCCTTGTCCATTCGCTCCAAGCGAGTCTCGTAGGGCCAGGTGCGCTTGAAGTCGTCTTGCACGTCCAGCTTGAGCCTGCCCAGAGTCTCGATCTCGATTTCGAGTACGTCTCCACCCATGATCGCGATCAGTCCTCGATGGTTCGTGCCGGTGGCGATCACGTCGCCGGCGTCGAGCGAGTGCACGGACGTCACCCATTCGATCACACGCGGGAGCTGGTGGGCCATGTCGTCGGTGTTGAAGTTCTGCCTCAAATTGCCGTTGGTCCACGATTGAATCTGCAGATTCTGAGGGTTAGCAAACTCGTCGGGGGTGACGAGGTATGGGCCCATCGGCGCGAAAGTCTCGCGAGATTTCATCTGGTAAAAGGGCGTGACCCCACGGGCGGAGCCGTCGAGGAAGTTCATGTACCCGAAGATGTAGTCGAAGGCGTCCGCTGCTTTGACGTTCGACGCGTGCTTGCTGATTACCAGGGCCATCTCGGCTTCGAATTCGAAAATGGACGCGGGCACGTCGGGTAAGATGACAGTGTCGCCGTTTCCGATGACCGCGTTTGGCGATTTGAGGAACGCGTTGATTGGCGCGGGCTCGTCTCGCGTGCCGTCTTCCATATAGTTAACGGCCATCGCCACGATGTTGTGCGGTTTGGGCATCGGCGACCGCAGCCGGACGCTGTCCAACGCGACGCCGGACCCTTGATCCGCGGCGGCTTGAATCGCGCCTTTGTATTGCGCGAAGTTCGCAATTACGCCGTTGATGAGATCCTGCGGCGATAGGTGCGGGACATCGCTTACCGCGCCGGATACGTCCACTATCGAATCGCCTTTGACCACGCCAAGTGTGAAATCGTTGAAAAATGCTAGCTTCATTCTGCCCCTCCTGTTTCTCTGTCTGTCGGTGCCATCGTCGTATTCCGGTCATTCCGTTTCGGTTTCGTGCATTATGTCGCGCTGCTGCTTGAACGCGCCCCAACCTTCCTTGGTGAGGCGGTTCAGGCGCTCTTTCGCCACTTCATCGTCTCGCGTTCCGCTGGCGACGGCCTCCAGGTTCGGGTCGTCTCGATACGCCAACGCCTCCTGGAACCCGGCGAGCTCATAGGCTCGATTGATGAGCATTTTGTTCAAGCGCACGGTTGTCTGTGGTAGCGACGCGAGTTTGTGCGCCATGTTCTCCGCTTCTTCGAGCAAGCTGTCGGTCGGCACCACCCGATTCACGAGGCCGATCTCGCGAGCCTCTTCGGCGCCGAATTGGTCGCCCAGCATCATGATCTCTTTCGCGCGTTTCAGGCCGACCAAAAACGGCGTAATCAGCACTGGCGGGGGAAATCCGTGACGAATCTGGATCTCCCCGAATCTGGCGTCCTCGGCGGCCAGTGTGAAATCGCACACGCCGGCGAGTTCGCACCCCTGCCCTACCGCATGTCCGCGAACCGCGGCGATTACGGGCTTCGCGAACGACCATATCCGTAGCTGGACTTCCATGCCGCTCGGAGCAGGGTCGTCGTCGGGATACATCGATGCGTAAAGGTCGCCGCCCGCCGTGAACGCCCGACCGGCGCCAGTCAGCACGACCGCCCGGACTTCGTCGTCGGCCTCAGCCTTGTCGAGCGAGGCGTCAAGCAGCCGCAAGATGTTCTTGTTCATCGCGTTGAGCACGGTTGGACGGTTCATCGTCACGACCGCGAAGCCGTCTTTCTTCTCGTACAACACGTCGTCGGGACCCGGCGGTGGAATTTCGATGCCGTCTGGGGTCTTCTTGATTTCGGTCACAGGCGTCCCCTCATGAGGTGATTTCGGGCGAATTGTACACCATGAAAGGCGGCAAGGGACCGACGGGACGACGAGGACTGACGGGAGGGCAAGTTGAGCGCGATCGCGACGTCCGGGACCGTTCTCATGAGGCGACATCATCGCTCCGCGTAGAACCCACCGCGGGGGTACGCGACTGAGTCGGTCAGGTTTTGCATTGACCAATGCCGGGATCAGGTAGTAACTTGCGACCACACCACATCCGAAACCGGAGGCGCCTCACCATGAGCAACCTGAAGATCCGAGACGTTCGCGTCATCATGACCGAGCCTGACGGGATCAGGCTGGTGGTCGTCAAAGTCGAGACCAACGAACCCGAGCTCTACGGCGTCGGTTGCGCCACGTTCACGCAGCGACCGACAACGGTCGCCGCGGCTGTCAACGACTATCTCCGTCCGTTTCTGATCGGCAAGGATCCGGCCGACATCGAAGACATCTGGCAGTCGTCGTACGTCTCGTCGTACTGGCGGAACGGGCCTGTGCTAAACAACGCACTCGGCGGCGTCGACCAGGCGTTGTGGGACATCAAGGGCAAGCTGGCAGGCATGCCCGTCTACGATCTGCTGGGCGGTAAGGCGCGCGACGCCGCGGCCGTGTACGTCCACTCGACTGGGCGCGATCCGCAGGAGGTAGAAGACCGAGCTCGGGCGTTCATCGACGACGGCTTTCACTACATCCGCGTCCAGACTTCGACACCGGGATACGCCACATACGGCACGCACGGCGCCAACCCCGACGTAGAGTTGCGGACCGGCGCCCGCGTCGTCACGGACCGAGTCGAAAACCCCGATCCCGACACGTTGTACGCTCACCCCGCCGGAATATTCGAACCTCGACCGTACGTGAAGTCGGCGCTCGCGCTATTCGATCACATGCGATCGAGCATCGGCTGGGACATCGAGCTTCTGCACGACGTACACGAACGCATCCCGCCGATCATGGGCGTCGAGCTCGCGAAAGAGGTCGAGGCGTTCAAGCTGTTCTTTTTGGAAGACCTGTTCGCCCCCGAAGACAACGACTACTTCCGCATCGTTCGCCAGCAGACCAGCACCCCGCTAGCGATGGGTGAGCTCTACAACAACCCGCACGAGATCACGCCGATGATCAAAGATCGGCTGAACGATTTCATCCGAGTACACATCTCACAGATCGGCGGGCTTACGCCTGCGCGCAAGCTGGCTGCGCTGTGCGAAGCGTTCAACGTGCGGACCGCGTGGCACGGTCCGGGCGACACGTCACCTGTTGGCCACGCCGCTAATCTGATGCTTGATCTGAACACATGGAACTTCGGCATCCAGGAGTACGCCATCTTCGGAGAGCGCACCAGAGAGGTCTTCCCTGGCTGTCCGGAGGTCCGTGACGGCTACATGTGGTCCAACGGCGGGCCCGGCCTCGGGATCGACGTCGACGAGGCGCTGGCGGCCAAGTATCCGTTCCGCGATCGTGCGTACGGAGGCGCCTGGGGCACGATTCGGCGCGCCGACGGCAGCGCTGTGCGACCGTAGATTCGCGACTTGGCGGGCCAAACGATATAATTGACGCGCCAACCGGAGCGACGACGAGAACGCGCTTGAGGAGGTGACGATTGGCGAATAAAATCGACTTCAATTGCGACATGGGCGAGAGCTTCGGCATGTACACGATGGGCTTCGACGACGAGGTCATCAAGCACATCACATCCGCCAATATCGCCTGCGGCTTCCACGCCGGCGATCCGAACTGGATGCGCACAACCGTTGAACTCGCCGAAGCGAACGGCGTCGGAGTCGGCGCTCACCCGAGCTTCCCGGACCTGAGCGGGTTCGGTCGCCGAAACATGAACGCCACGCCCACAGAGGTCAAAAATGACGTCGTTTACCAGATGGGCGCATTGCAGGCTTTCACGTCGGCCAAAAAGCTCCAGCATATGAAGCCGCACGGCGCGATGTACAACATGGCGGTCGACGACCAATCGCTGGCGACAGCCATCTGCGAAGCGGCGCTGGAGGTCGACTCCAACGTCGTGCTGCTGGCGCTGGCAGGCTCGCAATGGATCGACGTCGCCAAGAACGCCGGGCTTCGTGTGGCGAGAGAGATCTTCGCCGACCGAGCCATGAACCCGGACGGCACGCTTGTGTCACGGTCATTACCCGGAGCCGTGGTCCACGACACCGACGAGGTCGTCGAACGAAGCTTGCGAATGGTCACCGAGGGTAAGGCTGTGGCGATATCCGGCGAGGTCATCGAATTGGAGGCCGACAGCATCTGCCTGCACGGCGACACTCCCGGCGCGGTCGAGATGGCGCGGGCGCTCAAAGCCGCACTGCGTGCCGAGGGCGTCGACATCCTCCCGCTCGGCGAGCTGGTCTGAGGGTCCGATGAACCAAGACCCGGTCATCGTGCCGGTCGGAGACAGGGCTCTGTTGGTCGAGTTCGGCGATTCCATCGATCCCGACATCAACAAACGCGTCCACGATCTGACTGCGAGCATCGACACTGCCGACGTTCCCGGTGTCGTGGAATTGATCCCCACTTATAGGTCGCTCCTCATATCATACGACCCGATGACAACCACGCCCGATGCTCTGCAAACAGCAGTTTCGGATTATTTGTCGCCCGACCCCCAGATTGTCGCCAGGTCTCCGAGAATCGTTCACATCCCGACCTTGTACGGGGGTGAGCACGGACCGGACATCGATTTCGTGTCACAAAATTCGGGCCTCTCGAACGACGTGATCGTCGACATACACTCCTCCGTTGATTACTTGGTATATGGGATGGGCTTCAGCCCGGGCTTTCCCTATCTAGGCGGTTTGGATGATCGCCTCATAACTCCCAGACTGAAGAGCCCGCGAACGCACGTCGCGGCCGGATCCGTCGCCATAGCAGAGACCCAAACCGGCGTGTACCCGGTGGCTAGCCCTGGAGGATGGCGGCTAATCGGCCGTACACCGATCAGGTTGTTCGACCCCGACGTCAACCCGCCCGCCGTCATCCATGCGGGCGACCGAGTGCGGTTCGTGCCGATGAGTGGCCCTGACGAATACGAGCGCATTCTAAATCAGGTTCGGGACGGCTCTTTCAGCGTCACGATCGAGGGCGGACCATGAGCGTCGCGACCCTTGAGATACAGACGCCCGGAATGCATACGACCGTCCAGGACCTTGGCAGGACGGGGTTTCAACGTTTCGGCGTGCCAGTCGCGGGCGCCGCGGACCCAACGGCTCTGCGAGTCGCCAACATCTTAGTCGGCAATCGTGAGGGGGCGGCTGCCCTCGAAGTGACCGCCATCGGCCCGAAGGCAACGTTCCTGTCCGACACGGTCATCGCGATCACCGGGGCTGACCTCGGGGCGCTCATCGACGGCCAACCGGTTCCTCGATGGCGGAGCGTACCGGTCGCGAGCGGCAGCACACTTGAGTTCACCGGCCCATCCGACGGAATGCGCGCTTATCTGGCGCTTACCGGCGGTATCGTCGTGCCGGTGGTCATGGGCAGCCGATCCACTTACGTGCTCGGCGGCATCGGCGGTCTCGAAGGTAGGCCGCTCGTCTCCGGCGATGTCTTGAAGTCTCTGCTCATCGCTAACGCTTCGGGTTTTCGAGCTGAGGAGATGCCGGAAGATATCGAGCCGCCCGTGTATGGAAACGAACACGAACTACGGGTGGTTCTCGGTCCGCAAAAAGATGCGTTTACCGATGTTGGAGTCTCGACTTTTTTGTCGTCGCAATACACGGTCACTGCGGATTCGGACCGCATGGGATGCAGGCTGGAAGGGCCCGTGATCGAGCACGTGTCCAGTCCCGACATCGTGTCGGACGCCAACGCCTTCGGATCGATCCAGGTGCCGGGGATTGGCCAACCGATTATTCTGCTGGCGGACCGAGGCACAACAGGAGGCTACCCTAAAGTCGCGACGGTCATCAGTCCGGACGTTGGGCTCGTAGCCCAAGCGATGGTCGGAGACACCGTCAGATTCGCGGCGGTCACGGTCGCCGAGGCGTACGAGATACTGCGCGAGCAGGAGCAGATGATCGCCGAGATCAAGCGATCCGTTGGCGTCGACCGGTCAGGCGCATTCTCCATCGCCGCCGACGGCATGTCGCTGCCGGTAACGACCGAGACTGGCGACCGCGTGGCGCGCCCGGATTCGATCGCGACTCCGAAGCGCACCGATGTCAGACCCGTTTCCGTCACCATGGACGGTCAGGATTTCGAGTTCGAAGTCGAGGTGCGGCACGAAACCTGATCGCCGCTTTGACCGCAAAACAACGCAGCACAGGAGACAACCATGAGCAAACGAATCGCGATTTTCGGCGCGGGCGCCGCCGGGAGCTACCTCGGAGCGTTCCTCACCCGCGAGAGGTACGACATCACCCTGATCGACATGTGGGGAGAGCACGTGGAGGCGATGCGCGCGAACGGTCTGCGAGCGTCGGGCTCCCAGGGCGACTTCACGGTGCCGGTCAACGCTATGCACCTGTCGGACGCGATGCAGATACAGGGCAAGTTCGACATCGCGTTCCTGGCGATGAAGAGCTACGACACGGAGTGGTCGGCGCACTTCCTGAAGCGTCTCCTCGCTCCGGACGGAGTCGTCGTCGATTCGCAAAACTGCATGAACGACCAGCTCATCGCGTCGATCGTCGGCCACGGCCGCGAGGTGGGCTGCGTGATGTCCGGCATCACGGTCGCTTTGTGGGAGCCGGGACACGTCACCCGCGGCGGCCAGCCGGGACACACCGTGTTCCGCGTCGGCGAGCTCCACGGCAAAATCACTCCCAGGGTCGAAGAGATCGCCGAGATGCTTTCCTGCATCGACGGTACGAAGGCTACTGAAAACATCTGGGGAGAACGTTGGTCCAAGCTCACGACCAACTCCAGCGGCAACCCCGTCGGCGCGATGACCGACCTCGGGTCGTACGGCGTGGCGTCCAACTCCGACGCGCGCAGAATCCAGATAAACATCTGCAAAGAATCGTGCCAGGTCGCGCTGGCCCAGAATTACGATGTCGAGCCGATCAGGGGCATCGCTGCTGAGACCTACGCCAGATCCGACGACGGCGAAGTGTACGAGGAGATCGACGCCAAGTTCCAACCCGGACCTCCCGGCGGCACCGACTGGAAGTCGTCCATGGGCCAGGACGTTCTGAAGGGTCGTCACACCGAGGTCGAGTTCATGAACGGCTACATTTCCGCCCAGGGTCGAGCATCCGGCGTCCCGACCCCGATCAACGATGCGATCGTCCGGGTGGTGAGCGAGATCGACACCGGCCAGCGCAAGCCCAGCCCCGACAACATCGCGGCGGTGCTCCGGATGGCGGGGATGGCGTAAGGGTGTTGGCGTTACGCAAATGCGTCAAACATCACGCCTCTGAGTCCGCAGACAAAGAATCTCATCGGAGACAGGACGCATGTGCCTGCCGTGGCCAGATAGATCTCCGGCGAGGCGCGGCGGGAGGGTTTGAAACCCTCCCCTACGGATTGTGCCCAGGCGACGTTAATCCGGAGCGCGATGCCAGCTTGGCTGTGAACGGCCAGAGCGCCAACTCTGTTTTCGGTGAACGGTGGTCTCGGCCTTTGAGCCGAGCCTGCGCCCTTTCCGCATGAGCGAGCTGCTCACCGAACTCGCGCATTGGACCGATGGGTTCGCGCAGAGCGATTGGTCGTCGATCCTTCTGTTCTTGCTGGCTTTCAGCGAGTCGATATTCTTTCCGATTCCTCCTGACCCGCTGCTGATGGCGATTGGAATCGCGAAGCCTGATTCCGCCATCTGGCTCGCCGGATTGGTCACCGTTGGATCGGTTGCGGGAGCGTTCGTCGGCCACACGCTGGGCCGCAAACTCGGCCGGCCGGTTCTCAATCGGTTCGTATCGGACAGGAAGCTCGGGCAAGCCGAGTCGCTGTTCGACAAGTTTGGCGTGTGGGCCATCATCATTGCCGCGTTCACGCCGATACCGTACAAGGTGTTCGCTATCCTGGCCGGTGTCATGAAATTGCCGGTACGCCCGTTTCTGATCGCTTCATTGATTGGCCGCGGGGCCAGGTTCTTCCTGATAGGCGTGTTGATTTTCGTTTTCGGCGAGTCGATTCAGACTTTCTTCGACGACTACTTCATGTGGATCACGATCGCGGTCGGGCTCGGGATCGTCGCTATTGTCGCGGCCACGTTCATCGTGACTCGAGCACGAAAATAGAGAAGAACGTCAGGCCAGCCCGGACGGTTTCGACCCGTGTACGGCGCTGAATCGACGCTGCAGTTGCGCCACACTAGCCAAGCAATCTCAGGCAGGTGCTAACGCGCGCACTTTTGTTGTAAACTGGTATCGCCAACCGCGATGCGAGGTTCCTCTGAGGCTCGACTTTCCGTCGACGAGCTCTGGGACAGGCGCCCGCGAGATGGCAATTCATTTGAACTCATTAATCAGGAGGTATCATGACAGACTCATTGACAGGTAAAGTGGCCATTGTCACCGGCTCGGGTGGAGGCATTGGCCGGGGAGTCGCCATGCTGATGGCGGCGGAAGGCGCCAAGGTTGTGGTCAACGACCTGGGCACCGCGGTCGACGGCGAAGGCAATTCCAGCTCGCCGGCAGACAGCGTTGTCGCCGAGATCAAGGCCGCCGGCGGCGAAGCGGTCGCCAACTACGAGTCGGTCGCCACGATGGAAGGCGGCGAGAACATCGTTAAGTCCGCGTTGGACAACTTCGGCAAGCTCGACATCGTGGTCACGGTTGCCGGAATCCTTCGAGACCGGATGATCTTCAACATGACCGAAGAGGAATGGGACGCGGTCATCGCCGTCCACCTCAAGGGCACCTTCTCTGTCGTCAAGTACGCATCGATTCTGTTCCGCCAGCAGCGCAGCGGCAGAATCATTACTTTCAGCTCCGAGTCAGGACTTTTCGGCAACTCAGGCCAAGGCAACTACGCGGCAGCCAAATCGGGAATCGCCGGATTCACGAAAGTGGTCGCTCGCGACCTCGGTCGATACGGCGTCACCGCCAACTCGATCGCGCCCAGGGCTTCCACACGGATGACGGCGACGGTGCCCGACACCGCCCGACAGATGCGAAACGCACGAGGCGATCGAGACGACGCCGAGCCAGTCCAGCCGCCTTCGATGGACGCAAGCGGCGTTGCGCCGATGGTGTGCTACCTGGCCTCCGACATGGCCGACGGAGTCAATGGACAGACATTCCTTCTGTACGAAGGCAACGTCACGTTGCTGTCATTGCCCCGAAGGATCCGCACGATCTTCAAGCAGGGTCGATGGACGCTCGACGAAATCGCGGAACTGGCCCCGAAGCACATTACACAGAACCTTCCGAATCCGTCGCCGGTTCAACCTCCGCGTCAGTAACGCCGGAGCGAATTGTCGAAGGTTCATTCCCCAACACATGCTAGGAGAACAAAACTCATGGGAGATATGCTGAAAGATAAGGTAGCAATCGTCACCGGCTCGGGCCGGGGCATCGGCCGAGGAATCGCCCTCCTCATGGGCTCGGAAGGCGCAAGCGTCGTGGTCAACGACCTTGGCGGCGCTGTTGACGGCACCGGCGACTCCAACTCACCAGCCGACGAAGTGGTCGCTGAGATCAAAGCTGCCGGCGGAAACGCCGTCGCCAACTATGAATCCGTCGCCACAATGGAAGGCGGAGAGGCCATCGTCAAGAGCGCGATCGACAACTTCGGAAAGCTCGACATCGTCGTGACGCCCGCGGGCATCCTTCGCGACCGAATGATCTTCAACATGACCGAAGAAGAGTGGGACGCGGTTATCGCCGTCCACCTCAAAGGCACGTTCTCGGTCTCCAAATACGCGTCGATTCTGTTCCGCCAGCAGCGCAGCGGATGCATCATCACGTTCTCGTCGACGTCCGGGTTGTACGGCAACTCCGGCCAGGCTAATTACGGCGCGGCCAAAGACGGCATAGCCGGATTCACGCGAGGCGTCGCTCGTGACCTGGGCCGATACGGCGTCAGGGTCAACAGCATCTCGCCTGGCGCAAGCAGCCGAATGACCGCCACCGTACCCGCGTCCGCTCAGCAGGTTCGCGCTGCGAGCGGCATTCAAGCTGCGGGTCCGGTTCGCCCGACCCTCGAACTCAACCGCGACCCCGATGACGTGGCCCCGTTCGTAACGTGGCTCGCCTCGGACGCGGCCAAGGACGTCAACGGCTACGTGTTCCACGTTACCGGCGGCCAGATTTCGCTGATGAACAATCCGGAGATCTCACGCGCGATGACGGTTGCCGGCAACTGGACGGTCGACGAGATCGCGGTCATGTTCCCAGGCACGTTGGGCATGGACCTTGTCAATCCGGCCCCGCGCCAAGCGCCGCGAGAGTAAGACCAGAACCATTGGAAGATAGTCGTAGGGGAGGGTTTCAAACCCTCCCGTGCGATTCGCATACACACCAGCGAGGTCATGCGGCATCAAACTACTTGATCGCCGCAGGGCAACGTTGTCCGTAGGCAAGATTGGCGGGAGGGTTTAAAACTCTCCCCCACCGGGCATGATCTCGGCCCTCACACAACCTCATGCTGATCGCTGATCTCTGACTGCTCGTCGATCCCAACTCCACCCATGCACTCGGAGGCGAACGTGGACATCCGATTCACCGAAAGCGAAGAGTCCTTCCGCGAGGAAATCCGAGAGTTCTTGCGCACGGAACTCCCCGACGACTGGGACCCGATGGGGCAAGGCAGTCCGTTTTCGCCAGGGCAGTTTCCCTTCACCAAGGAGTTGTCCAAAAAGCTTGCCGACAAGGGCTGGCTAACTCTCGCCTGGCCCGAGGAGTACGGCGGACAGGCTCGCTCGATCATGGAGCAACTCGTCTACCGCGAGGAGATGAGCTACTGGGGCGCGCCCGGCACCGACCTCGGCGTTGGTGCCATCACCTGGGTCGGCCCTACGCTCATGATCGCGGGCACCGAAGAGCAGAAGCGTGAGCATCTGCCCTACATCGCCGAGGCCGAGCGATACTGGTGCACACTCTACTCAGAGCCTGGCTCCGGCTCCGACCTGGCATCGCTGCAAACCTCCGCCACCCTCGATGGCGACGACTACGTGATCAACGGTCAGAAGATCTGGACCAGCGCGGCGCACATCGCGGACTGGGGCTGGCTCGCCGCTCGCACCGATCCCGACGCGCCGAAGCATCGGGGCATCAGCTTGTTCCTGCTCGATATGAAGTCGCCCGGAGTCTCTGTGCGGCCCATCGTCAACATGGCGGGCGGGCACGAGTTCAACGAGGTCTTCTTCGAGGACGTTCGCATACCCAAGACCAACCTGGTTGGCGAGGAGAACCGCGGCTGGTACTCCCTGGCCGTGGCGCTTGACTTCGAACGTTCGGGTGTCGGGTATTCGGCCTCCGCCCGGCGGATCCTTGAGACTCTGGTCGAGTACGCCAAAGAGACCGAAAAGAACGGCAAGCCCCTGTCGGAGGACCCGATCATTCGCCGAAAGCTCGCCGAGCGATTCGTCGAAACCGACGTCTCTCGGTGGCTGTCGTATCAGGTCGCCTGGATGCAAAGCCGGGGCGTGGTGCCCAACGCCGAGGCGTCGATGTCCAAGATGTACGGCACTGAGCTCACTCAGCGCGTCGCCGCAACCGGCATGGACATCCTCGGCATGGCGGGGCAGCTCTCGCAAGGATCGAAGTGGGCGCCGCTCGAAGGCTACATCCAGCGCACCTATCTGAGCTCCGTCTCAGCGACCATCGCCGCGGGCACGTCCGAGATACAACGGGACATCATCGCCCGTCGAGGCCTGGGCCTGCCGAGAGCGTGAGCGATCGACCGAACATCGTCTTCATCCTGCCGGACCAGCTGAGACCCGATTTCCTGAGTTGCTACGGCGCGACCTTCATCGACACCCCAAACATCGATTGGATCGCCGATCAGGGCACGCGATACGACCGTGCATACTCCGCGTCACCCGTGTGCGTCCCAGCCCGCACAGCCCTGCTCACCGGCATGAATGCAATCCGTAACGGCGTCGCCGACAACCTGCACGCGGTGCGCGGCGACTACAACGAAGTCGGCATCAGGACGTGGCCGCAGCTCCTCGCCGATGTCGGGTACTACACCGCGGGCGTCGGCAAGATGCACTTCTACCCGTGGGACGCGCGCCACGGCTTCCAGTATCGGGTCATCGCCGAGGACAAACGCTGGCTCCATATCCGCGACGACTACTACCAGTACCTCCGAGAGCGTGGACTGCGAAAGTACCACGGCAACGAACACGAAAGCTATCTCGAGAATCGAGGCGCGATCACGAATCTGCTGCCCTGGGAGCACTCAATCGACCGGTTCGTAGGCCGCGAGGCGTGTCGTTTCATCGACAACTACGGCGGCGACGGCCCGTTCGCCCTGATGGTCGGTTTCCCCGGTCCGCACTGCCCGTACGATCCTTCGCCAGATTTCCCCGAGACGTTCGACCCGGACGACATGCCCGAAGCCATCCCAGAGGTCGCGGGAGACACCCCAGTGTTGCGTCAGCAAAACATCGACGGTAACAAGCGACCCTGGAACGGCGTCGACTACACCGAGTTCACCGATGCCCACAAAAAGACCATCCGAGCCCACTATTCCGGCCTGGTCAAACAGATTGACCACGAAGTTGGCGCGATCATAGAGTCGCTCCGCAGTAACGGATTACTCGACAACACCGTGATCTTCTTCGCAACAGATCACGCCGACTATCTGGGCGATCACAACCTGATCGGCAAAGCATCGTTCTACGAATCCGCATGGCACATCCCCATGCTCGTGCGTCTGCCGGGCGGCCCAACAGGTCAATCATCCGACGATCTCGTTGAACTCCGTGACGTCACCGGGACGATGTTGGCCGCCGCAGGTGTGACGATCCCTTCACACATGGACTCAACAACGCTGCCTGGTCTTGGCCTGTCCGACGCGCCCCCTCGCGACCGGATCGTCGGCATGCTCTCCAACGGCTGGTGCATCTTCGACGGCGAATGGAAGTTAGCCAAATACTCGACCGGCGAGACGCTGTTGTTCAACATGCGCGATGACCCGGCCGAGCAACACAACCTAGCGTCAAAACCAGCCCACGTCGACAAATACCGACGACTCGACACCGACCTCACCCTCGATCTCATGGAGTCGTACCGGTTCGCGATGCATGACCGCCTAGCCCAGTCCGGCGACATGTCTCAAGATCCCGCCTTCGGCCTAGAAGGTTGGCGCCGCCCCTACCCTGCTACGGTAGAGTTTGTGTCTGAATAGAATCATTTGAACCGACGGCCAAGCCTTTATGCAATCGACGCGGATCATCGGCTCACCTTCGATAAACTCGGTCCGAACGGAGCGGTGAGAATTTCTTTTCTTGGTTCCGCCACGAACTCGGGTTCATCACGGATAAGAAAGTGTTTCCCACGTTTGTGGTGAGCCTATCGAACCACGGGTCGTCTTTTGCGAACAGCGGTGATGATGATATGAAATTAGGGATCGGGATATTGTCTTGCAAGTCTATATACATCTGGGAACAGTGGAGGAGGCCCACCGATGACTGAACAATTCGTGTACGTATCGGAAGCGCGATTTGAGATGAAAGACGGGTACCGAAACGCCTACCAGGGCGAGATCGCGGAACCTGTGGTTTACGGCGTCCAAGGAGCGCTCAAAGAGTACTACCGAGCGCCCTCAGATGCCCCGCCGATCGCGTCGACGCTGGATCACATCGTGTCCGCAGTAGCCGGTTGAATGTACGGCACTCTGCGTGGCGCGCTGTCAGCGCGCGAAACTGGTCTGGACATCGACACTTACACGGCAACCGCTGAGGGACGCATCGAAAGCATCGATCGCACGATCCGCATTACCGAGATCGCGGTCAACTACTCGATCAGCATCGTCAGCGGAAAACGTGAGGACGCGGAGAGAGCGGTTCGCGTTCACGCCGGAGGCTGCCCTGCTTACCAGAGCGTGAAGGATGCGATCGACATCACCTGGACTGCCGACATTGAGGAACGGGCGGAGTAGTAGAGCGCGAGGATCGGTTTTGGGAGTCTGTTAGCACCCTCACAACCACAAAGACATCGCCCGACGAACTCCATTCCTCAGCCGGTCATGGTTTCATTGGCGATGCTCGAAATTCGAAAAGCTGTTTCGATTTTGGGCGTTTCAGTTGCCGAACTGACAGGCGCAGCCATCTTCATTCGGCTAACTACATGATCGATGTGAATTCCCGAAGACAGTGATGACGGTCCTTTAACGTTGCGGAACGCCAGAAAGTCGCCGAGTTCGACGACACGCCAACGCGGGAAATGGGCGTCGAGCCCGTCGCGAAATTCGAGGGACCGTGATTTTGTCAGTCCGAAATATTTCGCGCTACCGGTAATCGACGAACACCCGTTCCTTCGCCAGGAATGAAACCGACCGACTGAAGTCGATGAACTTCGACTCATCTTCGACGGCCATTTCACCGCCTCGAACTGATTCCGGTATCGCAAGTTCGGGCGTTCGGTATGTGCGGTCGGCCCAGAGCTCAGCGTGGCCGGTGTACGGCTCCACGACCGTACCCCGTGCCTGTCGCAGCACAGCCTCGAACTCGTCTTCGTATCGATGCACCTGAATGTAGCGTTTGATGCGGCCTGTTGCACCTGGTCCGCCCCTAATTATGGGACCATGGTTGGTGCGCCAGTAGAGTTGGGCTTCCTCGAGTGACAAGTGTTTGAGATGGCGCAACGGATAGTGGGTTTTCACGAGCGAGCTCATCTCGGTGGCCACCAGGTTCTCCGGCGACGGGTTGATCTGTGGGTACTCGTACGCGAACCATAAAGGGGAGTTCGGAAAGTCGATGAACTTTGCCTCGTCCTCAACCAACTCCTTACCGGCCGTCTGCCCTTTCGTCGAGTTTCTGGCGGAGGCCATGTCATCGCGAGTCCTCCACCACACCTCGGCGACGCCGTCGTACGGTTCCTCCATCATCCCGCGAGGCCCTTCGGTGACCCTAGCTGCATCGAGCAGGGTGTGGACCTGGACGTAACGCAGCATGTTCAATGTCTGTGCATGACTGGCCACCAACGGTCCGTGGCGCTCTCGCCAATACTCCTGGAACTCCGCGCGTGTCATCTCAGGTTTTCGGCGCAACATATAGGTTAGACGAATCATCTGGCTTTCTCCTCGGGGAGCGCAACCTCTCAATGTTTTGGACGGGCATCCCCAAGCCGCTGGGTAGCTTGTGATGCGGCTACTCTACTACAAGGTGCACATTTAGCCAATTGCCGATGTTTGTCTACTCGGATGACCAGTGACTCCGATCTTGAATCCAGACGACTTTCGAGACTCAGATCTGACTGGCAGCGCGGCGTCTCTGTTATTTACAGGTTTCGCCGGCAGAGATAAACTGGACATCCCCGACCACCGAACGGCCAACATCGAAAGGCATCAACGTGAATTTCGGATTCTATCTGCCGAGCCACGGTCTCACAGCGAGGCGCGGGCCGCTGATCGAAATTGCTCGCGACGGCGAACGTCACGGATTTCACTATATGGTCGTTGACGACCACATCATCGCCCCCAAAGTGATGTCTTCGCCTTATCCGTACTCGATCGGTGGCGACGTCCCGTGGGAAGACGACGGCGAACACCTAGAACAACTGGCAGAGCTCACGTTTCTGGCGGCAGTCACGGAACGGATCCGCCTGGTCCCGAGCGTCATGATCGTTCCATACCGCAATCCCGTGTTGACCGCGAAGATTCTGGCGACGCTGGACGTCCTTTCCGAGGGACGATTGACGTTGGGCGTTGGCGTCGGTTGGGCGGAGGAAGAATTCGAGGCGCTGGATGCTCCGCCGTTCGCCGACCGCGGCCTGGTGACCAACGAGTACCTCGAGACGTTCAAAGAGTTGTGGACATCCGACAACCCGACCTACCACGGAAAGTACGTGAACCTGTCCAACATCGAGTTCTCACCGAAGCCGGTTCAGAAACCGCATCCGCCGATATGGGTTGGCGGTCAAAGCCGCCCGGCCATCAGGCGCGCCGTCGAGCACGGCAACGCTTGGCATCCGGTTGGCGCGACGCCCGCTACACCGTTGGAGCCTACGAAACTCGCCGCCGACATCGCGTACATGCACACGCACGCTGGCCGCATCGACAGGGACCCGTCTGAAGTCGGGGTAGCCATGAAAGCGCCGCTCTACGACACCGATCAATCAACGAGCAAAGAGCGCCGCCGCTTTTCCGGCGAACCACAACAGATTACTGAGGACATCAACACCTACGCCGATTTGGGCGTGACTGATCTGATTTTCGATGTCCGCAGTCCGGACTTGAATCAAACCTTGGAGCAACTGGCGTGGCTTTCCGAGGATGTCATCTCACAGGTCTAATCGCAATAATGTCAAACCAACTCGCTGATACATTTGGATCTGATAGCCGCCAGGAGTTTGCAAAAACGTTGACTCCACCGTTGCTCGTCGCCCTAACCACGATGTTCGGGTTGCAGATGCTACGGCTATTGATAACGGATCTTGCGGTTTACCTGCGACAGATCAAAGAGGTGGATATTGCGCTGCTTGGGTTGATTAGCCTGTCGGTCTTTTTGACCGGTTTTTTGGCACCGATCATTGCCCGGGTTTTGTCACGACGAAACGCCGTCATCGTGACCGGCGCTGGCCTGGCGCTGGCAAGGGTGGTCGAACAATTCGTCTCGTCGGCGCCGGTGGATTTGGCTCTCACGATAGCCGGGACGATTTTGTTCCTGTGGTTCATCCCTGTCTTGGTCTCAGAACTCGAAGATGAAGACGCCGGGCACGCTGGTTCGGTTGGGATCGGCTTGCTGCTTGGGATTTCAGGCGACACCGCCGTCAAAGGAGTGTTCGACACAGTGGACCTTTCGTGGGTGCAAGGGTCGTCGGCAGACATCGTTGTTGGTGGTATGACGTTAGCCTTTTGCGGATTGTTGTGGCGATTGTTCGACGGTCGACCCGGCCACGAAAACGGCAAAGCGGCATTCCAGCCCGCTCTGCTCCTTGCGATCGGTCCGCTGCTCGTAATCGAGTTGATGCTGTTTCAGAACATCGGTCAGCAGACCGTACTGACAGGTTGGCCTCAACCAGCAGCGTACACGCTGATTTTGGCGGCCAATTTGGCTGGCGCTGTTGCCGGTATGGTTTCGGTCAAGATCGAGCAAAATGTCGCCTGGCCAACGGTTGCGGTGGCCGGCATTGTTTTGATTCTGGTGACAATTGGCGAGTGGTCGGGGATATGGGCTGCCATTGCGCTGTTGGCAGGACAACTAATCGCATCCGCAGTTTTCGTCAGAGTCGCGGCCAGCGCTCGCGGATCGTCTAGAGCCGCCCGGAGTGTTGGTGAGGCTGTTTGGTTCAACCTGGGGATGCTCCTGTTTCTCATCTTTGTTTTCGCATACTATGCTAGCTACGATGCCAACCTTCCGATACCGCGAGGGGCGATCTTACCGATCGCCGCGGGCATAGCGACCTTGCCGCTGCTGATGGGCGGATTCGCATACGCACGATCGCCCGTGGCGGTCCGAATACGGTGGACGCCGGTCGTTCCGTTGGCGCTCCTTCTATTGCTACCGGCTGTGCAATTTGTGACCTGGGTCGACCTTAAACCGACGGCTGGCGCCGGCTTGCCAATCCGCGTCATGTCTTACAATCTCCACCAGGGTTTCGATGTAAACGGTACGTTAGGATTGGAGGCTTTGGCCCGGGTGATCGAGAACCAAAATCCCTCGATTGTCGCTCTCCAAGAAGTCTCTCGTGGGTGGGTGATAGACGGGTCGGTGGACATGTTGGTTTGGATGTCACAGCGCCTCGAGATGCCCTATGCATGGGGCCCTGCTGGGGATTCTGTGTGGGGAAACGCGGTTCTGAGCCGGTTGCCGATCATTAATTCAAGCAATGAATTCATGCCAAACAACGACGATATCCTGCTCAACCGGGCATTTTTGACCGTGACAGTGGACTTGGGCGGCGGCAAGACGCTCGACGTAATCGCAACACATCTTCACGCGGGCAACGAAGACAGCGATCTTCGGGTTCCGCAGACGGAGGCGATCTTGACGCACTGGTCAGGCGGCGCCAACACCGTTGTGATGGGAGACCTCAACGCACATGCCGAACACCCGGAAATGCTGTCTCTGTTCGATTCGGGCTTTGTCGATGCATTCGTCGCATCTGGTTCATCGGGCTCCGGGTTTACCTCGGAGGCCGACACACCGTGGCAGCGTATCGACTATATCTTGACCACACCGGACCTCAGTGTTCGCGAATTCGAAATCTCGGAAAGTCTGGCGTCTGATCATTTCGCCGTCTCGACCACACTGTACAAATAGCCTCGCTCCGCCCGGAAACGATGACATGCGCAAGACTCTCGTAATTGCCAACCCAAACTCGGGCGCTGGCCGTCTCGGCAAGTGCTGGGACCACATTCTCAAGCAGATTCAGGAACAAAGCGGCCAATCCGTCGATTGGGAATTAACCACTCGTCAAGGCCAGGCAACGGAGCTTAGCCGCGAAGGCGTCGGCGCGGGATACAACCTCATAGTCGCGGTGGGTGGAGACGGCACGGCCAATGAAGTTCTGAACGGCTTCGATATGACGGCGGATCATGAAGACGGGCCAACTCTGGGGTTGCTCCCTTTCGGCACCGGGAACGACCTGGCGAGGAGCTTGGGCATTCCCAAAGATATGGCACAAGCCATCGAATTATTGAACCAACAACAAACTCGACAGATCGACGTTGGCAAGATAACGGCCCTCGACGACTCGGGCTGCATAGTGACTCGGCATTTCCTCAACGTTGCCGATTTCGGCTCAGGCGGTGCCATTGCGGCGCGAGCTAACGGTACGACCAAGGTTTTCGGCGCCAGGTTCACTTACATTTGGTCGATTCTGTCTACGATAACGACCTTTAAGAACCCGGAAATCACGTTCAACGTGAACGAAGAGGAAAACCGCACGGTCGTTGCCAACAACGTCGTGGTGGCGAATGGCAGACACTTCGGCAGCGGACTGACTCCCGCCCCGGAGGCGCGAATGGACGATGGTCTTTTCGATGTTGTGCTCATGGGCGACTTCGGCCTAGTTGAAGGCGCGCTGAATCTCCCACGATTGATGAAAGGCACGCACCTGAGCCATCCGAAAGTCCGGTCCTGTCGCGCTGTTCGAATCGCCGCTCGCGCGGATCGGAGAGTGCAGATCGAAGCGGATGGAGAGCTTGTCGGTGTGCTGCCTGCAACGTTCGAGATCATGCCCGGAGCGCTAATGATCAAAGCCTGAGGGTGAAACGTTGCACCGGTTACAAACCAAGGACAACTTTTGCAGGTAGATGCCCGTGCCTCACCTCAACGACCGGCGGGGTCGCCCCATCCCTGAGGGGACTAACGACGCCATTTATCTGGCCCCTGACGTCAATGGGCGGACGGCTGAGTCCGCACTCTGACAACGCGCCCTCAAAGCCGGAACAGTCGTATTGGTTTGGGCTGACCAACCCCCATTCGAACGTCCCGGGGGCCATGACGGGTCAGTTCCTGGACATATTCGGCAGTCAAGAAGCACGGGAGCCCGACCACATCGGCCCCCTCCGAGGCTCACACAGCTGGGAATGATCAGGTTAGCGGGGCGGTCGTCGGCTACCCATTCATCGACAGGTATTCCCAGAACCTCTCGGCCTGTCCGACGCATCGCTCAATGTCCTCTTCCAGCATGTACTTCCGTTCGACCAATCCGACGCCCGCCCTTCTCACCAGCTCCAGGTATTCTTCCTTGGAAGTGTACCGCTCGGCGATGGAGCGACGAGGATCGCCGGTCGCAATCCGTCCTGATATGGTGGAGGCGAAGGGGATCGTCGCTCCGGCGAACATCAGCAACTGGGTCACCCCGCCGATATCCGGATGCCTGAGGGTCCACCCCGTATGCGTGGCCAACGGCACCACGACTTCTGGCAGGCGTATTCCGGGTACTTCATTCCCGTCCTCATCGACGACCGGCAGCAGGGTGCCGAATGCTTCGCCTACGACGGGCGGCATCTGCTGAATCTGCTCCACGTTCTCCTTGAGGGCGTAGTCGCGGCGGTAGGGAATGGCAATGCGTCCGGGATGATACGCATTCGGGATGCGTTCGAAGGCCTTTTTTATGATGGCCGGCGGGACAGCGGTGCCGTCGTCGGCCCGCGGATGGCTGCTGGGAGGCGGCTCGACGCCCTCCACGACCCATCGGTCGAGGTTGAACAGGCAGGCTCGTAGCAACGGCGAGTAGTCGATCACGTTGCGCATGTTTTGGGAACGGCTCACGCCCTCGATGCTCTCGGTGGTGTCGGTAGGGGGCCAAGACCCGATGCCGTGCTGGGTGCCGGTGAAATGGTACACCCTCGCGTTGGCCGCCACGTTTATGTCCATTTTGCCATCGGGATCGGTATGGATCAGCGAAGCGTCGCCTCGGTAGTACTCCGCAGAGGAGTTCGTGTACATCACTTTCACCTGGGATCCGCGCTCGTCCAGCCTCCTGTGCAGAGAGTCAGTCTCTTCGGTCTCCAGGTCGGTCTGGGGGACACTGGCGAAGGGGAAGAGGTGTGTCATCATATTGTTGCGGTCTTTGGAGTTTTGGCCCAGCCGTTGGTTGAATTCTCCGCGCATGCCGCCCGCCACATTAGCGATGATGCCGTCGAGGGCCTCTCGGTCGGATTCGTCCCGGTTGAAGTCGTTGTAGATGTACGTCCTCAGGTACCGTCCCGTTTGGGAGATTCCGTACGCATAGGCGTGATGAATGTTCTCGATAGGCCTCTCTACGCCATCGGAGCCGTACTTCAGCCAGGACACTGAGTCGCGTAACGCTGCGAAGCTGAGCCCCAGAATCGGCATCCAATCTGTCGTGTAGGCTATCTGATAAAGGCGTCCTTTCTCAAATCCTTTCTCGCTGCAGATGTAGTTCGGGTCCAAATGGTAATTGCCGCTGTCATCGATCCTGCCAAAGCGCCAGTCGTCCCGGGGAACTGAGTATGCCCGAGTGTCCGGCATGTCCCGCACCTCCAGGATCGCCCCGGTCTCTGCCATATCAGCGGCAGGATAGGCTTGGTGTCCCTTGTCCGAGAGGAGGAAGTTGTGGGTATCTTCTTGCGCCTGCAATTGGGTGTAAACTTGTCCGGTCATGTTCGGGATACTGTGCCCCTGGAGTGTCAGCAGCGCCGGTTTTTTCGGCGCATCCACCTGCCATCCACAGGCCATGACGGTATAGCCGTGCCTCATCAGAAAGCCGTTGCCTAGGTCCACGTCGTAATCCCAAGGCGTGTCGGGCTCTATGTTGACTCGCGGCGTGCTGTTGAAAACTGGAAGACCCACTCGATTGCCGCGGTTGACAACGTCGAGTAGCATCTTCCCGGACCCACGGGTGCGGTCCACGGGAAGGATCACAGAGACGTCGGAAGTGTATTCCACCTGTCCTTCTTCGTTTCGGGGCGTGAGACCGATGTCCGTGATACGTGAGTTGGCGTCGTTCTCGGGGTCGGAGGCGAAATGGAGGGAACCCAACAGCTCCTCGTAAGGGCCCACACCGTCCCATGACTTGCCATCGGCCAGCACCCGCTGGGTCTTGACATCGAATCCTACGACTGGCATTGACCTACCTCGGAGTCTTTCAAGTTAACTTTATACATCACCACTGCTGGGTAGGGCCCTTCGACTCGTAGTGATGCCGTCATTGTAACGGCACAACGGAACAACGGCGTCTCACGAAAAAAGGGAACTCCATCGGGATGGGGTTCCCTTGGATCTTCTCAGGCCTGTTCTGGACCGCTGGCGAATCTAAACGGGGGACCGCGCGGTTAAGTCGGTTTCGTTTTTCGCCTGCGAAATCTTTGATACGCCCGTACGCCAGTTGGTCGGGTTTGAATAGTCCCCAAGCGAAAAACGGAAGTTGTTTGTTGTCAGGAACATTATTGCTATTTGTTGATTACATTTGCAATCAATAATCCCATTTACAGTTCTCGCTTGGTTTCTCCACTTCGTTATTTCTTATGTAAATGAGGTGAAACTGCTATCTACTACTTACCCGCATGAGCCAGCCTCTGCGGACAGCATAGCTGAGGGGCCATAAGAAGAGGGAATCGTGCTTAAGCGAGGTTGGTAGCAGTTAAGGCTACTAGGCTAGCAGACGAATAGCAGGGTACTGTTAAAGCTTATGAGGTCGTTGTGAGGTAGGGGTGCGAGATATATCTCTACGCCCACGTTGTACCTAATTCTTCAAGGGACTCCTAGCCGTTAGGTTCCATCCAAGATGACTTTTTCTCTGGGGTGATCTAGCCGAGAGGACTCTGGCTAAGTGTGGAGTTATTTCGAATTCTACATATCACAAGACCAACCGCCACTGCGATAACAGTGATAACAGCCGCACCAATCGAAAGACTGATGGGCAGAAACATGACGGCTTCTGGACCATTATGAAGATATGCAAACAAATGAAACAAGGCTGATCCGAGGATTGCAGATACCGTCACAGCGATCCAGAATTTCCTAATGACAAGGCTGAAGACAATGCTCACTCCGAGACCTGTCAAGAAGAGCACTATCAAACCGACTGATCCTTCATCCATGTTGATACTCCGAATTGAACTCTATCTCGCCTGGCTTGAGGCCAGCGTGGCCCGGGTTAGTGGAAGAGCGGAGTCAATGTCAGTCCGGCTACGTCCCCCACCTAACCTGTTGATTGGCCTCCAGGCGTGTGGTTAACCGGACACGAGAAACAGCGTCTACCCAGGCGTCCGCAGGTCCAGTGGCGTGGCTACCAGTTAGCAATCAGACTTTCTACGGCATCCTTCTCTGTGAAGTCTGCCATGCAGTCTGTAAGAGAATGTGGGAAGGGAAGACAGAGGACGAGAATGCCGTTGCCGCGTGCGCCCTTTCGCATTCTGGCACACTCGTCGGACCTAGAGCGCTCTATTTTCTCCAGGCGGCCCGTTCTTCTTCGTAGGCCTGGCCAGCACTCGATAACGCAGTCTCCCTCTCTTCGGCCAAGGCGTCTCTCTTGCCCTTGAAGAACTCGAAGGACATGTTTAGGCTGGCGGTGCTGCCTTGGAATTTGGGCATTACGTATCTGGCGGCCAGCTCGTAGCTGTATTTCATCTGTTCATGGGTTCCGAGTTCGGTGGCCAAAAAAATGAACTTGCCGAAACCACCACTCTCCTCATCGAGCCGGTGAATGGAGTCTGCGAGGTCGTCAGGAGTGCCGATACACCAAACGCCGTCATCGACCATCTTGTCGATGATCTGATCGGCTGGGCCATCGATCGGCGGGTTTCCCACAACTTTGTCGAAATACTCCCTCATCAGCAGTCCCGAGTTCTTACGGGCTATGGACATCGCCTCCTTCTTGGAGTCGGCTAGGAATACATGCTGAACCAAGCCCCAGTCCTCGCGCTTCATCTCATGACCGTGTTGGGCGCCAGACTCTACCCCGATCTCCCAGAGGTCCTTGAGAGTGTTGTGATAGAACCCACCTGGAGAACGGGCGAATGTGAGGGACACGGGGGTTAATCCGTGCTTTCCTGCAAGCTTCATTCCTATCGGCGACTGGGCGGAGGCCACCATGAGTTCGAAATGCGGCTGTGTGTAAGGGCGGAGTTGAAGATGCGCATCCACCAGCTCAAACCAGTCTGAACGATAGGTGAACGGCTCTTGTTCAGTGAGGAGGCGCATGATTACGTCCAGCGACTCCTCCATACGGGGTCGCGCGTTTTCGTGGACCAGGCCCAGCATGTGCCCATCAGAGTTGAGAGCGCCCGGCCCTACTCCGAGCGCCACCCGACCCCTGGTTAGGTGGTCCAGGAGGACCATCCTGTTGGCCACCAACAGGGGATGATGATAAGGCAGCGGGATCACGCCTGTTCCAAGCCGGATACGCTTGGTCCTCTCCGCGGCAGCCGCTATGAATATCTCTGGGGAGGAGATTGTTTCCCAGCCGCAGCTATGGTGCTCGCCAATCCACGCCATGTCGTAGCCCAGATAATCGAGCCACTCGAGTAGCTCCAAGTCTCGTTGTAAGGCCAACGTCGGGTTGTCGAAGGGCGCATGGAATGGCGCCAGGAAGATGCCGAACTCTAACCTCTTTGGAAGTGCCATCTCTACTCCTCTCTGTTAAGCCTATCTTAGGTGGTAGCCTTGGATGGACACAACCAGGCCGACATTTCCATATCACGCTGACCGTATCCGAAAATTGCGCCATACATGATATTGGCGATTGTATGTATGCTTTCGAACGATGTCAAACACGCCTTTGCGCTTGGCCAGTTATCTTTCGTGGTATGGCGGATGGTCGTCCATCTGCCATGCGAAGGATACTCGCGAAACACCGTTGCTCCGTGGAGTTCGTTGGTTGGAGATAGCGATCTTTAAACTCCGCCGCCCACCCATTGTCGTCCGTCGAGACCAGGGTTTCGGCTTTGACCATGTCAATCATCTAGGTGACGTGGACGTTCGTTGGATGGGATCGACATTTTCGTCGATTTGCACAGAGTCGATTACGAGAAACGGACCGCACTCGCACCGTCCGTCTCAGGATTCAGGCCGCGCGGGGTCCAACTCGCCAAATTCCATGGCACAGGCATCGCATGCGTCGAGTCGGGACCGAACGAAATATACAATCACTGCGAGATGAAAAGTCTTCCCAGTCGCTCATTAGAGTGCGATGCTCCGGGTGCACTTGTCCGCTCGTACACACCACCGCATCCAGAAAGTAGCCTGCCCCATCGCCGATACCCTCGGTGTCGCCCACTTCGTCGAGGCTCTCCAGTACTGGCTGTCAGAGGCGTGGTTGTAGGCAGCTGCCTCCGGCGTTGGGGCATTAAGGGTCTTCAGACGATCAACCAGCCGCCATGCGATCGCCGTTTCCGAAACTGCAATTGCTGATCGTCGGGCCGCGTCGGATACGTCCTTAGGCCCCATGAACTGCGGCTTGTTTTTCTGATCAGTCTTATATATCCAAAGTTCCGTCCAACCCATCTCCCCAGAACCAAGGAAAAGGTTTAGTATGGGAGCCAACGAATTGGACGTTGACAAAGAAAGAGAGTAGGCATGCTAGAACGATTTAAACCAAAACCCGAAGATTCTGAGCGAATCTCTGTAGAATCGCTGCAGGAAGTCGTTGTCGCCATCTTCGAAAAGATGGGCGTGTCGTCCGATGACGCCAACGAAGCAGCTAACGTGCTGACCATGACCGACCTGCGGGGGGTCGAGACCCACGGGGTGTCCAATATGCTCCGCGCCTATGTGGACCAGTACACGAGCGGCCAGGTCAATCCAAGACCCAACTGGCGTATCGAACGCGAGACGCCTGGCACGGCCGTCATCAACGCAGATCGAGGATTGGGCATCATATTGGGGCGCCGAGCAATGGATATCGCAGTAAAGAAGGCGAAAACCGTCGGTGTTGGCATCGTCACCATGAACAACGGCCGTCATTTGGGAGCAGTTGGACACTTCTCCATGCACGCGGCGAAGCAGGATATGGTGGGCATGTGCGCCACTGCCGCCGGAACAGGCGTGCTGCCAACCTTTGCTGTGGAGCCGAGATTCGGCACCAACCCCATTTCGATTGCTGCGCCCGCCAACAATGAAGCGCCGTTGCTTTTTGATGCGGCCACGTCGCAGATCGCAGGCAACAAGTTCTCCCTCGCGCGAAGAGTCGGTTCCGACCTGTTGCCTGGCTGGATAGCAGACGCAGACGGCGTCCCTATCATGGAGGAGACGCCCGTACCGGACCAAGGCTGGTACGGCAGCCTCCTTCCCGCGGGCGGCACCAGAGAGAACGGTTCGCACAAAGGTTACGGGTTTATGATGATTGTCGAGGTTCTCGGCGCATTCCTTTCCGGCTCTGTTCCCGGCATGTTCGACACCGAAAATCTCAAGAGCGGCTACAAGCACTATTTCGCGGCATACGACATCGCGGCATTCACCGATGTTGACCAATTCAAAGACAAGATGGACCGGATGCTCAGGATGCTTCGCGAGACAAAACCCGCGCGCGGCCACGACCGAGTGCTTTATCCAGGTCTAGCTGAGTACGAAGACGAGCAAGACAGGAGGGCCAACGGCGTTCCTCTCCACAAAGAAGTTCTCGAGTGGTTCGACACTATGGAAGGGGAGTTGGGCGTCCCTGCATTGAAGAGAGTCACGTAGTTGGGGTTGCCGATTAGGGGAACCTTAATGGAAGATTAGTTCTAGTCCAACTACCACCTTCAATAATCTTAGAACGCGGATTGTACCCTCGTGACGTTGACCAGGATGAAGACGATCACCGCGGCCAGGATCAGCCCTATTCCCTTACCGGTTGGCAACGCAGTTCACCTGTGATTCCTTGAGTGGCTTGCAATCATTCGCAGCGATCGTCGACGTAGACCAAGTTGGATGCCAGGTGCTCGCATCTAGAGCGGGACCTCGACTGAATCGAGTATCTCTTGCACCATCTCGGCGGCATCGGTCTGGTTTGCGCCACGGATCGTTACTCGATGCGGCAGGACCATCGGCGCCACGGCTTTGACATCCTCGGGAACCACGTAGGTTCGACCGTCCATCGCCGCCCAACCCTGGCACGCCCTCTGGAGCAGCACGCTTCCCCGCGGGCTGACGCCGCGAGAGAAGTACGTGTACTCCCTGGTGGCTCGCGCCAATCGAACCATATACTGGCGAACCGGATCGGCGATGTCCACCGTCGCGACGTGCTCTTGCATTTCGATGACGTCGACTGTGGACACGACCGGGCGTGGCGTCGGGAGTCCGCGTCCGGTTCTAGCCAGAATCTCGACCTCTTGTTCGAGCGTCGGCAACCCGAGACTCATGCGCACCAGGAAGCGATCTCGTTGCGAGTCAGGGAGCGGGAACACGCCGTGACTCTCCGTCGAGTTTTGCGTCGCCATTACCATGAACGGGACTGGCAATTTGTACATCCGCCCATCGGCGCTGACCTGGTATTCGGCCATCGCCTCCAGCAACGCAGATTGTGTCCGGGGTCCCGTGCGGTTGACTTCGTCAGCCAACAGGACGTTCGCGAAAACCGGACCGGGTTTGAATTCGAATTTGCTGTCTTGCATGTTGAAGACCGATGTGCCCGTGATGTCGCTGGGCAGAAGGTCCGGCGTGCGCTGCACGCGGGCGAAATCGCCGTCGATCGACTGGGCTAGCGTCTTGGCGAGCAAAGTCTTGCCGACGCCGGGCGTGTCTTCAAGCAGAATATACCCCAGGCAGACCAGGGCCAACAACATGAATCGAAGGCGCTCTTGCGACAGAACGACGATCTCGGAGATGTTGCCTTCAAGGCTGCCCAGAAGTTCTTGGAACCTGTCTTGAGCCATCTGAGGATTGTCGTCGATGTCGTCGCTTTGCACCAGCTTTGGAAATGCCATGGAGTTTGTGTCCTCGCTATCGCACCGTGGAAGAGACGGTTGCCAACTTACGCGTCGAAGCCCGCCAACGGTCGACGGATCCTGCTTCCGCGAGCCGACTGCGGGCCACCCACGAATGATTGTAGGGACAAGCGGAGTACCGTCACTCGTAGCGAGCACCGGATTTGGGGTGGCGGCAAGCACCTAGCGCGATGTCGCGGACGCCTGCATTCGCCATGAGTATCAGAAGGCGGAAGAAGGTCGAAGGGCGTGCAAGAACGATTCCTGCGGGCAACCGATCACAACTCGATCGGTTGTCGGCGTTAGGCCAGCCCGTGTCGACCGATCGAGTTGCGTTTTCGGTCGCTGAGTCTCTCGATCACGCCCAGGTCGAACGGCAATTCGATTTCGGGCAAGTTCCAGGGCTCGATTTGAAGCCGTTTCGAAACCGTCTTTTGCGTCAGGCGCGTGTAGGTTATCTCCGCCAGGCGAGGAAGCGACGCGACGTCTTCGGCGTTGTAGCGGATGAGGGTGTCTTTCGCGCCTTGATCGCCGTTGAGCCACATTCGCCACAGCAGAACAGCGTCGTACCCGTCCAAGGTCGACAGTTCGGAGGGCCGACCGACCTTAAGGCGCTGTTCGATCTTCTTCAGACCTCCCCGCTCTCCGAGACGGCGAAGCGGATGCATCAGGTCGATGTGCGCCAGACCGCTGAACATCCGGCCCATTTTATGTTCGATAAACGGGAGATCGAACGACGCGCCGTTGAACGTCACGACGAGGTCGTACTCCTCCATCGCGCCCCTGAGCTCGTCCAGGTTCTCGTCGGCGACGAACGCCTGATAGCCGCTGGCGTCGAGCACACCAACCAGCGTGATGTCCGCGAACTCCGGCGACAGACCGGTGGTCTCGATGTCGAGGAACGCCGCGCGGTCTCTGAACTCGGGGTACAGCCGCCACATCTCCGAGTTCGGCAGCGTGGCGGCGAAATACGATGCGTCCAGTTCGGCTAGGCGGTCGCGCGACCGTCCGATAAGCGTGCGCAGGTAATCGCGCCGATTCTCAACACGTGCAGGGAGCTCGTCGGCCTCGAGGAAATCGTCCCAAGTATTGACGCCCGCGGACCAGAGCTCGCGTTCGGTGACAGCGCCTATGCTTGGAAGGTGGATGAAACTTCGTGAAAGCATGCGGTTTTGACTTGGCGGGAGATTCGCCAATCGTTACTCCGCGACGGTCGCGGGTTGGAGCCCTCTCGTGTAGATTCTGCGGAGGGTAATGCCTTGCCAGCTCGCGAACATGACGACGACAAAGCCCGCGCCACCGATCAGCAATAGCGTGGCCGCGTTTACGTAGTCGGCCATTCCTCCGTTGACTAGGTTTGCAGACGCCATCATGCCGCCGATGTGCACGGAATAGACCGCACCGACCCGGCCGCGGACACGGTCGGCTGTTACCGACTGAATCATCGTGTGCGTGATCGTCATGAACCCTGCCTGGCTAGCGCCCATCGCCATCGCGGCAAAGAGCGCCATCGGCATGCTGCCGGATATCGCCAGGATCGCGGGCGTCAACCCGCTGAGGACGCCAAGGTTCAGGAAGAGTTTGCCTTTTATCGACTCGCTGGTCACCCCGGCCATCCCGGTCACCGCCACCAGTGCGCCCGCGCCGACGGCCATCATCAAGTAGCTGAACCCCGCCCCCTCTGCATTCAAACGTTGTGTCGACAGGACCGGCAACAGCGACTCGAACGACATCGTCAGCCCGCAATGGAACAGCGCCATGACGACAACGGCCCGGAGTACAGGCCGGTGATAGACGTAGACCAACCCCTCGAACATGTTGCTTACGAAGCTTCGGTTTGGGTCGATTTCGCCGGTCGACGACGTGCGTACACGGAGCGCCTGCACCAGACTGACAGCATAAAATCCCGAGCACAACAAGAATGCGCCTCCGACACTGGTGGTCGCCAGCAGCGGGGCGATTGCCAATGGGCCCAACAACCGCGACCCGTTCATCGTGGCTTGGTTCAGGGCGATGGCGTTCAAAAGCAGGTTTTTCGGAACCAAGTTGGGGATCAGAGCCGAGCCCGCTGGCAATTGGGCGGCCCGTATGGAGCCGTTCACGAACGAGAGCACCACGAGTTGCCAGATCGTCACGGATCCCATCATTACGATCACGGCGAGAACGAGGTTGTGGGCCAGGTTCAATCCGAACATGGTGGCGAGAACTTTGCGCCGGTCGAAGCGATCGGCCAGATAACCCGAAAACGGCGTGACCAATACGCGAGGGATCATAGCAACGAACGTGACCACGCCCACCCAGAGCGATGAATCCGACAAGTCGAAAACGAGCCAGCCGCGCGCGACGATCAGAGCCCATGAGGCGGCCCCAGCGGATAGGCTCGCCACCCAAAGTGTCCGATAGTCTCGATAGGCCAACGCGCTGAGATACCGCGAAGACGCACCCTTAAAAAGAGACTTCACTTTGGGCGTCTGTGCTATGGCGTTCTCCCTATCGACTGGCCCGACATCTGTTTGCAGTTCGCACGCGGAAACCCGAACGGCACGGAGACCCCCTCAGCATCCACCACCGAAATCGTCGCCCAACCGAGTCCGAATGTCAAGCACCCGGAAGCGGCTCCCCGGCCCCGTGTTCGAGGCGGCGGTCTCAACCCCAATCATCTCGGATTTGCGTGAGCCATCAGCGCTCAATTACGAGTGTCACGCGACGTGTTGTCGAACGTCAGTGACAACCGCGGCGTAAAGGGTACGGCATCGGGATTTGCATCTGTTTTACGTGCCGGATCGTACCTTTATCTGTGAGGTTCGCCGCAATCCCCGTGCGTCCGTTTGGGTTGGAGATACGCGAAATCGGCGCGAGTCTCGAACCGAACTCAAACAATAGAACCCGAATGTGTACACGTACATCTAAGTTTGCGAATCGTCTCGGTGGGGGATGTTATGAATGTGCGCCCAGGGCTCAGGACAATCGCGCTCACTGGGATCGTCGCAATATCCGGTTTGGCGTACGGGCAGACGGTCACGCCAGCGGCGACGGCCGCGCCCGCTGGAGCCCCAACTGCGGTTCCAGTGGCTCAACCGACGGTCACGCCCATCGTTGCCTCAACTGCGGCTGCCGCTCCCGCGAGCAATTCGTCCGTCACTCCAACTCCGAGCCCTGCGCCTGCGCCAACGTCTGAGCCTGTAGCGCAGGCGACGACTGTCGTATCGGCAGCGCAAGCAGGCGATACGTTGGAAACGGAAATCATCAATTTCACGCTTGAGAATCTGGCCGTCTCCGTGGGTACGACCGTTGTTTGGGAGAACCGTGACACCGCCCCGCACACGGCTACTGCGGGGAACTCCCCAAGACCATCCGGAGAGTGGGGCAGCCCGCTGTTGCAAAAAGGCGGCGTATTCCAGTTCACGTTCGACCAATCCGGCGCCTATTCGTATTTCTGCACGGTCCATCCGGACATGGTAGCGACAGTCACGGTCACCGACGGACCCGTGATCGCGGCAGCCCCGCAATCGCCAACGGCCACCGCCATACCCGAACCGACGACGGCGCCAGCACCCGCGATGACCGCAACACCAGCGGCAGCGAGCTTGCCGGCTGCCACATCGATTCCTGTGCTCGCGGCGCCCGTGAGTCCGCCCGACGATGCTTTGAGTTCAGACATCGTCGATTTCACTCTCGAGGACCTGACGATCACGACCGGCACGACTGTGACATGGCGAAACCTCGACGCCGCGCCGCACACATCGACCTCAGGAGATTCGCCGACAGCGTCCGGCGATTGGGACAGCGGGATTCTGAATCAGGACCAGAGCTTCTCGTTCACTTTCGAGGAAGTTGGATCGTTTCCGTACTTTTGCTCGGTCCATCCGTTCATGATCGCGACGGTGACCGTCGTCAACGAAGCGGAGCCAGCGCCAACACTTCCCGCGCCTGTCGCGATGCCGATGCCGCCCACGCCGATGCCCGAGCCAACCAGCACACCGGAGCCAGTCGGACAGGTTGTCAGTTCGGACATCGTCGATTTCACGCTGGAGAACCTGACTGTCGGCATCGGGACGACCGTCGTGCGGACCAACTAGGACACCGCGCCTCACACGTCTACGTCCGGTGTGTCGCCCACGGCATCCGGCGAATGGGACAGCGGCATCTTCAACAGGGGACAGAGCTTCTCGTTCACGTTTGATGAGGCCGGCACGTTCGCGTATCTCTGCACTGTGCATCCTTTCATGATCGCGACCGTTACCGTCGCGGAGCAGGGATCGCCCGCGGACACGCCGACTCCAATGCCGACCGCGACACCCGCTCCGGCAGCGCCGATACCCGTTCCGCCAACCCCTGCGCCGATAGCCCCGACCGCAACATCGGCGCCGGTTGCTCAGACCATCGTGTCTCCGATCGTCGATTTCACTCTGGAGAACCTGAACATATCCGTTGGCGACACAGTCAGGTGGCAGAATGCGGACGGCGCGCCACACACGGCTACCGTTGATGAATCGCCGGTCGCATCGGGAGAGTGGGAAAGCGGAATATTGAACACAAATCAAAGTTTCGAATTCACGTTCGATAAGCCTGGAAAGTTCGCGTACTTTTGCACTGTCCATCCGTTCATGACGGCAACGGTCACGGTGCAAGCCCAATAACAAACTCTCGAACGACCAGCTAGCCGCTTGGTCGATTTGCGGGCGGGACGGTGCGTGGCGCTCAGATCGCCGTCGTGAGCCATCCGAGAAATCGTGCTACGTCAGCGACGCTGCTGACCGTGTAGTCCGCGAGCTCGATTAATGCGTCCGGCGACTCCGGGCGTGCGACCGCGATGCCAACGGCCTTGAGCTCGCCGGCGTCGCGCATTTCGATCGCTGCGCGGATTCCGTCGATGTCGGTCGTGTCGTCGCCGATGAACACCACGGCGCTGAGCGAACGTTCGGCCACAATCTGGCGAACGGCATGCCCTTTGTTCAGACCGGTTCGGCCTCGAATCTCGAGGATCCGGTTGCCCCAGAACACATCAAGCCCATCAAGATTCGGTACAGAGTCGAGACCGGCTTGCAGCATCCTGCGAGCCGAATCCGGATTTTCGGCCCGTCGATAGTGAACCGAAACACTGAACTGCTTGTCTTCCCAGATGAACGCAGGGTCATCGGCGACGCTCCCGACGTGCCCCACGACCGATTCGAGGCTCTCGCGGGCAGCATCGGCTCCGGGGCCAGCCTCGTAGACGCCGTCGCGGATGTACTCTGCGCCATGATTGCCCACATACCAAACGTCGTCAAGGCCGGCGTGGGAGGCGACGTCTCGGACTGCCCGGCCGGAGAGCACGGCGACCAAAGCGGTTTTTGGCACGAGAGACCTCAACGCGTCGGCGCATCGAAGGTCGATGATCGCAGCGTCGGGAATTGGATTGAGCTCGGATATCGTACCGTCAAAGTCGACGATCAGCCCCAATCGAGGGGTGCGAACGATGCCCGCGACTTCGTCCAGGTGATCGAACAGTTGAATGGGAAGATCCTTTCGGGCTCCCGAGAGCGCAAATCGATCAGCGAGTCGCAACCGTCCTCGTGATGCCGTACGCATCGACAGATTAACGGTTTGAGTTAGCGGTCGTCAGACAGCAGATCGGAAATCGCCCTCGAAACGAGCGATGCGGTCAGCCGAACCTTGTAGCCGTTGTCGCTCAGTGGCACGGCGTCTCGGACCGCCAGCGATCCGATCGCGTCCGGGTCTATGTCTCCGACACGTTGACCGATCAGCGCTTCGTCGACATGCGAGACTCGGAACGGGACCGGCGCAACGCTGCCTAGCGTCACACGAGCTCCGGCGACGACGGCGTCCCTAACCTGGATCGAGGCGGCGACGCTGGCCAGCGGGAAGTCCAGCGCTTGGCGTTCCTGCGCCTTTAAGTAGACGCTTTTTACGCCGCCTGCCGGTTTGGGAACTTTGATGCGCGAGACCCATTCACCGGGCCTTAGAACGGTTTCGGCCATCACGTCAACGGACGGAAGCACGAACATGTCCTCGAGAGGCATTTCCCGGCTGTCCGACTCGTTCCTGACGACCACGCCTGCACCGAGCGATATCAGCACCACCGCTAGGTCCGATGGATGGACGATGTGGCAAGGTCCGCCAGCGAGGATGGCGTGGTACTTGTTCTGCTCACCGAACGCGTAGCATGTCTCGCCGCCCTTCTTGCGACAGTAGTACAGATGGCTTCGGAAATACCAGCAACGTGGTCGCTGGCATAGATTGCCGCCGATCGTGCCTACGTTCCGTATTTGGGGCGAGGCTACCGACAGAGCCGCTTTCGCCAACACGTCGCAGACCTGCCGGACGGCGGCGCTCTCGGCTAGCTCGGTCAGCGTCACAAGCGCCCCGATGTCGAGCCCGTCGTCGTTCGATTCGATGCCGGACATCTCCGGCAGATTGGCCAGGCTGACGAGCGTCTGGGCCCGTAACGTGCCTTCTTTGACCTGGGCGAGCAGGTCGGTTCCCCCGGCGATGTATCGCGCCCTGGGGAACTGTTCGGCGTGGAGCTGGCTCGCATCCGCGGGCGACGTCGGTTGTTCGAGCGTGAACGGTCTCATTGGCCTTCGCCCCTTTCACTGGCATCGAGCAAGCCTAGTATTCGATCGGGCGTGATCGGCAGATCGCGAACCTGCAGTCCTGTCGCGTCGAAGATTGCGTTGGCGACCGCCGGGGCAACACCGACACTCGGTGGTTCACCCAGTCCTTTCGCGCCGTACGGTCCGACCGGGTCCACTACGTCCGCGAACACCACCTCGAAATCCGGATAGTCCATCACGGTCGGGCTCTTGTGCGTCAGGAACGTGTCGTTCAACGTGACTCCGTTCCGGGAGTCGGTGACCATCTCCTCGGAAAGCGTAAATCCCAGCATCTGGGACACGGCGCCCTCGACCTGATTCACGGCCATGCTTGGATTCAAGATGCGCCCGGAGTCTTGCGCGGCCACGTATCGAATCACGCGAACTTGCCCGGTCACCGTGTCGACTTCGACTTCGGCGAAGTGAGCTCCGAACGAGTTCACGATGTACTCGGCGCTGCCAGGCGTGACCGACGCTTCAACCTCGATCTCGCCGACGGCGTCCGCGATACGACTCAGCGTCATCCGTCGTTCCGGGTCTGACGACACTACAACGCCGTCGCCGTCAATCGCCAACTCGTTCGGCCCGACGTCCAACAGGGACGCCGCTTCGTTCAGGATTAGTTCGCGTAGCTGGCCGGCGGCGTCCCGTGCTGCCGTTCCGCTAGAGAACGTCGCAGTGGAGCCCGCCGTGATCGGCGCCTCCGGTGTCTGCTCGGTGTCGCCGAACGTCGTCTGAATTTGCTTCATGCCGACGCCGAGTTCCTCAGCCGCGATCTGGCTGATCACCGTTATCGCGCCCTCGCCGACGTCCATCAGTCCCGAGATCAGGTGAATGGCACCGTCGGAAGCCAGTTTCATCCGCACCGAAGACTGGCCGCCGGGTCCGCCACGATAGACAAACATGGACATTCCGACGCCTCGTTTGGCACGACCGGGCTGCTCGGAATCGCTTCTATCGCCCCACCCGAAGGCTGCGGCGCCACGCTCGAGGCACTCCCGGAGGCCGTTGCTGGAGAAAGGCACGCCGCCTTCAACGGGCTGGCTGTCCATGATCTGATCTGCCGGCGTCATTCGCCGTCCGGGTTGTCCTTCCAGTCCGACGTGGTTCTTCAATCGAAACGCCAACGGGTCCATGCCCACGGCCGCCGCAGCCTTGTCGGCAAGCATCTCAAGCGCGAAGTGGCCTTGCGGCGCCCCCAGTGCGCGGTACGAACCGGCGGCGGGCGTGTTCGTGTACGTAAGGTAGCCGTCATAGCGGACATCCGCGCAACGGTACAAATAAAGCGCGCCTTGCCCGGCTCGACGGATCACGCCGGGACCGGAGGACAGGTACGCTCCCGTGTCCATGATCGTGGTGGCGTGGACGGCTGTCACTTCGCCGTCGCTGATCACGCCCATGCGGATTGTCGTGATGGTCGAGTGCCGGTGGCGTCCCGCAACGAATTCCTCGGAGCGCGTCAACTCGATCTTGACCGGCCGCCCAGAGCGCTGAGCGAGGACGGCGGTGATCGCGCTGAGTCGGGATTCGTCCTTGCTCCCGAAGCCGGCGCCCATATTCAGCCCGACGACTCGAACTGAGTCCCTCGGAATGTTCAACGCCGTGGACAACGTCCGTTGATCGACGTGGGTCCCACGACTGGCCTTCCAGATCGTCAGTCGGTCATCGTCCCATGCCGCGCTTACGGCCCTGGGTTCGAGCGCTGCTGGCGAGTGAGCGGCGGTCGTGAAGGTATCCTCCACGATGATATCCGCTCTTGCGAATCCTTTTTCGACGTCTCCTCGGGTCAGCGTCAATGGCTGACCGCCGACGAGGTTGCCGTCCGGGTGGATGCTGGGCGCGCCGGCCGCGATCGCCTCGCGTGGATCGGTCACGAAGGGCAGCGGCTCGTACTCGACGCGAATCAAGCTAATCGCGTGCTCGGCAATGTCCGCGTCGTCCGCGGCCACCGCGGCCACCTCATCGCCTACGAAGCGGACCTCGGCGTCGAGTATCGCGACATCAGGGGCGATGTAGCCTTTCGGTGCATCGAACGGTGTGATCACCGCACGGACGCCGGGCAAATCTTTGGCCGCGTCAACGTTGATCGACAGTACGCGTGCTCGGGCGTGAGAGCTTCGGAGCACTTTGCCGGCCAGCATTCTGGGCAGCGTAACGTCTGCCGTGAATTGCGCCTCGCCGGTCAGTTTGGCGGGCAGGTCTCGCCTGGGTTCGGATTTCCCGATCGTCGCGAATTGCGTCATGAGAAAGAACTCATCTCGGGGTTATGTAAGATTCGGCGGCCGGCTTGGCGTTGATGGCCATCAACCAGATAAATAGGTCCCCAATTGGATCGCATGCTGAGCCTTCCGCGGATAATGGAGCCTCTGGGGGTCTACACGCGATGCCGTGTGCAAAGCGACCAGATTCTTCACCTGCGGGCTCAGAACGACAACGACCGTTCGGCACAACTTGTTTTGTTTGACATCTCCATTCCAGAGCACCGTATTTTCGGTGGCCTCGGTGTTTGCGCCGAGCCCTCCGCTCGCTTGGCGCCTACGCCGGCCCTATCTGTCGCTCGCAGCCCGCTTCACCGATTCGATGATTCGACCGTACGCGTTGCACCGACACAGGTTGCCGACCAGCGCCTCTTTGATTTCGTCTTCGGAAGGATTGACGTTGGCTTTGAGCAGCGCCGTCGCGCTCATCACGAAGCCGGGCGTGCAGTAGCCGCACTGCCCGCCGTCTTCGGCCAGGAACGCGGTTTGGAGCGGGTTCAGGTCGCCTACGACCCCGAGGCTTTCGATCGTGCGCACTGCCCGCGCGCCGACTTGAAGCGCCAGCATCGAGCATGCGTACACGGGATTGCCGTCGAGCAGAACCGTGCACGCACCGCACTCCCCGCGATCGCAGCCCCGCTTCGCGCCCGTAAGTCCCAGCGAATCCCTGAGTACGCGAAGCAAGGTCCAGCGGTGATCGACCTCGACCCGCCGGTCTTCGCCGTTTACGTTGACTGTGATCTCAACCAGGTTCGACATTGCCATAGTGTTGCCTCGATTAGCTTTCGGCGAATAGCCGTCAACGATCAGCTTTCAGGTGCCCCTTGTCCCCATTTGCGGACGACGGCAGCACTACGAGTTGTAGATTTCGTGCCACTCAACCCACCAGCCATGGGGATCGGCATCGGCTTGGGCTACCGAAGTCACGACGCCCCGGTCGTGCACGTTGACCGTTATCTTCCCCGCCTCGGCCGTTACCGAGTACACGGGCCGGTCTTGAGACGACTCCGAGAGTATCCAGTGGAACCGGTCGCGCCCCTCAGGCGGAAGCTGATTCAACACGTGACAACTCAAAACGCAGCGAGCCGATTCGTACGAGATAGTGTCGAGGATTCCCGGCAACAGGTCAAGCGCGTCGCCGGCGACCAGTTCCGGCGGGTCCGCCAGCGCAATCGAGGCGGCTCCGTTGAATCGAGCCATGCGTTCCGAATGGTCCGGCCAGACAAGCGCCCTCATCCACATGAAGGTCTCGAAGTCGGACAGGTCCACGGGCGTCAAATCGATGCCAAGACGGCTGCCGACGGTCGGGATTCCGTTCTCGAGGTCAGGGAACACGTTTCCCTTGACCTCGGCGACAAGCTGGACCTGGGAGTCGGTCGGGCCGAATTTCAACCCGTTTGAGTACGAGTAGTGATACCGATCGAACAACAGGTTCAGCCCGGCGCTCGTTCCGACATCCACCAGCGCCAAAGGTTGGTGTCCGCTGTGACTAGCGATCATCCCGAACGCCGACAGCAAATATGCGCATCGACCAACCTCGTTGGTCTGCACGCGTTTCGAGCGTAGCAACTCGAGCATCTGGTCGCGGCGGTCGAGGCAGAACGCCCTGAACGCCGGGAACGGATCGGCATCGGGCATCGGCTCGCCTGACGCGCTCGGATAGTATCGCGCCACGTCCTCGGTGGGATTGGCGAGGACCAGGCGATGGGCGGCGGCCAGGAACTGGTTCGGGATCGGCTGGCCCTGATTGACTTGAGCCGCCAGCCCCAGCAGATCGGCGTCCTCCTCGATAGACACCGACAGGTAATCGTAGAAATCCGAGTATCCACGACACTCGACCGCGCCGAAGTGGCGGAATCGTCGGGAGAGCCCGTCTCGAGTTCGCTGCTCTATCGGCGCGAGGTCCATGGTCGGCTCGCCGGACGCCGCCCCGTACCGACCGGCGTCGGGAAGCGTGACGTTCTGTGAGCCGGCGGATTCCGTCACTGTGCGGTGAAGCCACCGTCGATGATGAGCTCGGCCCCCGTCATGTACGACGATTCGTCGGACGCCAGGAACAGCGCGCCGAACGCCACGTCGTCGACGGTCCCGATTCGGCCCATCGGGATGCGCGACTCGGAGGTCGCCCGCCCCTCGGGTGTGCCGATGTTGTCGACGATCATCTCGGTGTCGATGGGGCCCGGATGGATGGAGTTGGCCCGGATGCCGTCGTTGGCGTGTTGGACCGCCGTGTACTTGGTGAAGAGCCTGATGCCGCCCTTGGACGTGCCGTAAGCGCTTCCGCGTCCGCTGCCGACCAACCCGGCCGTCGACGAGATGTTGATGATCGACCCGCCTCCGGCCCGTTGCATCGTGGGAATGGTCGCTTTGGTTCCGAGGAAGACGCCGGTGGTGTTCACTTCGAGAATGCGCTGCCACTCTGCGAGGGACGTTTCCATGATCGGCACGCGGCTGTACAGTCCCGCGTTGTTGACCAGGATGTCGATCTTGCCGAACGCGTCAACCGCCTCGCTGACCGCCCGAGCCCAGTCGTCCTCCGAGGAGACGTCGAGTGAAACGAACAGCGCCCGTCCTCCGGATTCGCTTATCCGCGCTTCGACCTGTTTGCCTTCGTCCTCCAGAACGTCGGCGATGACCACGGCCGCCCCTTCACGAGCAAACAGCGCCGCCTCAGCGGCCCCCTGCCCTTTGGAGCTTCCGGTGATCAGCGCAACTTTGCCTTCGAGTCTCATGCTTGTCCTCCGGTGGGTCGTCGTCCGAGACGACCCTCGGACATCGGCGTGATTGTATCACTACCAAAAGGGCAAGAAGCGACACTCGGTCACGGGCGGCGGATGTTCGGAGCGTTGGGCGCGGTGGTTACGTTCGCACGTTCGCGATTGGACCGATTCGGCAAAATCAGCTAACAAAGCATGCGACTGTAGTATCATTGCGATAGCCGAAAGTACTACTTCCGACCAACAGATGTTAGTTTATAACTACGTTCGAGCCTAGATTTGATCTCAAGTAGCGTTTCTCACAAAGGAATGACTCTACTAACACACTAAACTCGGTTCGGTTGCCAGAAAAACCCGCTCCTTGTGATTAGGTCGAAGACAATGAAAAACCCGAAAGTATGTTTTGAACTTGGCACAATGAATGATACTGGTTTTATTACTCTCCCGCCCTGGGCCAAGTATGTTGTGGATTTAGGTATATTGGCGTCAACCGACACTCCGCAGCATGAGCGTCTTGTCGTGGGGCTCTCTATATGCAAATCGGTCGAAGGAAGAGCGAACGCAGTTTTCACACATTGATCGCCCGCTCAAGATGGTCGGCTCTCACATACAGACTTGGGCACCGGAGAAGTTGGTACACTGTGGATTCTGAGACGGCAAAGTCTTTGCTGTCGGTGATCCATGCGGCCAGCAGTCTGCTGCTGAGATCGGTGTACTCCAAGGCCACCTCGAGGACCACAGACTCCTCACGAGGACTCAGGCGATTCCAAGATGAACTGGGATGGCGG
>PVBE011664665.1_pt1 | contig 58897 bp, 69 predicted proteins | sample 1631181 | NCBI WGS metagenome assembly PVBE01 (sample SAMN08397723, study PRJNA350692) | Marine metagenome, whole genome shotgun sequencing project. | isolation source: water | place: Pacific Ocean | collected 2012-04
CGTGGGCAGGTCGAGCTGGCACCGATCATGTCGGCACCCTGGGTAACAGGCCAGGATCCGGCTCTGGTCAGTGATCTGCGCCAGGCTCTGCGTCAAAGCGGTGTTCAGCCCGTTAAGGATTCTGCTGCTGCCACAGTCATCATCGACCTTGCGAGGGTTGAGTACAGTCGTTCTGTAAGGTCTGTCGACAACAATGGCATCGCCACCGGCTATACCCTGCGATACGATCTAACTTACCGGGTTGTAGATCGGGTCGGTCGGGTGCTTGCGGATAACACCAGCCTGATTTTCAGCCGTGATCTGGACTACAAGAGCACCCAGCTGCTACAGAAGAATCAGGAAGAGGCAGCGTTGCAAGAATCCATGCGTCAAGAGGTGGTGCGCCGGATTATCCGCCGGCTGAACGGCATTGCCTTGAATGAGCATTCACCTGGTGTGGGTCTTGTTGGTTTGGTCTGATCGTGTGCGCCAGGTCTGGCACCGTCGGGGCCGCTTTTGCGCATAGCCTCACCCGCCCTTGCCGGTCGCCTGGGCAAGGGGCTGGATAAGGTCTACCTGTTGTTTGGTGCTGAGTCGCTGCTGGTTGAAGAAAGCGCTGATGCTATTCGTGCTGCGGCGCGCCAGAATGGAGTCGACGAGGTGTTGCGTTATACCGCCGGTGTGGATCTGGATTGGCAGCAGATTCTTGCGGCTGGACAAGCGCTATCATTATTCGCCAGCGCACGATTGTTCGAGATACGCCTGCCTACCGGCAAGCCGGGTGATGCTGGCGCACGAGTGCTGACGGATTTTCTGGCGAACAGCGATGCCAGTACGCACCTGGTGCTGATTCTGGGTCGAGTGGACAAGAGCACCCAGTCAAGCAAGTGGTTTAAGACGCTGGAGTCACAGGGTACTGCGGTCGAGGCGCGAGCGGTGAGTCCGGCACAACTGCCGGGCTGGATCGACCGGCGTTTACGGGCACAGGGCATCAAAGCCACACCCGGAGCCATTGAGCGCCTTGCTTACTATTCGGAAGGCAACCTGCTATTCGCAGCCCAGGAGATCAAAAAACTGCCTTTGCTAATCGATCCCGATCGAGAACTTGACGAAAACAGTCTCGAGTCGCTGGTATCCGACCAGGCACGATTTTCGGTCTTTGCGCTGGTCGATGCCGCGCTGGCTGGGAACACCGCGTATGCCTTGCGGATGCTACATGGCTTGCGGCGTGAGGGCTCCGAGGCCATTTTGGTGAGTTGGGCCTTGGCGCGCGAGACTCGCACCCTCTACCAGATGGCATTGGAGATGGCCGGTGGCGCTGATCGCCAATCGGTGTATCAGCGTTACCGGGTATGGCGCAGCCGGATGGCATGTATTTCGGCCGCACTGGCCCGCCTGGATACCGGCCAGTGGAGATATCTGCTTCATCAACTGGTGATCACTGACCAGGTACTCAAAGGCCAACGCCAGGCGCCTGGCGGGGTATGGGCTGAGCTGGAGCGAGCTATTCTGGTACTTTGTGGTATAAAGCCATTAGAATCGAAATACGTTATAAATCATTGAAAAAATGAATAAACCGTCAACGGTCCCAACGGAAATTCGTGACTGGATGAACGAGGCCGGCTGCGCTGCCCGCGCGGCCGCCAATATAGTGGCCACAGCCAGTACCGGGCGCAAGAATGCGGCGCTGGCCGCGATGGCGCAACGGATTCTCGCGGCCGCTGAGCGCATTGCTGAAGCTAATGCGGTGGATCTGCAGGCCGCCCATGCGGCAGGCCTGTCACCCGCCCTGCTGGACCGGCTTGAATTGACCCCGGCAAGAATCGATGCCATGGCCGAGGGATTGACCCAGATTGCAGCACTGCCGGACCCGGTCGGGGAGATCAGCGAGATGAACGCCCGCCCTTCCGGCATCACTGTTGGGCGTATGCGGGTACCCCTGGGTGTCATTGGCATCATTTATGAGTCGCGCCCTAATGTGACTGCCGATGCCGCCGGCCTGTGCCTCAAATCCGGCAACGCCGTCATCTTGAGAGGCGGATCAGAAGCGCTGAATTCAAATCGGGCTATTGGTGCATGCCTGTCGCAGGGGCTGACAGATGCGGACCTGCCGGAACAGGTTATTCAGGTATTACAGACCTCGGATCGCGCGGTAGTCAGTGCCATGTTGGGCAGTCCCGAATATCTCGATGTTATTGTGCCCCGGGGCGGCAAGAGTCTGATCGAAAGGGTCAGTGGCGAATCTCGTGTACCGGTCATCAAACATCTGGATGGAAACTGCCACGTTTATATTGATGATGACGCAGATCTCGCCAAGGCGGTAGCGGTGGCCTTCAATGCTAAATGTCGTCGCTATGGTGTCTGTGGCGCGATGGAGACCTTGCTGTTGGGTGAGGGAATAGCCGCTGCAGCGCTGGAACAACTTGTGCCGCGATACCGTGAGGCCGGGGTCGAGTTGCGGGGCTGTGAGCGCACCCGGTCGCTGGTACCTGACTGTGAGAGCGCAACCGAGACTGATTGGCAGACGGAATACCTGGCCCCGATCCTGGCTGTACGAATAGTCCACACCCTGGAAGAAGCGATGGCACATATTGGGTGCTATGGGTCGGGGCACACTGATGCTATCGTCACGAATAGCTTGTCCAAAAGCCAGCGCTTCGTTCGCGAGGTAGATTCCAGTTCTGTTGTGGTGAATGCCTCAACGCAGTTCGCCGATGGTTTTGAGTATGGCCTGGGCGCCGAAATCGGAATCAGTACTGATAAGTTGCATGCGCGTGGCCCTGTGGGTCTTGAGGGGCTCACTATCCAGAAATTCATCGTCTATGGCGACGGCACGATCCGCCCCTGACACCATCGGGCCTCGTTTTTTTGCCTGAATCTAATAATGCCCCGCTGATTATTTTCGGTGGCACCTTTGACCCGGTACACCTGGGCCATTTGCGCATCATCGAGGCGGTCTGTGACAGGCTTAAGGCTGCGCAGGTCGTGTGGTTACCGGCAGGTCAGCCACCGCATCGCCCGACACCGGGGGCCAGTGCCCCACAGCGTCTGGCAATGCTGGAACTGGCACTTGCGCATGAACCGCGTTTTATTATTGATACGCGGGAACTGCATCGGTTGGGGCCATCGTACACGGTGTTGAGCCTAGCCGAACTCAAGGCCGAGCACCCAGAAAGAACGCTATGTCTGGTGCTGGGATTGGATGCCGCGTTGGCTTTGCCGCAATGGCATCGCTGGCAGGATGTACTGGAACTGGCAAACATCGCTGTGATGCGCCGACCGGGCTGGTCATTGCCTGATCCGCTGCCATCATGGTGGGTATCGGCACAGAGGTCTGGTGGTGATAATCCGCCAGCATATCCGAGCACTTGGATTAAAGCGATCGAGGTGCCGGCGGTGGATATCTCAGCCGCCCAGATTCGAGCTGACCTTGCTGCCGGCCGGCCGATCGACCAGAAAGTGCCCGTTGCTATTGCCCGATACATAGAGGAACATGAACTTTATGAGTAACCAACTTGAACCGGATCTGGATGATATCCGCCAGTGGATTGTGCAGGAACTTGATGAAGCGAAAGCAGAAAATATTCTGGAGCTCGATATTCGTTCCCTGACACCGATCGCCGAGTGGATGATTGTCGCCAGCGGGACCTCGACCCGCCATGTGCTGTCATTGGCACAGCGACTGCGCAAGGCTGCCGGCAAGCGCGGGTTCAAGCCGATGGGCGTAGAAGGGGAAAATGACGGCGAATGGGTTCTGCTCGATTTTGGAGACTTGGTGGTGCACCTGATGCTGCCGGCGACGCGGACCTTCTATGATATCGAGGGTCTGTGGAATGAGCGTCTGGGATCGCGGCTGAAGCGTGCCAGAGAAAATCAGGCAGACGGTTGAGACTGTGCGCGTCAAGTTGATCGCGATCGGCCGGCGGATGCCGGCCTGGGTTAACCAGGGTTTTTCAGATTATGCGGCTCGGCTTCGCACAAGCTTGAAATTGGAACTGGTCGAGATCGATGCCCCCCGACGAACGCGTCATGTCGACCTGGCGCGGTTAATGGGCGAGGAAGGCCAGCGTTTGCTCCGGGCTGTGCCGGCGGGGAGCCATTGCGTGGCGCTGGACCAAGCCGGTCGCAGTTACGATTCCGAATCACTGGCGTCCCAATTGGAGCAGTGGATGAGCGCCGGCAGTGATGTTGCCCTGCTGGTAGGGGGACCCGAAGGGCTGTCCGACCAAGTGCTTGAGTCGGCCCATGAGCACTGGTCGCTGTCGCCGCTGACCCTGGCCCATCCACTGGTACGGGTCGTCATTGCCGAGCAGCTTTACCGTGCTCACGCTATCGTGGCGGGGCTGCCGTATCACCGTCGTGGGCGGGTTTCATGAAGCGACGATTATGCCTGGCTTCGCAGTCGCCACGGCGCGCTGAACTGCTACGACAGGCGGGCTTTGATTTCTCGATTTTTGCACCCCAGGTGGATGAGTCGGCACAGCCCGGTGAGTCTCCTCACGCGTTGGTCGAGCGGCTCAGTGTGCTTAAGGCACAGGCGGCCATAACTGATGCGCCCAAAGAGGCGGCGGTTTGTCTCGCAGCAGACACGATTGTGCTGCTGGGCTCTCGGGTGCTGGGTAAGCCGGGTAACGCGATCCGCTCGGCACAGATGCTGTCAGGGTTATCGGGCCGTTCTCACCAGGTGCTGACCGCCGTGACAGTGACCTTTGCACAGCAACTGCACTCGCTGGTCGTGACGAGTACGGTAACATTCCGGCAATTGTCCGAAGATACCATACGGGATTATTGTGCGACTGGGGAGTCTTTTGACAAGGCCGGGGCCTATGCGATCCAGGGGCTGGGCGGTGTGTTCGTACAGTCGCTGTCAGGCAGTTACTCAGCGGTGATGGGATTGCCGCTTTGCGAAACCGCGGAACTGCTCGGCCGGGCCGGCCTTCGTCCCCATTGGCCGCGGCATGAGAATGAACAATGAGTGAAGAGTTGTTGGTCAACGTGACGCCGCAGGAAACCCGGGTAGCGGTGATTGAAAACGGTGGGCTGCAGGAACTGCACATTGAGCGTAGTCGCAGCCGCGGTATTGTCGGCAACATCTACAAGGGTACCGTGGTACGGGTATTGCCCGGTATGCAGGCGGCTTTTGTGGATGCAGGATTGGAGCGCACCGCTTTTCTGCATGCGGCAGATATGGTGGTGCATCGAGCTAATGGACCCGCACCGGGCGAAACCCCGGAACCCTCCAGTAGTGCCCAGCGGCCTGCCCCACCCCGCCCGGACATCAGTGAACTGGTACATGAAGGGCAGCAAATTGTGGTTCAGGTTGTGAAGGACCCGATTGGCAGTAAGGGCGCGCGTCTGACTACACAGCTTTCGATTCCCTCGCGTTATTTGGTGTTGTTACCTGGCTCGACACACCGTGGAATCTCTCAACGGATTCAGGACTTGGACGAACGTGATCGATTGCGCCAGACCCTGGATGCTGCACTAGAGAAATCTCCAAGCGACGCGGGTTTTATCGTCCGTACCGTGGCCGAGTCGCAAAACGGCGTGGATTTTTCCGCCGATGTTAAATTTCTGTGCCGCAGTTGGGAGCAGATCGAGCAGAAAATGACAACGGCCAGCGCCGGGGAACTGATTCATGCCGACCTGCCGTTGTCACTGCGGGTGATTCGAGATCTTGCTCGTGATGATGTGGAGAAGGTGCGCGTGGACTCGCGGGAAACCTATGCCATGATGCGCCAGTTTGCCATCGATCTGATGCCGGAGATGGTGGAACGTATCGAGGTTTATCCTGGCGAGCGTCCGATTTTTGATCTTTACTCGGTAGAAGATGAGATTCAGCGCGCACTGGATCGCAATGTGGCGCTCAAATCTGGTGGCTCGCTGGTTTTTGACCAGACTGAAGCCATGACCACGGTGGATGTCAACACCGGTGGTTTTGTGGGTAAGCGTAATCTCGAAGAAACTCTGTTCAAGACCAACATGGAGGCGACACACGCGATTGCCCGACAATTGCGCTTGCGCAATATCGGGGGCATCATCATTGTTGATTTCATCGACATGGTGGATGAGGAGCATCGTCGTCAGGTGATGAATACCTTTGAGCGGGCTCTGGCACGTGATCGTACCCGCTGCCATATCGCCGATATGTCAGTCCTAGGCCTAGTCGAGGTTACCCGCAAGCGAACGCGGGAAAGTCTGGAGCGAGGAATGACTGAAGCCTGTCCAATCTGCCAAGGCCGCGGTACGCAAAAGACAGCGCAGACGCTGTGTTACGAAATCTTCCGTGAAATTCTGCGAGAAGCGCGAGCCTTTGAGGCAAAGGGTTATCTGGTTATGGCATCCCAGACGGTGATCGATATGTTACTGGATGAAGAATCCACCGGTCTTGCGGACCTGCAGGAATTTATTGGCAGGCCCATACACCTGCAGGTTGAGCCAGTGCATAACCAGGAAAGTTACGACGTGGTGCTGATGTAGATGACCAGGTCGTCCGGGTGTGGGCCAACCAGTAACCGAGTGGGGATAAAGCTATGACTCCTGCGGATGCGCCTCTCGTTTTTGCCGTGGTGCAGATGAATTCAACCACGGTGCTTGAAGATAACCTCACGCAGGCGGTCGATTTTATTGGCGAGGCGGCTGCAGGCGGCGCGGATCTTGTGGCATTGCCCGAGAACTTTTCGCTGATGCCAGATACCGATCGGCAGCGTCAGGACGCAGCGCAGCGGGCTGGGGAAGTGGAAGCCTTACTTTCTGCTGCAGCACGGGATCAGGACGTGGTGATTATCGGAGGTTCAACGCCGTTTCCCGCTGAAGATGGCCGCGTGACCAACACCTGCCTGGTATTCGACCGTAGTGGGAAAAGAATCGGACGCTATGACAAGATGCATCTCTTCGATGTCAGTGTCTCACCGCAGGAGTCATATCGTGAGTCTGCGTATATCGCCCCGGGCGACAGACCCCTGGCGGTGACCGTGGATGACCTGACGATCGGGATCACCATCTGTTATGACTTGCGATTTCCCGAACTCTACCGCGCTTTGGGAGTCCTAGGAGCGGAGATTTTCTCTGTGCCCTCGGCATTTACTGTGCCCACCGGGCGGGCACACTGGCATACCCTGCTACGGGCCCGGGCGGTAGAGAACCTGGCCTGGGTTCTTGCGCCGGCGCAGGTCGGCACGCATCCGGGGGGGCGTGAAACCTTTGGCCACAGCCTGATCATCGATCCGTGGGGAAGCGTTTTGGCAGAAAACGCCGATGGCCCGGGGGTGATCCTGGCCCGCGTCGATCGGAACTGGGCACGGGAAAAACGCCGACACTTCCCAGTGCTTGAACATAAAGTATTGAAATAAGGCTTATTTTGTACTCTGTATTGGCCCAGAGGGGTTTACTGTTTCTACCCGACACCACCAGCAGATCCCGGTTTGACAAGTAAATATCTGTTTTATTATATTATTATAAATCAATTAAATCTTCCCTTTCAGTTGCGCGAACGGTTAATCCCGACTTCACCGAGAGCAACTGAGAACCGCACAGCCTGGGGAGTGGCCGGTTACGTCGACCAGTCCTAATCCAGAAAGGAGACACTTTATGTATGGCTTTCATACCACCTTTAATGGTTCGGTCGTCGACGCCGTCAGCGCCGTGACTGTGGCGCTCTCGGAGGAGGGTTTTGGGGTATTGACCGAGATTGATGTCCAGGCAACACTGAAGAAGAAACTGAATATTGAGCGCAGCGCCTACCGGATCCTGGGGGCCTGTAACCCGCAGTTGGCTCACCAGGCGTTGGAGGCCGATCCGGACATTGGGTTGTTGTTGCCGTGTAATGTGATCGTCCGCGAAGAAGCAGATGGCTCCACCACAGTCGGTTTCATCGAGCCGGCCGCGATGCTGGGCGTGACAGGTCGGAGCGACCTAGTCCCATTGGCCGATGAGGTGAAGTCCCGCCTCGAGCGCGTACGCGATGCCCTGACCCTTTGAACTGGACAGGCCTGATTGCTGTGATGTGATTCAGTGGGCGTGAGTTCGAACGTCCCGGAAAACGCAAAAAAAGCGCCGATTGGCGCTTTTTTTGGTGGCGACGGCGTCGCGGTACAGTTCAGATAAACAGGTTGATATCGGATTGACCGGCGTTCTCAAAGTAGGTGGCCGCCCCGCCCAGATCAATCTCGTCGATCAGATCCTCGTGCTTTATGTCAAAAAGATCGATGGTCATCTGACAGCCGATCATCTTGACGTCGGCTTCCAGGCACAAGTTGCGCAGCTCGGCCACACTGGCTACACCCTTGGACTTGATGGTGTTTTTCATCATGCCGGTCATCATTGCCTGCATGCCCGGAATGGCGGTACCCAGCACCGGAAACCATTTGTCCATACCCATAGGCATGGGCATGCCAGGGTTACCTAGCGGGCTCACCGAAAGGTTGAGGTCTTTCTTCAGCAGTTGTAAGCCGTAGAAGGTAAAGAACATGGTTACGTTATAGCCCAGTGCAGCAGCGGTCGAGGACAGGATGAAAGGGGGGTAGGCCCAATCCAGGGTCCCTTTTGTTGCGATAATGGTCAGGCTTTTTTCACTCATAGCAGATGCTCCGGGGAGTTACAGGGCAACAGTGGTGTCGTTTGGCAACAGGCAGTGCCACATGAGATCGGTGGTTTGGCTCAGCCACCCTTTTTCAGAAAAAAGTGGAACTCACCGTTGGCTTCTGACGAATCCATCAGTTGGTTGCCAGTCTGCGTTGCGAAAGCTTCAAAATCTTTCACCGATCCCGGATCGGTCGCGATGATCTTGAGTATTTCTCCCGCGTTCATGCCATTGAGTGTTTTTTTTGCGCGTAAGATCGGTAACGGGCAGTTCAGTCCCCGGGCGTCGAGTTCCTGGTTGAAGTCAGACATAGTGTGTTTTCCTCATAGGTTGGAGTGGGTTCGGTGTTGCGTTGCCAGTACCCATCGCGCCCGGCAGTTTTGTTCTCCTGCCCGGGCGCTGGCCGCACTTCCCAACCGGGGTGTGCAGCAGGCGTGCATCAGGCTCTGTCCCGACCCGGGCAACCATCACAGACGGCCGGGGGCAAGCGCGATATATTAGTAGATAACTAAATTTTAAAACATATTCGACTCAAGAGTACAAGTCCTTTTGTCGTAATGGGATTTTCAGCCGTGTGAGAGCCGTTGGCGGACGGCAACCAGCTCCAGGCAAAGAGTGAAAATCTCCATGGCCTGACGGATATCCTCCATGGGCGGAAAGGTCGGCGCCAGGCGCATATTCCGGTTCTGCGGGTCAAGCCCGTAGGCAAAGGGAGCGCCGGCTGGCGTCAGTTTGACCCCAGCCTGTGCCGCCAGTTCAATGACCGCTCGAGCACAGCCTTGCGGTCCATCCACACTGACAAAATAACCGCCCGGTGGGTTTGACCAGGTTGCAATGCCCTTGCCCCCCAGATCTCGTTCGAGAATTTCCTGCACTAGGGCAAATTTTGGTTTGAGGATCTCACTATGGCGGGTCATGTGGGTCCGTAGCCCGTTAATGTCGCGAAAGAACGCCAGGTGGCGTAACTGGTTGAGCTTATCCGGACCGATGGTCTGAATAGCAAGGTGTCTGCGGATGTCTTCCAGGTTGGCGGGACTGGCAGCCATGGCTGCCACTCCTGCACCCGCCATAGTCATCTTGGAGGTTGAAGCAAACATCAACACGCGATCCGCGTTGCCTGCGTCACGGCATTCACTCAGGATATCCGGCACCGGTTGGTGATTCTCAGTGAGGTGATGTTCAGCGTAGGCGTTATCCCAAAAAATGCGAAAGTCTGGTGCTGCGCTCATCCGGGCCAGACGCCGGGCTACTGTTTCGCTGTAGGTAATCCCAGTGGGGTTGCTGTAGCGTGGCACGCACCAGATGCCCTTCACCGATGGGTCTGCGGCGAGTGTCTCGACCCGGTCCATATCGGGTCCTTCATCGGTCATGTCGACACTGAGCAGCTCGAAGCCCAGATGACCCGTGATTTCGAAATGGCGGTCGTAGCCCGGGGCGGGACACAAAAAGCGTATCGTTCCCTGCTGCCCCCAGGGCTGGTCGCCGCCAGGAACACCAAAAAGGGTGGCGCGGACAACGCTGTCGTACATCATGGTCAGGCTGCTGGTGCCTCCGACGATGATATCCCCTGTCTCGCAGCCCAGAATGGCTGCAAAAAGGGCCTTCATTCCGGCCAAGCCATCGATGCCGCCATAGTTACGGCAATCCGTCCCATGATCATCATGAAACTGATCGGACCCAGGTAGGCTGAGCAGGTCAGCGGCCAAGTCCAGTTGCTCGGGAGCGGGCTTTCCGCGGGTTATGTCCAGCGAAAGGCCGGCGTCGCAGGCAACTTTGAATTGTTGCTCTAGCTGTTTTTCGCGCTCTTTCAATTGTGAATTGCTGTATGTTTGCAGCATAAAACTCTCCGGATCATTTGTGCGCCTCCTGTGTCGAGTTGACGCGCTCGTTTGCGTCGACTCACGGGCACGGCGATTCTAAGGCGATGCTCGTATGAAACCAAACCAGGGCCCAAGGACGCCTTTGTTAATATAGTGTAGTGAACGCGGCCTGGTTTAAATTGGCGTGGTGCCGCCCGGCCTCTTGGTTGCCCGTGCTACTCCTTGTGGCAACCAATAGCGTCCTGGGTGAGACGAAACTGGGATCATCGCTGGGCGATACCCGGGCGGGTATTGTCACGACTGCCGAAGAGCAGGCCATGGGCCGCGCATTCGTGGCGGCGGCGCGAGGCCAGATGCGCTTTATCGATGATCCGTTGCTGGTCAACTACATCGAGACGTTGGGTCAGCGGCTTGCAGCAGGGCTGAACGGCGATACCGATCATCTGCGGTTTTTCCTGATCAGCAACAAGCTCATCAACGCTTTTGCTGCGCCCGGGGGTCGATTGGCCGTCTTTACGGGGCTTGTGCTGACGACGCGAACCGAGGCTGAGTTGGCTTCAGTCATGGCGCATGAATTGGCGCACGTCGCCCAGCGTCATCTGCCCCGCATGATGGAACGGGCGCGGCAACGCCAATTACCAGCGACAGCCGGTGTTCTGGCCGCCATTCTGCTCGGAGGCCAGGCCGGGGCCGCTGCCATGGCGGCCACCAGCGGAGCGGCATTATCTGATCAGTTGCGATACAACCGAGAATATGAGCGTGAGGCCGACGCACTGGGTCTGATGATCCTGACCGGGGCGGGTTATCCGGCTTCAGCGATGATCGATTTTTTGGGAAGGCTTGACCAGGAGAACCGGTTACAGGCCGCCGGTGCACCCGAGTACCTCCGAACGCATCCGCTGACCCAGAATCGTCTGGCGCTGGTAGAAGGACGTTTGCGACAGTACCCCGAATTTCTTTTCGAGCCGTCGCTTGATTACCATCACGCACGAGCCCGGATGGGCGCGGTGTTCGGTGACGATGCTGACAAGGTGGCAGGCGCTTTTACACACGACATGCGCTCGGATAATCCGGTGGTCGCCCGGGCTGCACGCTATGGGCAGGTGTTAGCCCAGGTACAGTTGGGCGATCACACAACTGCGGCAGCAAATGCGCAGGAACTTGCTCGTGATTACCCTGATTATCCCCCTTATGTCATCGCCCTGTCTCAAGCTCTGCTGGCCGGCGGCCTGGCGGAGGATGCAGTTTCGGTGTTTCAAGGGCTCCCCGATCACGCGCGCACCTCACCAGTCGTTGCCTACTATCTGGCTGATGCGTTGATGAAAGCGGGACATTTGGCTGATGCGCGAGGACAGTTGCGCACGGCATTGCGGGGCGCGCCAGAAATGGCAGAACTTTATCGACTGCTGGCCCGGGTCGAGGGCGAGAGCGGTCATTTGGCCCAGTCTTTTCAGGCCCTGGCCGAGTATCACTACTGGCGCGACGAGGTTGATCAGGCGTTGCTACAACTGCAAACTGCGGCCGGCCATAGCGGCGCTAGTGCTTATCTGGAGGCGAGTATCGGCGCGCGGATCAAAGAGATCGAAGCCCAGATAGCCCAAGATGCGGCGCATTAATGAAGCTAAAGACACCGCAATCTACAGTGGGATTAGGGTCGGCTGACGGCTTCGTTCGACGCAAAAGTTTTTCGTGGTTTACATAACGTGTTTTATCGTAGATGTGCTAAACGAACGTCTCGCGCTTATCCCAATCACAGCAAAATTAGCCTAATTAACGCCGGAAATCCCATTACGTCCAAAATACTATAGCCATACATAAGAATATTCGATAATTCAGAATATCATTAACCCTTGATAATCTGATTCAACTTAAGTTATATCAGGATACCGTCTCCGTTATGTTCTTGAGATGACGGCAATCAAAAATACAATTTTCCGCGCTCTGGCAGGTGCGGCGCAAGAAACCGGAGGATAGCCATGCTTAAACTGAAGACTGCCCTGATCGCCTTTGTTGCAGCAATTGCATTTGCAGTGACGGCGGGGGTCGGCCCAGTAGCGCAGGCCGGCGATTGGCCTACCGACAAGCAGTGCAAGAAAGTGGCTAAGGACGCTGACAGCATCCTGAAGGGCTGGTGTGCTGCGATAAACCGAAAAGGTGGCAACTGTCTTGCCTGTCACCAGGCAATGGTAAACCCCTGGCCGGAAGGCTTTCCCCAGGGCGGCAACATAGGACCACCGCTGGTCGCGATGGCGTCACGTTTTCCCAACCGCGAAGATTTGCGTGCTCAGATTTGGGATCCCACTGTGAAAAATCCTCAGACATCGATGCCACCGTTTGGTCGACACAAACTTATCAGCGAACAGGATATCGACAACATCGTCGACTGGCTGTTGTCTATTTAGGAAGACAAATTCCAGTCAGTCCGAATGTTCATGGATCCAACAAAACACATTTGATTAACAGAGGATAGGCAAGACTTATGAAACGCAGAATTTTTCTTAAAGGCTCGCTCGCTGCCAGCACGATTGCCGTAGCGGCTGGCGCAGGACTGCTCGCTCCGACTCGTGTCCTTGCGGCTGCCTGGCCAGAAGCCGCATTCACTGCCAAGACAGAAGCAGACGCACTGACGGCTTTTTTTGGTACAGCCGATGCGCAGCAAAGCGATCAAGTAACCATGAAAGCCCCCCTGCAAGCAGAGAACGGTGCAGTTGTACCGATCAAAATAATGACCTCATTGTCTGATGTTGAGGCGATCGCTGTCGTAACGGTAAAGAACCCCTCCCCCTATACAACCTCTCTCCAAGTGACAGGCAGCGGCGCTGGTGGTATGTACAGTGCCCGGATCAAGATGGGACAGACTTCACCCGTCAACTGCTACGTGAAAGCAGGCGGTAAGGTCTATATGACCTCTCAGGAAATCAAGGTCACCGTCGGCGGTTGCGGCGGATAACTCGACAGATAATCAAGTAGGAGAGCATTACGATGGCATCTACCAAGATGAAAATCAAAAAGAACAAGGCGGGAGGGCACGACGTCATGGTTCTCGCCAAGCACCCGATGGAAACGGGCTTGCGCAAGGATAAGAAAACCGGCGAAAAAGTGCCGGCGCATTTTATCCAGACAATGGACTTTGCCCTAAATGGGACCGTAGTGTCTCAGGCGAATCTCGGTCCGGGGGTTTCCAAGAATCCACTCATCGGTATTTCTTTGTCTGGTGGGAAGTCAGGCGATACGGTCAGTGTGAGTTGGACCGATAACAAGGGTGAGACCGGCACCACGGAAAAGGCGATCAAGTAAACGAAAAATCTGACCCAGTGCTGCTGGCTGTAAGCCGGCAGCCTACACCGAGGAGGGGACTAATGAAAAAACTGGTATCTCTGGCGTTGGCTGCGGGGTTCGCCATGCTGGGTGCCTCGAGCGCCCAGGCAATTTCTGAAGCGGAAATCAACGACGACATCACCGAGTTTCAGGGCTTTTTCCTGAAGCGTTTCCCGGGGCTGGTCCCGGGAGATTTTGTCGATGGCGTAAATGCGTTGCCGCAGTACGCGCACCGACGCGCAAACTGGGAATTGCTGATGGAGTTCCCACCCTATGAGCCAGAGATGGAAAAGGCCGCCGAGGAGTGGGATACCCCGTTTGCCAATGGTAAGGGTTATAAAGATTGTGATCTGGCGCCTGCCAATACCTATCCGGTGTATGACGCTGCCAGCGACGATTTGCGCACGCTGGTGGGCGATCTCAACGCCTGCTTAAAAGCGAATGCTGAAAAGCCGATCAAGAACGTAAAGCGGGGCAAAATGGCGCGGCTGATCGCGCACTACAAGGCGCAATTTAATGGCGAGCCCATGGCTGTGGATTTCTCGGAAGCCGGTGCTCAGGCCTGGTACGAGAAAGGCCGTCAGTTCTACTGGGCCAAGCGCGGCCAGTTGAACTTCTCCTGTGCAGATTGTCATGTACATAATTCTGGCAATGCGGTCCGAGGTGATATTTTGAGCCCAGGATTGGGCCACGGGGTAGGTTTCCCAGTTTACCGAACCAAATGGTCACTATCTGGCAAACCCTGGGGCACCATGCACCGACGCTATGGTGGTTGCAACAAGCAAGTTCGAGCTAGCCCGTTCAAGGCACAAGGCGTCGAATACAAGGCGTTGGAATATTACGAAGCCGTCATGAATACAGGTATTCCATTGAAGGTACCTAGCCAGCGTCAGTGAAGCATCTGGCCCAGCGTTGTTGTGTCGGTATGAAATAACAACACGACTGGGTTCAGCCGTAACCGAAAAACCTGGCCCAAGTGGCCAGGTTTTTTTCATCTAGGGCATTCCCCGCTATCCCAAAGACCTTTGCATTGAACAAAATACAGGAGTAGCCATATGAGTCTGACGCGTCGCGAATTTATGCGCCTGCTCGCTGCAGCCAGCGCCGCGGGCATGGCTGTCAATAGCCGTGCTGCCAGCGCAACAGCTTCTGACTATGATCTGCCGGCTTTTGGTAACTTGTCACTGCTGCATTTTACCGATTGTCATGCCCAGCTGATGCCGGTCCATTTTCGTGAGCCAAATTTCAACATTGGATTAGGTGACGCTTTTGGCCGGCCACCGCATGTGGTGGGCGAGCAGTTCTTGGCACATTTTGGTATCGCACCGGGTTCTGCAAGTGCACATGCATTTACCTGTCTGGACTTTGAGTCGGCTGCACGCAAATACGGCAAGATCGGCGGCTTTGCCCACTTGGCGACACTGGTTAAGCAGTTGCGCACATCACGCCCCAACAGTCTGTTGTTGGATGGCGGTGATACCTGGCAGGGCTCAGCCACCGCCTTGTGGACACATGGACAGGATATGGTTGATGCCTGCAAGTTGCTCGGTGTTGATGTCATGACCGGTCATTGGGAGTTCACTTACGGAATGGAGCGGGTCCGGAAGATCATCGAGCAGGAGTTGCCGCCGATGGAATTTTTGGCGCAGAACGTGCTGTTGACCGAAGACGCATCTTTTGAGGGCAAGCCTGCTTTTGATGAGGACTCAGGCCAGGTATTCAAGCCCTATACCCTGCGCGAGATGAACGGCATCGTGGTCGGTATTATTGGGCAGGCCTTTCCCTATACGACATTGGCCAACCCCCGTTACATGATGGAGGACTGGAGTTTTGGCATCCGTGATGAACAATGCCAGGTGATGGTCGATGAGGTGCGCGCGCAGGGCGCCCAGGTAGTGGTGGTGCTTTCGCACAACGGCATGGATGTGGACTTGAAAATGGCCAGCCGGGTGACTGGTATAGATGTGATCCTAGGGGGTCATACCCATGATGGCATGCCTAGCCCCAGTGTGGTCAACAACGCGGGTGGCCGCACCCTGGTGGTGAATTCAGGCTCAAATACTAAGTTCCTATCGGTGATGGATCTGGATGTGCGCGCTGGCCGGGTGGTGGATTACCGTTTTCGCCTCTTGCCGATATTCGCCAGCCTGTTGCCCGCGGATCCCCAGATGGCGGCCTACATTGAGGGTGTCCGTGAACCTTTTAAACAGCAGCTTGAAACCGTGCTGGCAACGACCGAGACAACGCTGTACCGACGCGGTAACTTTATCGGCACCTTTGACCAGGTGATCGTCGATGCTTTGATCGAGGTGCGCGGTGCTGACCTCGCCTTCTCGCCGGGTTTTCGCTGGGGCACCAGCGTGCTTCCAGGTGATCCGATCACCGTGGAGCATCTGATGGACCAGACCGGGATCACCTATGCCAAGTCCACCCTGGTGGAGATGAGCGGCGAGACTATCAAGTTGGTGCTGGAGGATATCGCCGACAATCTGTTCAACGCTGACCCGTATTATCAGATGGGCGGAGATATGGTGCGGGTCGGCGGGTTACGCTATGCCATTGATCCCAAAGCTGCGATCGGTGAGCGGCTTTCTGCGTTGGAACTGAACGGCAAGCCGCTGGATCCCTCGCGCATCTATAAGGTTGCCGGCTGGGCCAGCGTCAACCCACAACCCGATGACCTACCTGAAATTTGGGATGTGGTGGCCGAGTATCTGCGAGATCGAAAAGTGATCCGTGATGTGATTCCAAATGTCCCGAAGGTCAAGGGTATTGCTGACAACCCCGGCTATCTGGCGCAGTCGTGATGAGGGCAGGTTGCACACGCTGCAGCGTGCCAGGACAATTGCACCCTTGCTGGTGTGAAGGGTAGCCGGTGGACACGGCCATGATACTGCCACAAGAGGACCCACCGCGACGGTGGCGATACTGAACTACAGGGCGACATAGATACCCCCACCGAAGGAGGTATGTCAGGATCGTGGCTGAGGAGTTAGTATTCCAGTCTCAATTTTCTTTCTTTCTTTTCTTGTTTAAGGGAGCGTCACTATGAGCACCGCCTATTACCAAACCGTCGATCAGCTGGAAAAGATGGGGGTGGACCCCGATTATCTGCAGGGATGGGTTGGGGGATATCTGGGCAACCCGCAACGTGAGGAGCAGCGCGTAAGTGCCGCCTATACAGCCGGATTTGAAGACGGGCAGAACCAGATTACGGATCACGCCAGCGAGTGGAAAAAATCCTGACAGAGTTCAGTTTGTTGTAGTAGGTCGAGTCTTGTCACCTTCGGCCGGTTTATTATGGGCGCTCAGTTTTCGTAACGATGTTGCCAGTTGGGCAACAACTTCAGGCCCATCAATGTCCATGATCTGATCGATTACCCAGCGGTTAGTCTGGTCCTGGCCCATAATGGCCTGGATATGGTCGCCGAACGTGCGCAGGAGGCTATAGCCCGCCTGTCCATTATCGAAAGTGCACCGGCCGTACCCACTATTGCGCTGGTTCAGCATCTCGATGAACTGCCCGGCGTAATCACCGTCCCCCAGTATCTCGTGCGCATTGCGCTGAAGATGATCGGCACAATCATGAGCCAATAAAGAGATAAAGGGCGTGCGTTGTGTTTCGTCAAGTGCCGCAAACGCAAGCCGGTCAGCGGTGTGTACGAGAAACACCAGGTACTCGCGAATTACCGCTACCCGCTGATTGTCATTCTGGTAAAGAAAATCTTCCGCATGCAGGTTTCTGGTCGCCGTTAGTGCCAGTTGCCAGCAGATATAAGCTAAAGCCCGAGCATTATCCTCAGTGGAGGCCTGTTGTTCGGGGTTGCGCCACTGGTCACGAATTCGGGTTTTCATGATCATCGGTTCCCCAAGGGATTCTATTTAAAAAGGTCGGTCGTACCAGAGGTACGCCCCCATTTCTGAGCCCGGTCCAGCACGACTTTGATGTTTCTAGCACCCAGTATAGTGCTGCTCGCGTGTTTCATTTCTTGCTACCATGATCAGCATACGCAAGGCGTTATTTCACACTTGGGTTTGTATCTATCTATCAGGCCTGCGCGGCGATAACCGTGCGTGTTCGAAGCAGGGTCTGCCCACGGCGAGATTGCCGGTGCCCCGTGTTGTTGGGAGGCACGCTACTGGTCATCGTCGGGGTATCGAAAGTGCCACTGGGGTTATCGCTAAGTCTGCTGAGGAGTTCATGCTCTGAGGCCAAGGCTAAAATGATTAAGGGGGCGAATCTCAGCGGCGTGAACCCTTTTCCTCGTGCGCCAGGTTACCCACGCGTGTCGCAATCTCAGTGAAAGACTCACGGTAGCCTGACAGGGCATGGTCGCTTTGGGGCGCAAAATAATCTTTTGGGTCCATCCCGCCCTGGCGCTCCTGGGCGATAAATTCTTTTTGCATCTGGATCATCTTGCGAATCAGTTTCTGTTTTTCACTCATGGTGTTTCCCGGGTTGTTTGAATCATAGTTGTGATAGAGGGGCAGCGAACTGGGCACGGGTGCTCGATTGATTGCCGCTATTGTTGAAATACTCCTCGGTTTTCCCGTCAGCTCCTATGGACATGCGATGTTCCGTTTCAGATTTAGGCTTGATTTTGATCCGACTTCAGTCACTAAGCTCTTGGCGGGATGTGTGCACTGCACCGATACTTTTGTGCGGCATGAACAGGCCGCACCCCAGCAGACGGTCGGGTCCCAGGCCCTGTCGCTGCACACGGGCAGATTCACCTGGGCTGAGTTCGGCCAGCAGCAGACTGCGGGTTTGTACCGTCCTATCGGGTGTCGTTAGTTTGCGGATACGGCCACATAACATCTTGCGTGGGGTGATTGATAGCCGTTCGAGCCATCGGGCTACGTCCTCAAGAAACGCAGTTTCCCTGTTGTCACGGCCAGTTGCATGGACATGGCGGGCCAGTACCGTGGTCAGTGGCGAGAGAGGGCGCACACGGGCATCCAGCAGGTCAATCCGATAACCAGCAAGCTCCAAGGTCTGCCCGCTTAAAGCCCGCCCGTCTGTCACCCGTTGCACCGGCAAGCGCAGCACGAAGCGGGTTCTGGCGGAAAGCTCAATAATACCGTCATCGGGTGGTCGCTCCCAGCCGTTGCCTGACTGGGCACCATGAATCAGGTGGATTCCCGCACAGATTTCGTTCTTCAGCCAGGGCAGTACCTGGGTAACAGCGACAGATAATGACCAGGCATGATCAGCCGGGATTTGCTGGCCACGGGTCGTGAATACCAGGTCAACAACGGAGTTTTGCTCCGGCGTGGCAGTTTCGACAGGGGGCTCACTCCAGTAGTCGGGTGTTGCCATGGTGGTGCTCATTGAACCGGGAGTGAGGCCTGAATGGCGCTTCGGTCTATCCACCAGTTATCCTGAACCAGTACATCGATAACATTGCGCAAGCGCGGCAGAAATCGTGCCGGATCATTGAGTTCCAAGCGTTCGATCCACTGCTCGAAGGCTTCCTGCTGTTCTATGCCGCTGTGCCGCCGCGCCACGGTGCCCAGCAATTGGTTGGCAAAGAAAGATAACGATTGATGTTCTTTTTCCTGTGCTCGCAGGTCTACCACATAGGCGGCGGTTGCGGCCGCGACCGCCGCGCCATCCGAATCGTCCGGTGTTTCATCGATAATATCCTGTAGCAAGGTGATCGACAGCTCCGGGTCCACGGGAAAAGTGACCGCAAGCCAGACACCATGACCCAGTGCGACCAGTGCGTCCTGCTCACCGGACTGGAACATCAATCGAGCCGCTTCTATTGCCTCGGCCCAAAGATGTGCGGCGCAGAACCGGTCGAAGCAGCGCCGGGCGCTTTGCCAGGCCTGGGGCCCTTGCTCAAGCAACACCAGTAGCCGGGCTTCCTGCAATGCCAGCTCTCGCCATCGAAGGGGGTCGATTTCAATCTCACTTTCTTTCAGTCGGTCACGCACCGCCGTCAACCGGGCTCCAAGGGCAGCTGTGGAAGTTGAGGTATCTGCGCCCGATTCCGCGCCGAGGTCGAAACTGGCTCCCAGATGCTTCATAACTGATTCTCGTGGGCCCTCGAGTCGAGACTGCCGGTGAAAACGCCCTCCAGCTGATCTTCCCAGTTTCCCGGGGTATCAGGATAGGGGGGCTTGACATCCATGCGCAGAAACCGCTCCCCAGAGCGCGCCTTTTCACGCACCAGCGAGGCCAGTTGTGCAAAAGAGACAGGCTGGTGCTGCAGTATTAATTCGCTGATCCAGAGCATGGTTATGAGGGAGCGCTTTGAAACGTGGGTGCCTGGGTGTAACGGCCACGATAGATCAGGCGGGTACGGTGACGTTCTGGGGAATCGGTAAATGCGTCTCGCCGATGCAGTACATTGTTGCACACCATGCCCTCCCCAGCTGCAAGCCGTCGACGGACCACCAGTTCTGCAGAGGAAGCCAGTATGGTTTCCAGCGCGGCCACAGCCTCATGGACGACCGGATCGTTCTTCCAGATGATATTACGCCGGCGTGCTGTATAGCGCATACGCAGGACCCCACCCTCATGGAAAAAGACCGGCCCAATGCACAGTCCGCGAATGATCGCACCAGCGGCCTGGTTGGCCGGAATGGCCAGGGTGTCTGGCTGACTGAGCGCATCTGTATACCGGGGATCGCACTGGTGCAGCAGGCCAAAAACGATTTCGTAGTCGATTGCTTCCAGTGCACCACCCCTTAAGGCTGGGCGTACGCAATGAAGCAACATGCTGCGTATGGTTCGTTCCGGGGCATGGTAGTAGCCATCTGTGTGCCAGTTAAGCTGGAGATTGCTGTAGGGAATGTAACGGCGGTGGCTGGCATCGTCTTTAACTTCCAGCTCGCTGAAGCCGTCATCCGCCGCGCACAGGTTGTGGTCAGGCTCGCACAGCCCGAGCTGCAAAGCCAGTGCCTGTACCGCAGCCCGGTCAACGCGCGCTGGATGTCGGCAGCGATAGAGAGCCATATTGCTGTTTCGCATCCGTTTTGCTAGCGCCTGCTGTTCGGTTCTGCTCAGTTGATGCGGGTCATCAATCTTTACCATCAGGTCAGTAATAGCCGTACGGTAGGCAACCAGGCGCTCATGCCACCAGCGGTCAAACCGTGTGTCGCCGGGGTGGGTCAAAGGATCGGCAAGGGCGTTGATAGGAGATTCAGCTGGGCTCACGGGTGTACGGTCTGGCATCTGTGGTGCTCAAGGGGGAGTGAAATTCTAGCCTGCGCGGGCGCCGGGAAAACTCTCCCAAAAGGTTGGTTCTTTACCCTCTTTCTCCTAACGCGAGGCATCAAGATCCTGCCAAAGCAGTGCTCCTGTGGTGACGGAATTGATCTAATAATATGATTTACTGCATCTTTTCTATTTCAGATTCAGAAAGTTCCCAGGCCAATCTTGTGCACTGCAAAAGAAAACCTATCCCCAAGGAGATAACCGGGTTTTTTGCATGGCATACCCTCCTTGGGAATGGTGTCGCCGCGGCCGGTGCATACAATGATCTCTCCCCGGTGTGCCATCACGCACCTTAAAACGCGCCGGGTCAATCGGGCCAGATGAGTCCACCTGGACCTGACAGCGGGTGCACCGTGACCTGGCCTGTGACGGTACGGTGCCGACCAATGCAAAGGAGTAGCGACTTTCATGCCTGACAACAAGCAACACGAAACCCCGATGCTGGACGAGTTGGAGAGCGGCCCATGGCCGAGTTTTATCTCAGGGATCAAGCGCCTGCGCGATGAACACCCTACTGGGCGAATTAACGGCGTTGCCAACGATCTGCTGGGCCAGTTGGAGCATTCCTACGAGACCCGCAAGGGGTACTGGAAAGGCGGTACGGTCAGTGTTTACGGTTATGGTGGTGGGATCATCCCGCGCTTCTCCGAGGTGGGTCAGCAGTTTCCTGAATCCAAAGAGTTCCATACGCTGCGAGTACAGCCGCCTGCCGGTAATCACTACAGCACGGATATATTGCGCCAGTTGGCTGACAGCTGGGAGAAGTGGGGCTCAGGCCTGGTCACGTTTCATGGGCAGACCGGCAACATCATGTTTATCGGTGCGACGACCGAGAGTACCCAGCACTTTTTTGACGAGATCAACGAATACGGATGGGATTTGGGTGGGGCTGGTCCCTGTGTGCGCACCGCAATGTCCTGTGTCGGTGGCGCCCGCTGTGAGCAGTCCTGCACCAACGAGCACAAGATACACCGCACCTTGATCAATAACTTCACTGATGATATCCACCGCCCGGCTCTGCCGTACAAATTCAAGTTCAAAGTTTCCGGCTGTCCCAACGACTGCATGAACTCGATCGAGCGTGCCGACATGGCGGTCATCGGCACCTGGCGCGACGATATGAGAGTCGATCAGCAGGCCTGGAAAGACTATGTCACCGAGAAAGGTCGCCAGCACACCATCGACAACATCATCACCCGGTGCCCGACCCGATGCATGAGTCTTAAGGATGACGACTCGCTTGAGGTTGACAACCGTAACTGTGTGCGCTGCATGCACTGCTTGAACGTGGTGCCCAAGGCCCTGTCACCTGGAGAAGACAAGGGGGTCACCATCCTGATGGGCGGTAAGCGCACACTGAAGATTGGCGATCTGATGGGCACGGTGATTGTGCCATTCATGAAGCTCGAAACCGAAGAGGACTACGAGAAAATCACTGAGATCGCTGAGAGCACCATAGATTTCTGGGCAGAGAGCGGTCTTGAGCATGAGCGTTGCGGTGAGATGATCGAGCGCATCGGGCTGGTTAACTTTCTCGAGGGCATTGGTATTGAAGTGGATCCGCACATGATCGCCGATCCGAGGCAGTCATCCTACGTGCGTATGGATGGCTGGGATGAGGAAGCGGTCAAGTGGTTTGAGCGCCAGGCGGTCAGCCGCCAGTCGGCAGCAGGTTAGGGTAATCCCTGCCGCGTGATAACCCTAAAACTTACCGGAGAGAATCATGGCTAAGGAAATGCGCCGGCCGATTGAGTCAGGCTGCCCCGACGGCTTTCAGTACATGCACCCGTTGATGATCAAGAATTTCGGCCAGTGGCGCTGGCACGATCATCCACGGCCCGGGGTGTTGCGACACGTCGCTGATAGCGGCGACGCCGTGTGGACGGTTAAGGCGGGTACCCAGCGTATTCTGGATGTCTTTACCCTGCGCAAACTGTGCGATATTGGTGACCAGTATGCTGATGGCCATGTGCGATTTACGATTCGCAGCAACATCGAGTACATGGTGTCGCAGGAGGCCAAGGTCGAACCCTTGATTGATGCGCTCGAAGAAGCGGGATTTGTAGTGGGGGGTACTGCCAATTCTGTGGCCATGATCTCGCACACCCAGGGCTGGCTGCATTGCGATATCCCCGGCACTGATGCCTCAGGCGTGGTGAAAGCGATGATGGATGAACTCATCGATGAGTTCAAAAATTGCAACATGCCCAATCGCGTCCATATCACTACCTCGTGCTGCCAGATCAATTGCGGTGGTCAGGGCGATATCGCGATCAACGTTCAGCACACCAAACCCCCCAAGATCAACCATGACCTGGTCGCCAATGTCTGCGAGCGGCCGTCAGTGGTCGCCCGTTGCCCGGTGGCGGCGATCCGCCCGGCTCAGGTCAATGGTAAGCCGACTCTGGAAGTCGATGAGAAAAAGTGCATTTGTTGTGGCGCGTGCTATCCCCCTTGCCCGCCGATGCAGATCAATGATCCCGAGCACACCAAATTGGCAATCTGGGTGGGGGGCAACCACTCCAATGCCCGCAGCAAGCCGAGCTTCCAGAAACTGGTGGCCTCCGGGGTACCGAACAACCCGCCGCGCTGGCCCGAGGCCACCGCGATCGTCAAGCGTATTCTAAAGGCCTACAAGGATGACGCCCGCGACTGGGAGCGGATCAATGATTGGATAGACCGTATTGGCTGGCCGCGATTTTTCGAGGCCACCGGACTGCCCTTTACCAAGTTCCATATCGATAACTGGCGTGGCTCTCGCAAGAGCCTTAATGCCTCTACCCATATCCGGTTCTAGGTGCAGGCCATGAAGTTTTCAGTCATGGTGAATGAGGGGCCTTATACGCACCAGGCCTCTGATACGGCTTACCACTTTATTCGGGCGGCGCTGGATGCTGGCCACGAGATTTTCCGGGTGTTTTTCTACCATGATGGAGTGAATAACGGCACCCGCATGACCACCCCGCCGCAAGATGACCGGCATATCGTCAATCGCTGGAGCGAACTGGGTGAGGCACACGATCTGGATTTAGTGGTATGCGTCGCTGCGGCACAGCGTCGCGGTATCGCCGATGCCGATGAGGCCAAGCGCAACGGCAAAGATGGCGATAACATCGCTCCGGGTTTTCGCATTTCCGGGTTGGGTCAGCTGATTGAGGCAGGCATCCAGTCTGATCGCCTGCTGGTGTTTGGTGACTAGGGGCAGGACATGAGTCAAACCCGCAAATTCATGTACATCAACCGGCATGCGCCCTACGGCACGGTTTACGCGCTTGAGGGTCTGGAAGTGGTATTGATCGGTGCGGCTTTTGAGCAGGATGTCTGCATGGCCTTTATCGGCGATGGGGTTTTTCAGTTGAAGCAGGGACAGGATACCACCGATTCAGGCATGAAAAATTTCTCGCCCGCGTACCGCGCACTGGGCGATTATGAGGTTAATCGACTTTACGTAGAGCGCGAATCCCTTGAGGAACGAGGGCTGACAGAAGCGGACCTGATGCCTCTGACCTGGGAAGACGAAGAGGATGACTGGGCGGAGAAACCCTCCATCCAGCTGGTCAGCCGCGCACAACTTTCTGGCCTGCTTGAAGAGCAGGATGTAATTTTCAACTTCTGATCCGCCAGACCACACGCATGTTGCATACCGTTAATAAATCACCCTTTGATTCTCAAAGCCTGAAGACCTGTCTGGGTCTAGCACGCTCTGGCAGCGATATTCTGCTGATCGAAGATGGCGTCTACGGCGCATTGGTGGGAACTGCCCACGCGGCCATGCTGCATCAGGCGTTGAAGGAGGTCAGCATCTATGCGCTGGGTCCAGATCTCAAAGCCCGGGGATTACCCGAGGATCGCCTGATCCGCGGCATCAAGGTAGTCGGTTTCGATGGTTTCGTCGAACTGGCGAGCGCCAACGACAAGGTTCAGAGTTGGCTCTGAATTCATTTGGCAATAAGCAAAAGGAGGCCAAAATGGCATTTGAACTGAACGGCAAGACTTACGAAACCGACGAGGAAGGGTATCTCGCAGATCTAAGTGACTGGAACAACGATGTGGCCGGTTACATGGCCAAGGAAGACGACTGCGACCTCAGTGAGTACCACTGGGAAGTGATCAACTTTCTGCGTGAATACTACGACGAATACCAGATTGCCCCGGCGGTGCGCGTGTTGACCAAAGCGATCGGCAAGAAATTAGGCAAGGACAAGGGTAACAGCAAGTATCTGTACGAACTGTTCCCCTATGGTCCTGCTAAACAGGCCTGCAAGTACGCCGGCTTGCCCAAGCCCACCGGCTGCGTCTGAAGGCATTTACTCTCGGTGGTGTGACGTGTGGATGTCCTGGGGCATCGATAGGGTAGCGTCGCTGCTTGCCGGCTCCGTGCCCCAATTGGACTGTCTGCCTAGAGGATTACCCCTGTGGTGCTAGGTTCTGTCTTCGCTGTGTTGTTTTATCTTGGCGCGATCATTTTGATTGCCGGGGTAAGCAGTCGCGTGATGCGTTATGCCCGTACCCCAGCGCCATTGGTGATTCCCACCACCCCGGCGCCCTTGACCCGTGCCGGAGTCGGCGCGCGGATGTGTCGCGAGGTGGTTTTCTTCGAGAGCCTGTTCAAAGGCAGCAAGTGGAGTTGGTTGTTCGGCTGGCTATTTCATTTTGGCATGCTGATCGCACTCGCCCGTCACTTGCGTTATTTCACTGAGCCGGTGTGGTGGTGGGTAACCCTGATTCAGTGGGTCGGTGTTTATGCCGGGATCGCCATGTTTGCCGGTCTTGCTGGATTGTGGGTGCGGCGCATGCTGGTTGACCGAATCCGCTATATCAGCGCACCCTCAGATCATCTGATGCTGGCTTTGCTTTTGGCTATTGCAGGCTCCGGGTTGATGATGAAATACGTTCATCACACTGATATTGTTTCTCTCAAGGCTTTTGCCCTGGGCCTGGTGACATTGGATTGGCAGCCGTTACCAGCCGATGGACTGCTACTGGTACACCTATCGCTGGTGATTGTGTTGATGCTGATCTTCCCTTTCAGCAAACTGTTGCACGCACCGGGTGTGTTTTTCAGCCCAACGCGCAATATGCGCGATAACCCGCGCGAATACCGTCATGTGGCACCGTGGGCACAGAATCTTTCCCAAACCCGGCCGGAATGGCCCCTGGGCCGGCAATCTGATCATGGCGAAGATTGAGTTCGAAACGCCACCGTTGCCTGATCAGCTCAGCATACCTGCAGTTCTGCCGGGTGCTATGGCTCACAGCCGGCCCTTCGTTGCCAAGCCCGAACATCAGCAGCCTCTGGGCTTTCCGGGTGAGTTGGTCGATAACTGGCAGAAAGTGGCCCTGGATAAGATGGACGAATTGCTGGGTCGTTACCGTTCGTTGCAGGTATTTCTAGACGCCTGTGTAAAGTGCGGTGCCTGTACCGACAAATGCCACTACTATCTGGGCACGGGTGACCCCAAGAACATGCCGGTGGCCCGCCAGGATCTGTTGCGTAAGGTCTACCGGCGTTATTTCACCGTTGCCGGCAAGTGGTTTCCACGGCTGGTCGGAGCGGTGGAGCTGAGCGAAGAGGTGATCAACGACTGGTACAGTTATTACCACCAGTGCTCCGAATGTCGGCGTTGCTCCGTGTACTGCCCTTACGGTATCGATACCGCTGAGATCACTATGGCTGGGCGCGAGATTCTGGCGTCGATCGGGGTTGGACAGAAGTATTCCAACGAAATCATTGGCAAGGTGCATACCATAGGTAACAATCTTGGTCTGCCCGAGCCGGCGCTGGCCAATACGCTGGAAGGCCTGGAAGAAGAGGTCGAGGAAGACATCAGTGTGTCGGTCAAGTTTCCGCTTGATCAGCAGGGGGCGGATGTATTGTTGGTCACTCCCTCAGCCGATTTTTTCGCCGAGCCACACGTCGATGGCCTGATCGGTTATGCCAAAGTATTTCACCAGGCCGGTATCAGTTGGACCTTAAGCTCTTATGCGTCCGAGGCGGCGAACTTCGGCATATTCATCGGCAACTACGAGAATATGCAAAAGGTCGCACAGCGTATACGCCAGGCTGCACTCGACCTGGGTGTTAAACGTATCGTGGTCGGTGAATGTGGCCACGCCTGGCGGGTCGCCTACAGTTTCTGGAATACCCTGATCGGGCCGTTTGATTTTCTCGATCCCCATTACCCGGCACCCCAGCATATCTGTGAATTTACCCATGACCTGCTGCACCAGGGTGGTCTGAAACTTGATCGTGAAGCCAACGATGACAAGGTCGTGACTTTCCACGACTCGTGCAATGTTTCGCGTGGCTCGCGCCTGGGTTCCACGCCGGGTGGCCAGTTCAGTATCCCGCGCGACTTGATCCGGGCTGCCTGTACACACTTTGTCGACATGGCGCCCGAGACGATCCATGAGCATACCTTCTGTTGCGGTGGTGGTGGGGGGCTACTGACAGATGACCTTCTCGAACTACGGGTTAAAGGGGCGTTGCCGCGCGCCCAGGCGTTACGGCAGGTGATTGAGGCGCATGGCGTGACCCACATGGCCGCGATCTGCGCGATCTGCAAGAGCCAGTTCACCAAGGTATTGCCGCAGTACGGCATGGGCATGGACATGGTCATCAGCGTACACCAGTTAATTGGCGATGCGTTGGTATTCGAAAGCGAGCATTGAGCGCCCTGCAAAGCGCAGGCAAGAAAACCAATCAGAGGAATCCGGCGATGGCAGCCTCCACAGAGCACACCCAGAAATTGACGTTGCGCAAGTTTTCCGATGGAGAGCACCAGTGGCATGACTTCAAGGGGCAGATATTCAACGCAGACCACTCGCACAAGTGTCCGACCTATGTTCACCGGACACCTCCCTGCCAGGGTAGTTGTCCTTCCGGCGAGGATATTCGTGGCTGGCTGCAGATCGTGCGCGGTATGGAGCAACCCCCCGCAGAACTGAGTTGGCAGGAATATGCCTTCCGTAGGGTAACCGACGCGAATCCCTTTCCCGCGATGATGGGTCGGGTCTGTCCAGCACCTTGCGAAGACGGTTGTAATCGCAACAATGTAGATGATTTTGTCGGGATCAATTCGGTAGAGCAGTTCATTGGGGATATGGCTTTCACCGAGGGCTATTGCTTTGACAGTCCACCGCCACTTCGGGACAAGCGCGTTGCTATTGTCGGCGGCGGTCCGGCCGGGCTCGCAGCAGCCTATCAACTGCGACGCAAAGGCTATGGCGCAACGATTTTTGAATCCCAGGATGAGCTCGGCGGGATGTTTCGTTTTGGCATCCCGGGTTACCGCACACCGCGCGAACGGCTTGATCGTGAGATCGACCGGATTATTGAGTTGGGCGATATCGAAGTGCGCACTGGGGTGCGAATCGGCCAGGATGTGTCTATTGCTCAGCTCGAAGCGGATTATGATGCTGTGCTCTGGGCCATCGGCTGTCAACGTGGTCGCGACCTGCCGGTGGCGGGTTGGGCGGATACCCCCAATTGTGTTTCCGGTGTGGCTTTTCTGGATGCCTTCAACAAGGGTGCCATGCAGGTGACGGCCGAAAAAGTGCTGTGCATTGGTGGCGGTGATACGTCGATCGATGTGGTCTCGGTGGCCCGGCGACTGGGCAAGGTAGAGCAGCTTCACGAGAAAGACCGCCCCGAAGAAGTCATCGGCGGCTATACCGCGCACGATGCGGCAATGGCGGCAGCCCGCGAGGGGGCGCAGGTAACGCTGACTGCTCTGTTTGATCGTCCCGAGATGACTGCAACCGAGGAAGAGGTTGATGATGCCCTGACTGAGGGTGTCACGATTCTTAATGGTGTTATGCCGATCGCCTTGATCAAGGGTGACACGGGCCGAGCCAAGGGCCTGAGGCTGGCCAAATGCGAGATTGACGAAAAAGGACTGCCCAAGCCGATCGATGGCACGGAGTTTGAGGTCGAAGCGGACCTCATCGTCTCGGCCATTGGCCAGGCGGGCGATCTTACAGGCATCGAAGAGATGGGCAACGAGCACCGTCTGATCAATGCGGATCGCTACTTCCAGGTGCCTGATCGGCCTGGCCACTTTGTGGCGGGAGATATCGTGCGCCCGCACCTGTTGACCACAGCGATCGGGCAGGCGTCAATCGCAGCCGACAGTCTTGATCATTATCTCAAGGCGCAGGATCCGGCACACCGTCCCAAGGTAGATGTGCACCATTTCAATTTGCTGTCCAAGCTCAACGAGCAATCACTGGCGCCCACCGAGTACGATCACACTCAGGCCTGGGGCACCTCAGCAGCCGATTTTGCTGTGCACAATTACGAGGACCGCGCCACCCACGAGATTATCCCCTCTGATGCACTTTTTCTTGGGCATTTTGGCCAGACGCCGCGCAATCGCCGCGAGGCAGCCGTGCCCAGTGCCGAGGAGGTGCTGGGACATTTCGAAGAGCGTCACCACGGGCTCGCTGATGAAGCTGCTCGTGCTGAGGCCGAGCGTTGCATGAGTTGTGGCCTGTGTTTCGAGTGTGATAACTGCATGATTTTTTGCCCTCAGGACGCGGTGTTCCGGGTCAAGAAAGATCGCTATACCACTGGCCGTTATGTCGACACCGACTACAGTAAATGTGTGGGCTGTCATATCTGTGCCGATGTCTGTCCCACGGGATATATCGACATGGGCATGGGAGGGTAAACCGGGGTGTGATGAGCTTGGGTAGAACAGCAAAACATGGTTGCACAAGGCTGACCCGGACTGGATGGGCTGCCTTATTTTTATCCCTGACGGTTGGCGCGGGTCTGACGGGCGCGCTGGCAGAGGTCAGCCAGCCGGTGTTGCCCAAGGCTCGGGGTACCCAGTGCGTTGAGCCAGTTGAAATTATGCGCCGGAATCATTTTGACTTTTTGAAACACCAGCGCGACCGGACGGTGCACAAGGGCATCCGTACGCCACAACACAGTCTGGCGGGTTGTATTGATTGTCATGCCGACAAGGGCGCACAGGGACAGTTTCTGCCGGTCAATGCCCAGGACCAGTTCTGCCAGAGTTGTCACGCTTATGCGGCGGTGCAGATTGACTGTTTCAGTTGTCATGCGAGCGTGCCTGCCGAACGCATCAGTCAGTCACCCTGAATTGAACATGAAGCAATCCAAAGACAATCTGTCCGTTAGCGCGCGCCGGGCCTTTTTTACCCAGGCAAGCTCCGGGGTCGCGTTGTTGGCGCTCGCACCGGGGGTACGCCTGGTAGATCTCGCGTTGGCCCGTACGTCCGATGAGCCTGCCAGCACTACCCAGCGCTGGGGTTTATTGGTCGATGTCGAGCGTTGTGTCAGCGATTGTGATGCCTGCGTCTCAGCCTGTAATCATGAGCATGGCCTGTCAGGTGATCCCTCTGAAACTAACGCCCAGTGGATACGAAAGGTGGATCTTGAAGACGAGCAGACTGGGCATCGGCTGTCGCTGGTGCTGATGTGTCAGCATTGTGAGGAGCCCCCCTGTGTTGACGTCTGCCCGACCGGGGCATCTTTTCGCCGGGACGATGGCATCGTACTGGTGGACAAGCATATCTGCATCGGCTGTCGGTATTGCATGATGGCTTGCCCCTACAAGGCCCGTTCTTTTATTCATGAGAATCTCAGCGGTCAGAAGACCCATGCCCCCCGCGGCAAGGGTACGGTAGAAAGTTGTACGTTGTGTGTGCATCGAATTGATCACGATGATTCGCCCGCTTGTGTTGAGGCCTGTAGCGAGGTTGGCCATCAAGCACTGCTGTTTGGAGACCTTAATGATCACGAGGGGCCGTTGGCCACAGCGTTGTCCAACGCGTCGAGCCGGGAACTGCGTAGTGAGCTGAAGCTGAACACGGCAGTACGCTACCGCGGGATATAAACAAAGTGAAGACCATCTATTTTCAGAACATCAGGGCTGGGCGGGCCTTTTGGTTGGCGCTGGCACTGGTTGCCGCAATGATGCTGGCGGGGTTAGGTGCCGCCCATCATATGGAAAGTGCAGGCCACTGGGTGACGGGGATGAACAACCAGGTTGTTTGGGGGATACCACATGTTTTTGCCGTGTTCCTGATCGTAGGAGCGTCAGGTGTGCTGAATACGGCCTCGATCGCATCGGTGTTCGGATGCGATGAGTACAAGCCGTTGTCGCGCCTGTCGGCACTTTTGGCCATTGCGCTGCTGGCGGGGGGGCTGGCGGTCTTGGTGCTGGACCTGGGACGGCCGGATCGACTTATCGTCGCCATGACCCACTACAATTTCAAGTCGATCTTTGCCTGGAACATTTTTCTCTATACTGGCTTTATCCTTATGGTCGCGGTGTATCTGTGGATGATGTTCGAGCCGCGCATGAACCGTTTTGTCAGGCCCGTTGGCACCGCCGCGTTTGCCTGGCGGCTGGTACTCACGACTGGCACAGGATCGATCTTTGGTTTTCTGGTCGCACGTGAGGCCTTTGACAGCGCCGTTATGGTGCCCCTGTTTATTCTGATGTCCCTGTCACTGGGTACCGCGCTGATGCTGCTGCTAGGTACGCTGGTTTTCTGGATCAATCGTGCCACTTTGGATCCAGAGCTGGTACAGAGGCTGCGTCGACTGCTGGGTTGGTTTGTAATTGCGGTGGCCTATCTGGTAGCGGTTGATCATCTGACCAGACTGTACGTGACGGGTCACCATAGCTTGGAGCGTTTCATCCTGATAGAGGGTGGAATTTACCCTGTGCTGTTCTGGGGGGTTCAGGGGTTACTGGGGACTCTGGTGCCGATAATCCTGCTGTTCTCGCCGCGGTTTGCGGGAAAAGGTTACCTGGTGAGCGCGGCGTTACTGGTGGTGATTGGGGGGCTGGCACAGGTGTACGTGCTCATTATTGGCGGCCAGGCATTCCCGCTGGATCTCTTTCCCGGTTATATGGTGACCAGTTCGTTCTTCGATGGTGCTGTCGCGCAGTATGTGCCTTCGGCTGTTGAGATTGTGCTCGGGCTGGGCGGGCTTGCCCTGGCTCTGGTGGTGACTTTGATCGGGGCGCGCGTGCTTCCTTTTATGCCCGCTGAGGTCGGTGTGGCCAGGGCGGATTAGCCCCCTCGCCTCACGGGTCGCTTTCATTTCTCCCATGGCTGCTTGAGCGTGCTTTGTCCGTGAATCGCCTGCTCATTTCTGCGGCACATAAATCCTCCGGTAAGACCCTGATCAGCATTGGTCTGTGCGCGGCATACCGAAATCGTGGGATGCGTGTGTCGGCCTTCAAGAAAGGACCTGACTATATTGATCCACTGTGGCTGGGTCAGGCAAGTGGGCAGCCCTGTTGGAACCTGGATTTTTTCACCATGGGCAAGCAGGAAATCCAATCATGTTTTTTCCGACACCAGCATGGCGCCGATATCACGCTGGTTGAGGGCAATAAGGGTTTGCATGATGGCCTGGATGTGCTGGGCAGTGACAGCAACGCAGCACTGGCGACTTTGCTGGACTTGCCAGTGGTGCTGGTGCTGGATGTCAGTGGTATCACCCGGGGTGTGGCGCCGTTGCTCACAGGTTATGCGTGTTTCGATCCTCAGGTGCAAATTGCCGGGGTAATCCTGAACCGGGTGGCAGGTCCCCGCCAGGAAGGTAAATTGTGTGCGGCTATTGAGCACTACACGGATTTTCCGGTGCTGGGAGCTATCGGTCGAGCGCCTCAATTGGCGATCAATGAGCGCCACCTGGGGCTGGTCCCGGAAAATGAAGACCACGGTGCAGCACAGCGTATCGAACAGATCGCCTCGGTCATCGAGGACACGGTAGACCTGGATACGGTGCTGTCGCTGACCGCTGTCCCCCAAGGCAGATCAAGATTCCCACTTGCAAGTAGCCCACCAGGCCCCGCCCCATTGGAGTCAAAAGTACGAATTGGTATCGCCCGGGATCGAGCTTTTGGGTTTTATTACCCCGATGATCTCGCCGCTTTTGGAAAGGCAGGGGCCGAGTTGGTGCCTTTTGACACCCTCAACGATAATCAACTGCCTGAGGTAGATGGGCTGTTCATCGGTGGCGGCTTTCCTGAATGTTTTCTTGGGCCCCTTTCAGACAACGCCGATCTACGCGAGGCGATCCGTTCTTTCATCGAAGGGGGCGGGCCCGCTTATGCCGAGTGTGGCGGCCTGATGTACCTGACGCGTTCTATCCGCTGGCAAAGCGCCCAGGCATCGATGGTGGGTGTGATCCCCGCCGATACCGAGGTGTTGCCTCGCCCAGTGGGTCGGGGTTATATGCAGTTTCGCACGTCAGTCAATCATCCCTGGCCGCTGGCGCGCGATGCAGGAGATAAACTCCACCACGTGCACGAATTTCATTATTCACGTCTTAACGGGTTAGCGAGTGATGTCAGTACGGTGTTGTCGGTTGAGCGGGGTTATGGTCTGGATGGCAGCCGTGACGGCATCCATATTCATAATCTGCTCGCAACCTATGCCCACCAGCGGCACCTGCAGGAAAACCCTTGGGTGGATGCCTTTGTGGCATTTGTTCGCGCGGCGCGCAGGTGATCAGCGTGACTAACCCGGGCGACTGATCGAAACTCGATAAAGGGGGTTGTGCCCATGCTACTGCGTATAACGGAAAAAGCGGCAGATCAGATCCGGGTATCTGGCGATCGCAGTGCTATACAGGGCTGCGCCTTGCGCGTGGCTGCCCAGCGCCGGGCCGATGGAACGATCGAGTACGCGATGGGATTTGATGAGCCGACCGAAAATGATGCCCACTCGCGCCAGCACGAGATCGACATTCTTATTGCGCCGACCAGCGCAGAACTGTTGGCCGGCGCTGTGCTGGATTTTGATACACCACAAGATGAGGCCCAGCCGCAGTTCATTTTTTTAAATCCCAACGATCCACAGTTTCAGCCCCCCGAATCGAGTTAGGGGTCGCCACACGGCAATTTGTGGCTGACCGGGCCTGATCCTATACTTCTGGGTGTGTGCGATTTCTGGATTTTTGTCTACCGGGCTGACTCAGCCGACCCTGATTGCCTCTGTGCCGTCGGCGCAGGGGTCTGTATCGGTGTGCTAGGGTGGGGGTAACTGATTCGACAACTGGCCGTAATGTCGTTTCTGACGATGCTGGGCTTTCTGCTGCATCGGGCCGCGCCGCGCAGCGCCCGGGTTACGCTCTACGACAGCGTTTTGCCTGGTTGTCTGCCCTGACCCTGTTGCTGGCTGTGATCGCAGCCGTACTCGCACTCATGCTCAGCCTGAAGCCATCAGTAAGCGCTGAACTGGCCCCGGCTCTGGCGGTGGTAACAGGGGCGTTGCTGATCAGCACCAGCGGTCTGTTGTGGGGTATTCGCCGGTGGCTGCTACAGCCGTTGCTGCGGTTGCGGTATTGGGCCTCCGAGATTCGTCAGGGCGATTTCTCCGCGCGACTCCTCATGCCCGAAGCCGAAGCGATCAGTGGCCTAGCAGATGATATCAATCGACTGGCAGAATGGCTTGAGTCACTGGCCCACGAACGTGAGCGTGAACTGCAGGTCCAGCGTGAGCGGTTGGAAGAACGTACCCAACTCGCCAATGAACTGCATGACTCGCTGGCGCAGACGCTGGCCAGTCTGAAATTCCAGGTGCGAGTGCTGGATGACACATTACGCCAGGACAGTGAGCCGGCCATCTGGCAGGAGATGGAGCGCATTGAGAGCAGCCTCGACGAGGCCAATGTCGAGTTGCGTGAGCTGATCGCGCATTTCCGGGCGCCAGTTTCCAAACATGGCCTCATGTCTGGAATCCGCAGGCTGCTATCGCGTTTTCGCAAGGAAACCGGCACCGAGGCAGTTCTGCAAAACCAGGCGCAGGACGTCGAACTGGCACCTGAAGAAGAGATTCAGGTGCTGCGCATTGTTCAGGAGTCTCTGGCGAATGTCCGCAAGCACAGTCGGGCTAATATGGTCCGGGTATTGCTCAGTCGGGACAGCACCAACCGTTTCCGATTGGTGATTGAAGATGATGGGACCGGTATGGCTTTGCAGGCAGGAGATCACGACAGCGAGCATCATTTTGGACTGGCGATCATGCGGGAGCGAGCCGCGGCAGTGGGTGCGGCCCTTAGTATTGAAAGCGAGCCTGGGGAAGGCACCCGGGTCGTGATGGAACTGGACACGGGGAAAGCGGCCGCCGATGAATCTGTTACCAGGGAAAAAGTTCGATGAAAGTACTGATAGTAGATGACCATGCCTTGTTCCGGGTGGGACTGCAGGGGTTGCTCGAGCGTCGCGGAATCCAGATTGCCGGTGCTGCCGGTGACGGGGAAGAAGGGCTGCGTTTAGCGCAGACGTTGAACCCCGATGTCATCCTGCTGGACCTGCGGATGCCGGACCTGGACGGCTTGTCAGTGCTGCGCCGTCTGGCCGACCAGGGGCTGGGTATTCCGGTTGTGATGCTGACGACCAGCGCAGATGAGGACGATCTGGCTGAATCACTGCGTAACGGGGCACGTGGCTACCTGCTGAAGGATATGGAGCCGGACGAACTAATCATCGCGCTGCAGGATATTGCGGCAGGTAAGATTGTGGTCGCACCGGGATTGACCGGGGTGTTGGCGGATCTGGTGCGCCATGGAGACCGACGAGAGCGTGCGGATGAGATGACCCCTTTCAGCAACCTGACGCCACGCGAGCGCGAGATTCTCTGTCACCTTTCTGAGGGGCAGAGCAACAAGGTCATCGCGCGCCATCTGGATATCTCAGACGGCACTGTTAAGCTGCATGTCAAAGCTATTCTGCGCAAACTGGGTGTGCACTCCCGGGTTGAGGCTGCGGTTATGGCGGTGGAGAAAGGGGTGTGCGTGCGCGAAAGCCGTGACTGAGGGCGTAGTCTCAGTCGTAGGATTTTCGATCAGCGCGCCGTCGTCCGGCGCGCTGGGTTACCACTCCGCGAATGGTGTCCGCGCCGTCAATGCGGATTCGGGGATAACCCTGGGCCAGCGCATGGAGCGACCATTGGTCTTGCTCGATAACCAGCTGACGCAGGATCACGCCGTTGCCATGTTCCGCGATGACGAAGGCACCATCCCGTAGCGGGCCACCTGGCTCGACAATGACCACAGAGCCGTCGCGAAACTCGGGCACCATGCTGTCGCCCAGAACCTGCAGGGCGAAAGATTCACCTGCCGCACAACTGTTCATGCTGGCTCTTGGCTGTTGAGTTGGTCGACCCGATCGTGCAGGGCTTGCGTCTCAACGCACTCGAGAATCTCGGCCGCCTGTTTTGCCAGGCCTGCCAGGACGCTCAGGCGAACCTGCTGGCGGATCTCCAGCAGTTGTGAAGGCTCCATGCTGAAATGACGCAGGCCCAGGCCCAGCAACAGCCGAGTGAAGGCGGGGTCACCTGCCATTTCACCGCACATCGATACCACAATGCCCGCTTCGTCACCCGCGCGGATCACGTTGCGGATCAGCCGCAATACCGAGGGGTGCAGTGGATCATAGAGGTAGTTGACGCTGTCATCGACACGGTCAATAGCGAGGGTGTACTGAATCAGATCGTTAGTGCCAATCGACAAGAAATCCAGTTTGCGTGCGAACAGGTCCGCTGAAACTGCCGCCGCCGGTACTTCGATCATGCCGCCGACCGGGACCCTGGGGTTAAACGGAACGGCTTCGCGCTCGAGTTCTGCGCATACCTCACGGATCAGTAACAGGCTTTGCTCCAGTTCCTGAAGGTTGGAAAGCATCGGAATCATCAGTTGGGTATCGCCGTGAACGGCGGCACGTAAAATGGCGCGCAACTGTGGTTTGAACAGGGATGGTTCACTCAGGCACAGCCGTATCGCCCTCAGGCCCAACGCCGGGGTTACGGTTGCGGGGCCAGGCCGCCCCCCGTCCACCTGCTTGTCCGCACCCAAGTCCAGTGTACGGATGGTGACCGGGCCCTCAACGGCGCACACCACATGGCAGTAGGCCTCGTACTGCTCTTGCTCACTCGGTGGTTCGGGACGGTTCATGAACAAGAACTCGGTGCGATACAGGCCGACACCGACCGCCCCACCCTCGCGCAGGCTATCGATATCTTCGGGCAGTTCGATATTGGCCAGCAGCGTCACCGCTTCACCGTCCTGGGTTACAGCCTTCTCGTCCTTGAGTAGCGCAAGATCCTGTTGTCGTTGTCGTTGTTGTTGCTGCAACGCCCGGAATTGTGCCAGTAGCGGCTCATCCGGAGCGACCAGCACCGTGCCGGTGGCAGCATCCACAATCAGCAGGTCATCATCACGGATGGTGTCGATGACATCATGCAGTCCGACGATCGCCGGGAGGCTCAGGCCGCGTGCCAGGATCGCCGTGTGGGAAATGGGTCCGCCGAGGCTGGTGACAAAAGCGGCCATATTGCGGTGGCGCAGCATGACAGTATCAGCGGGGCTGAGATCGCGGGCCACGATGATCCGACCTTCCAGGGGGTTATCCCGCTCGACCAGTTCCGTTTGCAGTTTATCGTCGTTTTGCCTCAGCTCGGCCATGATTCTGCCCACGACCTGATCGACATCGTTTTTCTTGCTGCGCAGGTAAGGGTCAGCGATCTCCTCGAAAAAGGCGATCAGCGTATCAGCATGGTTTTGCAGTGCCCATTCGGCGTTTTGTCGGTGATCCTGGATCGACTCTACTGGCTGGCGGGAAATCACCGGGTCATCCAGCATCAACAGATGGACATCAATAAACGCAGTCGTTTCAGGCGGAGAGTCAGCCGGTAAATTGTGTTGCACCCGCTTGAGACTGGAGCGTACTGCCTCTACCGCGAGATTGAATCGCGCCGCTTCATCTGCCAGTGCCGACTCACTGATATGGTAGTGGGGCACCTCATCGTGCCAGCGATCCATGATGATGGCTCGGCCGATCGCGATACCCCGGCCGATACCGGTACCGTTAAGAGAGAGCATTATTCATCCTCTCCAAATCGATCTGCGATTAACTGCTGTACTTGGTTCGAGGCTTCTTCAGCATCGGCCCCGTCGGTGATCAGTTGCAGCCGGGTGCCCTGGGTCGCAGCCAGCATCATCAGGCCCATAATGCTTTTGGCGTCCGCATGGGCTTCTCCCTGCTCCAGCACAATATCGCTCTCGAACTGACCGGCGGTCTTGACCAGTTTGGCGCAGGCCCGCGCATGCAAGCCCAGCCGGTTGATAATCTGTACTTCGCGCTGCAGTTTCATGTTGACTCGGTGCGCGCTACGGGATGGAGGTCACGATGACGAATCTGAACCGGGCGATCAGTTCGGTGGAAAGTTTTGGCCAGATGCTGGACCATGTAAACGGAGCGGTGTTGCCCGCCGGTACAGCCAAGCGCGATGGTGAGGTAGCTGCGGTTGCTGGCGTCAAAGTGTTCCAGCCAGAATGCCAGAAACGCAGTAAGCTGCTTGGCCATGTCGTGCACCAGGGTTGAGCGCTCCAGAAAGTCGATGACCGGCGTATCCAGGCCGCTCAAATCGCGCAGGTCCGTCTCCCAGTATGGGTTGGGCAGGCAGCGCATATCAAACACGGTATCGGCGTCTACTGGGGTGCCGTGCTTGAAGCCGAAAGACTGGAACAACAGGGTAGGGCCGACCTGCCGCCCACCTTGGGCAAAATCTCGGATCGTGGAGCGCAATTCATGCGGTGTGGTAATGCTGGTGTCGATCATGCGCTCAGCGGCGTTGGCCAGTGGGCCGAGCAGTTGGCGCTCCTCAACAATTCCCTCAAGTAAAGGCGTATCTTCATCGGTCAGTGGGTGGCGTCGGCGGGTTTCACTGTAACGCTGTAACAGCCTCTCGTTGTCGGCCTCTAGAAAGACAATTCGCACGGACAGGCCTGCAGCGCGTAATTCGGCCAGACTCAGGCTAAGCGTCTGCAGGAATTCGCGGTTACGCGAATCGATGCTGACGGCTGCGTTGCCGTTTGCTTGTGACGATGTGCGTTGTAGTTCCTGCGCCAACTGCACCAGCATCACTGCCGGCAGATTATCAATGCAGAAGTAGCCCAGGTCCTCCAATGCGTGCAGGGCAATACTTTTTCCCGACCCAGACAGACCGCTGACGATAATCAGTTCCATGGTAGAGGGGCCCCTTAGCTAGGGTCTTTGGCGGCAGGATCGTGGCGAAACGCTGAGCACCTTGTTTATTCAGGGTCTGACGGTGGGGATGGGCTCAGGTCAGCAGGCGATGTAGCGCATCTGTATCGGTTGCCGCAAAAACGCCACGCCGAAAATTCGAGTCAGAAAATGCGCTAGCCAGGTCACTCAGTATTCTCAGGTGCTGGTCTGTGGCTTCCGCTGGCACCAGCAGGCCAATCGCCAAGGTGATCGGCTCATCATCAATAGCATCAAAATCCAGTGGCTGACGCAGTTGCATTGCCGCGGCTATCGGCTCACTGATACCGTTTAATCGACCATGAGGTAGCGCTACGCCGTGACCGATGCCGGTACTGCCAAGACGCTCACGCTCGTTGAGTACGCTAAAGACCGTATGCTGATCCATACCCGGCAGCTGACGGGAAAGGAGTTCCGCCAGTTCTTCCAGCATGCGTTTCTTACTGGAGACCTTTACATCTGTTGCCACCCGGTCACGGGCCAGTAATGCCTGTAGCGGGCCAGTGCTGGTGTTCAAGGGATTGTGTGCAGCCTGACTCATGGCTGTCTCGGTAGGGTTTTAATCCCTCCGTCCCCTTGGTGATGATCAGCGGCTTTTTCTTTGTGGCGCATGATCTGGCGGTCGAGTTTATCCATCATGGCATCGATGGCGGCGTACATATCTACGGCATTACCGCGGGCGTGTAATTGGATACCGGTGGCGTTAAGCGTCACCTCGGAAAGATGATGGGTCTTTTCCACGTGCAAAACGACGTGAACGGTGTGAATCTGGTCGAAATGGCGGTCGATACGCCCCATTTTTTCGTCGACATAGTCGCGCAGCGTATCGGTAATCTCGAGATGTTGGCCAGTGATATTGATTTGCATGAGGCTCTCTTTCGCAAATAGAACTAAAGCACGCTTCGCCGTTGTGCCGCCGGCGGGATATTCATCTGCTCGCGGTATTTTGCCACTGTCCGTCGGGCAATCTGGATACCCTCTTCGCCCAGTATCGCGGTCAGTTGACTGTCGCTGACAGGTTTCAGCGGGGGTTCGGATTCTATCACTTTGCGAATGCGGGCTTGTACTGCCCGGGCCGAGATTGAAGGTCCGGATGATTCCCCGACACTGGCGGAGAAGAAGTATTTCAGCGGATAAACCCCATGCGGGGTGAGCAGGTGTTTCTGATCGACGGCGCGCGAAATGGTGGATTCGTGCAGGTCCAGCCGTTGAGCCACCGTGCGCATGGTAAGGGGGGTCAGGGCGGAATCACCCTGGTCCATAAAGCCAGCCTGGATGGTCACGATCTCGCGTGCGACGCGCAGAATCGTGTTCTCACGTTGCTCCAGACTACGGATGAACCACTGAGCATCACGCAGGTTGTCTTTCAGGTATTGCTGAGTCGAAGGGTCCCGACCCCCCAGATACTGGCGGTAATGCTCGTTAAGTTGAACCCGGCGGGTGTGCTCACGAGTCAGGAAGGCGGTCCAATGCTCACCTTCGCGGCGTGCCATGACATCGGGGATAACACTGGCGGCGACCGATACTGCGAGGCGTTCACCGGGCTTGGGGTCAAGGGAATGGATGAGTTCCAGGGCAATAGCCAGCGCCGGACGATCGATAGCCAATCGTTGTACCAGCGCATCGTACTGATGGGCAGACAGTAAGGCCAGGTGCTGATCGACGATACACTGGGCATGTTCCAGGCCGGGCGTATCTGCCGTCTGCGTCGCCAGTTGCAGGCGAAGGCACTCGCTCAGGTCACGTGCACCAATGCCTGGCCAGGACAACTGTTGCACCAGATGCAATACTGATTCAATCTCGGCATCTTCTGGCGTTAAAGCCGGTGTCAGAATCTGGCGCAATTCATCGTAATCCACCGTAAGATAACCTTGCGGATCAAGGCATCCAATCAAGGCATGGGCGATCAGTTGATCGGCCGTGTTCAGCCGGTGTAACCCCAGTTCGCCAAGAAGCACATCAGCCAGGCTCTCCTGTGGATTTTCCCACCGGGACTCGCGGTCATTTTGGGTATAAGTATCACCCGCCGTGGTCGTATGCGAGGCTTCGTCCCAGTGGTGGCTCGGGGGAGCGGGATCATTCCAGTAATCGCTGCCTGGCTCATCACGATCTACCAGGAGGTGGGCTTCCGGTAATATTTCCTCATCAGTCTCGTTGAGCGGCGCATCAGCGAACGGGGTATCTGGCTCTTCAGATTCGGCTTCTTCCAGGAAGGGGTTTGACTCCAGTGCTGCGTTAATTTCCTGAGCCAGGTCGGCTTGGGATAACTGCAGCAGTCGAATCGACTGCTGCAACTGGGGTGTGAGTTGTAACCGTTGGCCTTGGTGGATTTGAAGTGATTGTTTCAACTTCTGCTCCGTAACAACTGTTACCGCTACAACCGGAAACTCGCGCCCAGATAGACCGAGCGGACTTCCTCATGCCCCAGAATATGTTCGGGGGTTCCGGCCGTCAGCACTCGACCTTGTGTCAGAATGTAGGCACGATCGCAGATACCGAGCGTTTCACGAACGTTGTGATCGGTAATCAGGACGCCGATACCTAAGTCCTTTAAGTCATTGATAAGTTTCTGAATATCGCCGATCGAGATTGGGTCAATCCCGGCAAATGGCTCGTCCAGCAGCATGAAGGCTGGACGCAATGCGACAGCTCGGGCAATTTCAACCCGACGGCGCTCGCCGCCTGAGAGACTGAAACCATAGTCTGCCGCTTTATGGGCGATACCGAAGTGTTCCAGCATCTCATCGGCGCGTTGTTCCCGGGTGGCACTGTCGAGATTGGGCAGGGCCTCAAGCACTGCAAGCAGGTTCTCACGTACCGTCAGCCGGCGGAAGATCGAGGGCTCTTGCGGCAGGTAGCCGATGCCCTTGCGCGCCCGTTGGTGCATCGGCAGGTTACTGATATCTTCCCCGTCGAGCAGGATATTACCGGTATCCCGTCGAATCAGGCCGCATATCATATAGAAGCAGGTTGTCTTGCCGGCCCCATTGGGCCCAAGTAGGCCAACCACTTCCCCACCGCTGACATCAAGATCGACATCGTTTACAACGATAGCACCGCCAAATTGCTTGACCAGGGCACGGGTAGCGAGTGTTCTCATCGGACTTCAGTCTGTCATCAGGGGGTAAGAGGGTACGGTTTAGCCAGGGTTGCCGGTTCGGGCCAGTGAGCGCCAGTCATCTTTCCAGCGTTGTGCATCGGTGGACTTTTGTATGCGGCTTGCCGGAATCCAGACTTTGAGATTCGAAGGTGCCTCAATCTGTTTCCAGTCATTGTGCACCGAGACCACCCACACTTTTTGTCCCGAGCTTGCTTCGCCAATCACTCTCGAATCCGCTCCAGTTGAGGGAGTAGACCGCAGGCGTACCCCAGAGCCGGTAACGGTTCCCAGCCCGGCACGGGATGACACAAACTTGCCGTAAATCCATACCCGTACTCCCCGGGGGGTATTGACCTGAGCCCAGCCATCGAGCGTGCGCAGCACCCGCACCGGTGTGCCAGCGGTCAGTGTTCCCAGGGGGGCTGTCGTTAGACTCTGCCCGGCAAAGGTTGGTGCGCCTTTATCGCCCACATAGGCCTGGACAGTTTCAAAAGGCGTTTCATTGCGAGTTTCCGTGGAATTAGCAGAAGGCGGAGGATCCTTGTCCGGGGCTCTGGCGTCGTCGGGTTGGATTACCAGGCGAGGCCGCCCGGCATCACTTTGGGACAACGTGGTCTGGGCATCTTCCCCTGCCCGGGTAGTGCGGGTTGGTGTTGTTGTGCCACCCCGGACTGTCATCCGGTCACGGGCCATGTCATATACGATGCGTTCACCTTCGATCGCGTCCCGATCCTGCCTCAGTTGTGCTTCGGTGATGAAGGTAACGATGTTGTGAATTTCGTCGAGTTCAATCGTGCGGCTGGTGCCAACAATGTCGTGATTTTTGCCATCGGGCCGTTGGCGAAAGACAGCCGGGTTTCCTTGGGCGACGGCATGGTGCAGTTGTTCGCCCTCGTAAAAAAGTTCAATCTGGTCTGCGAGGATACGAATAGTGCCCTGGCGGATCGAGACATTACCCCGGTAGATCCGCTTGCCGCTGCCAAAGTCCATCTCGACTTCGTCCGCCTCGACCAGCACACTCTGGTTGCGATCTGACTCCAGAGCCGCCACGTTTAGCGGGAAGAGGACGAGGCAGATCAGCCCGAAGAGAACAGTACGATGCATGGTGGGATTTTAGCAAATCTGTCCGCGACCTCCGGCTCAGCCGCCGCGTTCGAGTTGTACCGTCAGTCGCTCAGTCCGGGTCACGCTGCCTGGATCCCCTTCGCGGCGGTATTGCGTGACCTCGACGTGGCCCTTGAGCTGCACCTCCTTGCCATCACCAGAAAGCCAGCCTGAATCGCTGGTGGTCTGACGGATCGGCTTGCCGGCCCGGTACTGCACCAGTTGGGGATTATCCAGCAGGGAGGTATTGTCATCTGGAAAATGCACCAGTCGCTGAGCCTTGAGGACATAAATCACGCCCACCTCGTCGCGACCGGTCGCGGTGAACTGCTGCACGTAGTAATCTGGCTCATGGCTCGGTACAGGCGCAGGTTTATCCGTGGCCGGCTCCAGCAGGCTGACCTGTAACCAGATGCCCAGTCCGGCCATTGCGCCCAGCACCCCCAGCAGCACCGCCCGCTCGAGGTAGCGTTGCATGGGGTCAGAAGACCCGGGCGCGGATCAGATCGAGCGCATTCAATGCGCCGACCGGGCGACCACTCGTATCCACGGCGAACAGCCCGTTAATAGATAGACGTTGCATCATCTCCACCACCTCGGCAGCCAGGGTCGATGGTGTGGTGGTGTGAGGTTCTCGCACCATCACCGATTCGATCTGACAGTGCTGCACATCAATTTCCTCATTCAGGGTGCGCCGCAGATCGCCATCGGTGTAGATGCCACAAAGCAGACCGTCCTGATCAACGACACCGATCATGCCTAAACGCTTAGCCGACATCTCTACCAGTGCATCGACCACGGTGGTGTCCAGCGAGACCAGTGGCAGGGCATCACCGGTATGCATCAGATCTTGGACATAGACCAACAGTCGCCGGCCCAGCGCGCCTCCAGGGTGGGAGCGGGCAAAATCTTCGGCACCAAAATCGCGCGCTTTCAGTACCGCAACCGCCAGCGCATCGCCCATGGCTAAAGTCGCGGTGGTGCTGGCTGTGGGGGCGAGGTTGTGTGGGCAGGCCTCCCGTTCCACGCCGGTGTCGAGGCAGATCTGGGCCACCTTGCCCAGAGAAGACGCTTCGTGTCCCGTCAGCGCGAGCAGTGTGATCCCCATGCGCTTAATCATCGGCAGTATGGTGAGTATTTCCGGAGTCTCACCAGAGTTGGAGATCGCAATGACCAGATCTCCCGGGGTGATCATGCCCAGGTCGCCGTGGCTGGCCTCACCCGGATGGACAAAAAAAGCGGGTGTGCCTGTGCTGGCCAGGGTTGCAGCAATCTTGCCACCGATATGGCCGGACTTGCCCATGCCGACGACCACAACCCGGCCTGTGCATTCGAGCAGGGCCTGGCAGGCGTCGGCGAAATGCTCATTCAGCCGCTGCCCCAGTGTGGCCAGAGCTTCATGTTCTCGGGCGATAACTGCCCGCCCATCCGCGACGAAAGAGGATTTGGTCATGCCGGGAAAATCACTTGCCGAATCACTGATTATGAGAAAACCGCACAGGTGAACTGCGAATCCGGGTTATTCTAAAGGAAAGGCTGAATTGAAATGATCCAGGTGCTCTTGGATGCGTACGCCATTACAAATCGGTACCCACGGCTGGAACTATCCGGCCTGGCAGGGGGCTTTCTACGATCCGGACCTGCCGCCCGAGTGGCGGCTCTCCTGGTATGCCAATCACCTGCGTGCCGTACTGGTCCCCCCGGATGCGGCCCACAGGATGGATGCGGCTCGGGTGCAGGGCTGGATCGAGGACACGGATCCGGCATTTCGTTTTATTGCCCAGATTGATGCTACCCATCTGAATCAAACGGGGGAGGATGTGCCGTCCTCGGCCGTCAGCCCACTGGTGACGGCATTTGCGGGACAGTTGGATGCGCTGGTGTTTTGCGCTTCGGCTGGTACACCACTCGACTGGGCTGCACTTGAAGCGTTGTGCTCAGGCAACCCCATGGTGCCAATTTGTGTAAGCGGTATAGCCAGTGATACACAGCCCGCGGGGTTCGGCCACTGCTGGTATCCTGAGGAAACGACGTCATTGCGGGATGCACCTTACACTATCGCCTTTTGTGCTGACGGAACACTGCCGACCTTGCAAAGAATTATCCAGACGATGCAGCAGACGTTGACTGGCAGCGGTGCACTGATACTGACTGATCCGCAACGCGCCTACGACCATGCCCGCGAAGCACGCATGATTGCAGATCTACTGGGTGCCTGATGGTGTCCCCCGCTCCTCGTTACGATAGTTGGGTGCTGGGCCATCCCGGGTGGGTATTGCTGGCGCTTATTCTGGTGCTGGGATTTTTCGCTTACCATGTGCGCGATTTTCGCCTCGATGCGTCTGCTGATTCTTTACTGCTGGAGGATGATCAGGATCTGCAGGCTTTTCGTGACCTGTCGGATCGTTATCGCTCCCGCAGTTTTCTGGTGGTAGCTGTGGTACCGCATGATGAGCTTTTTGTGCCTAAAACCCTGGAGCGGCTTGATCAACTAGCTGAGGATCTGGGTGCCGTGGCGGGGATCGAATCGGTAGCTTCTCTTCTGGATGCTCCGTTGCTTGCCCAGGGGAAGGGCTCACTGGCAGAACTGGCGGGCAGTTACCAAACGTTACGTGCTGTTGGGGTGAATCTGGCGCAGGCACGCGAGGAACTGATCGCCAGCCCCATATTTTCTGAACTTGTCGTCAGTACAGATGGCACCACGACTGCACTTCAGCTCAACCTTGAAGATACACCCCGTCTGCGGCAATTGCAGAACGAGAAGCGCGTTCTGGCGGCGCAGGTTCGCCAGGGAAATGCTAGCCCCGCCGAGAAAGATCGGTTAACACAGCTTCAGCGGGAGTACCAGGCGCTAAAAGCAGAATCGGACCGACGCAGTCACGATACGATTGTAGCGGTACGCCAGACTTTCAATGGTTATCGAGATCTCGGTCGACTGACGCTGGGCGGGGTTTCGATGATCGCCGACGATATGATCACTTTCATCCGCAAGGATCTGCTGGTATTTGGGGCAGGTGTCTTTGGGTTTCTGATAGTGATGCTCGGCGGGATTTTCCGCTCACCCCGCTGGGTGTTGCTGCCACTGGGGAGTTGCCTCTACGCGGGAGTGATCATGATCGGCCTGCTTGGATTTACTGGGTGGCAGGTCACGGTGATTTCGTCCAATTTCATTTCGCTGATGCTGATTCTGACGATGTCGATGAACGTGCACCTGATGGTGCGCTACCGTCAACTGGCGCTGGATCAACCGACAAGGCCGCACCGGGAATTGGTGCTTACCACGATGCGCAAAATGTTTTGGCCCTGTCTGTATACCGCGCTGACTACCATTCTGGCTTTTGGCTCGCTGGTGTTCAGCAGCATCAAGCCGGTGATCGACTTTGGCTGGATGATGTCCATCGGACTTAGCGTGACTTTTGCGGTTTCGTTTCTGCTTTTCCCGGTGCTGCTGGTCGTGTTGGGACCCGCTAGCGCTTTAACCCGCCCTGTGCCAGGTATGTCATTCACTGGTATGTTGTCACGCCTTACGGCCGAGCGGGGCATGATCGTGCTCGGGGTATCGCTCATATTGGCGCTGCTGGGTGCGGCGGGTATCAGCCGGCTGCAGGTGGAGAATAGTTTCGTCAATTATTTCAGTGAAGATACTGAGATTTACCAAGGACTGAAACTGGTCGATCAGGAGCTCGGCGGTACCACCCCGCTGGAGGTTCTGCTGCAGTTTGAGCAAATATCGAGCCCGAATTCAGAAAAAGAAGAAGATGAGGATGAGGATGACCTGGCGTTATTGTTGGGCAGCGTCTCACAGGGAGACCCAGCTGATTATTGGTTCTCACCACAGAAGATTGACACGATTACAGCCGTGCACGACTTTCTGGCAAGCCGTTACGGCGTAGGCCAGGTGTTGTCACTGGCCTCACTGATACGAGTAGGCGAGTCGATCAGCGAGGCACCCTTCGATACCTTTGAACTTGCGGTGCTGTACAAGCGGATGCCGAATGATCTTAAGGAGGCGCTGCTCAGCCCTTATGTCTCTATCGAGCATGATGAGGCGCGGCTGAGCGCGCGGATACGAGACTCCCTGACAGATTTGCGGCGCAACGATCTGTTGCAGGAGATTCGTTTGGGCCTGGTAGAGCAGGTTGGCCTGGCGCCGGGGAGCTTCCAGCTCAGCGGACTGGCAGTGCTCTATAACAATATGTTGCAAAGCCTGTACCGCTCACAGATTCTGAGTCTGGGTGTGGTCATGCTGGGCATCGCGTTGATGCTGTTATTTCTGTTTCGTTCTTGGAAACTCGCCGTAATTGGGATCGCCCCTAACCTGCTGGCTGCTGCCATCATTTTAGGGCTGATGGGCTGGAGCAACATCCCTTTGGATATGATGACGATCACGATCGCCTCGATCACGCTCGGCATTGCGGTCGATAACAGCATTCACTATATCTACCGTTTCCGTGATGAGTTGCCGCATTTTGGCGATTACGTCCAGACCCTGCATTATTGCCATGCCAACATCGGTCGGGCTATTTTCTATACCGCTATCACCATCATGGTGGGCTTTTCCATACTGGTGCTGTCGAATTTTCTGCCCACGATCTTCTTTGGCTTGCTCACCGCTTTGGGCATGGCCATTGCTCTGCTGGCCTCACTGACCCTTTTGCCCCGCCTGATTCTGCTGACTCGACCTTTTTGAGGCTGACATTAAAACGCCATTTGTAGTTGCCCCTATAAATCCGCACAATATCACGGGTGCACTATCCAAAAACCTGCCCTGATCCGGTGACCCGCCGCTTCTTTTCCTATCAGTTTGCGACACGCGCGAGCGCATGGTTGAGCGGCTGTGTCCTTGCCTGTTTTGTGTCGACCCCATATGCCCAGATATCGGCAGATGAGATGATTCACAGCACCGTATCCCGGGTGCTTGCAGAACTCACCGATCGGCGGGTGGAACTGGAGTCAGATTCGGCGTTACTGTATGCCCTGGTAGATGAAATCGTGGTGCCGCAGATTGCTCTGCAAAAGGTCTCTCGGCTGATTCTCGGGCGGCACTGGAAGGGGGCCAACGAGGCGCAGCGTGAGCGCTTTACCCGTAGTTTCAAAGATTTGCTCATCCGCAGTTATGCCATAACCATGTTCGAGTACACTGGCAAAGAGGAACTGCGTTACAGCCCGGTCGAGCTCAAGAATGATGGACGCATCGCGGTGGTTCCCACCCAGTTTGTGATGCCCGGGCAGACCCCGGTTCCGGTGGCTTACTACTGCCTCAGGGGAAAAGCCGGGATCTGGAAGATTTACGATATTCAGATTGACGGCATCAGTCTGATCATCAGTTATCGCAATCAATACGACCAGTACATTGACACCCATGGCCTGGATGCACTGGTAGAATCTCTGCAATCGAAAATCGCCGAAATCAATTAATAATTTCGGCTTAATTTTTTTGGGGTAATAGAAGATGGTAAGGCCAGAAGATATCAAGGGCTGGATCGAAACTAACTTGAACGGTGCCGAGGTTGAAATTTCAGGTGATGGACACCACTTTGAAGCAGAGATCATATGTGCCGGTTTCGCAGGCAAGAGTCGGGTGCAACAGCACCAGATGGTCTACAGTGCACTGGGCGATCGGATGAAAACTCAGATTCATGCGCTATCGATGCAGACTTTGACACCGGAAGAAAAAGCAGCGCAGACCGGCTCGTAGCGGCAAACGTACCAACGAGTAACTGAACACAAGACGAGACAAGACAATGGATACAAATCAGAGAATTAAAGAAACTGTGGAAGGCGCTCGCGTGATGCTTTTCATGAAAGGGAACCGTGATTTTCCGCAGTGTGGCTTTTCAGGGCGGGCGGTTCAGATCCTGCAGGTGCTGGGTACAGAGTTTGAAACGGCCGATGTGCTCGCCGATGACGAGATCCGTCAGGGTATCAAGGACTACTCAAGCTGGCCCACGATCCCCCAGCTCTACATTGATGGGGAATTTATCGGTGGTAGCGACATCATGATGGAGATGTACGAAAACGGCGAACTGAAGAAGAAACTGGATCAACTACCCGCCGCATAAGCGCCGGAGAAAAAACAGATGAAGGCGCCCTAAGGGCGCCTTCTTTTTGAGTTACGCTAGAATGGGCGTCTGCCGGGCGGGAAACCACTCGACTCGGCTCCCTTTTACTTGCCAGACACTTCACGCCGTATTGGACAGTTTACTCATCAGGGGCGGCCAACCGTTGCGCGGAACGGTGCGAACGGGCGGCGCCAAGAACGCAGCCCTGCCGGTATTGATCAGCGCCCTGCTGACGGATCAGGACCTGCGTGTTGCCAACGTTCCACATCTGCGCGACATCACCACGACTCTAGAGTTATTGGGTCGCCTGGGCGCCAGAATCGAGGTGGATGAAAAATCCGTCATCCAGGTCAACGCGGCCGGATTGACCTCACGTTGTGCCCCCTACGAGCTGGTAAAAACCATGCGGGCTTCCATCCTTGTGCTGGGGCCGTTGCTGGCGCGTTTTGGCCAGGCCGAGGTATCACTGCCCGGTGGTTGCGCGATCGGATCGCGTCCTGTTGACCTGCATGTCCGTGGCCTTGAGCAGATGGGGGCGACTGTCTCGGTCGACGGGGGTTACATCAAGGCACGCGCCTCGGGTGGTCGTTTGCATGGCGCTAAAATCGTTTTCGATACCGTCACGGTAACGGGCACGGAGAATCTGATGATGGCGGCCACACTGGCTCGTGGGACCACGGTGCTGGAGAATGCGGCTCGGGAACCTGAAGTCGCCGACCTGGCCCGTTGCCTGGTTAATATGGGCGCCCACATCGACGGTGCCGGCAGTGACATCATCGAGATCGAAGGGGTGGGTCATCTCTCAGGTGCAGCGCATCAGGTGATCCCCGATCGCATCGAAGCGGGCACCTTTCTGGTGGCGGGTGCTGTCACTGGTGGCCGTATCTGCCTACAGGACGTCAATGTGCATCACCTCGATGCGGTGACGGAAAAATTGCGCGAGGCCGGGGCTGAAATTCTGGCGGATGATAATTGTCTGACCCTAGATATGTCGGGCCGGCGGCCCTGTGCCGTCACAGTCAATACGGCGCCGTATCCGGGGTTCCCAACCGATATGCAGGCCCAGTTTGTATTGTTGAACTGTGTTGCCCAGGGTACTGCCACGGTAACCGAACGAATCTTCGAGAATCGCTTCATGCACGTGCAGGAACTGCAGCGCATGGGTGCCGAGATTGATCTGCATGGCAACACGGCAGTGGTGCATGGCGTGAGCGAACTGAGCGGTGCGCAGGTCATGGCGACAGACCTTCGGGCATCGGCCTGTCTGGTACTGGCTGGTCTGGTCGCACGCGGTCAGACTACGATCGATCGGATCTATCACATCGACCGAGGTTATGACTGCATCGAGGAAAAACTGCTGCAATGTGGCGCTGATATCCAGAGGGTATCTGACCCGCGCTCACACCTGGTCAGTGCTGTTCAGTAAGTCATTGCATCTGCCTATCATGCTAGCAACTGGTTTTTCGTGCTGAGTGAAGCTTTATGCCTGTGCCGATAAAACGATTAAACGCCAATGCGCCGGACTTTGAACCGGTGTTTACCTCCCTGCTCGATCGGACCCAGCCTTTCGATGCCTCGGTGGATCAAGCCGTGCGCGACATCATTGCCGCAGTGCGCCGGGAGGGAGACCCGGCGCTACTCAGGCTGACAGCACAATTCGACCAAATGAGTCTGGATTGTGCCGAGGAACTCGAAATACCTCCCGAGCGCTGGCGCAGCGCCAGTGAATCTCTGGATTGCGGGCTGCGTGAAGCGCTGGAATGCGCGTCTGAGCGTATTCGGGCATTCCATGAGCACCAGCGTGAGGCCTCCTGGCAGGTCGAGCAAGCTGATGGTCTCCGACTGGGCCAGCAGGTCACTGCGCTGGAGCGGGTTGGCCTTTACGTGCCGGGCGGCAAAGCAGCTTATCCCTCCTCGGTGTTGATGAATGCGATTCCGGCCCGGGTCGCTGGAGTGGAAGAACTCATCATGGTAGTGCCAACACCTGGTGGGCAGATCAGTGATGCTGTGCTTGCCAGCGCCCACCTTGCGAGTGTCGACCGAGTGTTTTGTATCGGTGGCGCACAGGCGGTGGCAGCGCTGGCGTATGGCACGCAGACTGTGCCGCGGGTAGACAAAATAGTGGGCCCGGGAAACATTTACGTTGCCACGGCGAAACAGCAGGTTTTCGGCGATGTGGGTATCGATATGATCGCAGGACCCTCTGAGGTGGTCGTGATCTGCGATACCGGTGCAAACCCTGAGTGGGTGGCAATGGATCTTTTTGCCCAGGCAGAGCATGATGAGCAGGCTCAGTCCATCGCAATCTGTACCGGGGCCGGCACCCTTGAGCGTGTCGGTGAAGCTATAGACCGCCTGCTGGCCGGTATGGAGCGACGCAGCATTATCGAAAAAGCCCTGGCCGGTCAGGGCGCCCTGATCGAGGTTACGTCGATGGATCAGGCGATTGAGGTGGCCAACCGGATCGCGCCGGAACATCTGGAGCTCATGATAGCTGAGCCTGCGCCGTGGCTTGAAAAGGTGCGCCATGCGGGGGCCGTTTTTTGTGGTTACCACAGTGCAGAGTCACTGGGTGATTACTGTGCTGGGCCCAATCACGTGTTGCCCACTTCGGGTACGGCGCGCTTCAGTTCGCCGCTGGGGGTCTATGACTTTCAAAAGCGCTCCAGTGTTATTCATTGCTCCAAAGCGGGGGCGGCAACACTTTCGCCGATCGCCTCTGCTTTGGCACGTGCTGAAGGCCTGACGGCACACGCACGCTCTGCGGAGTATCGTGGCGTGCCCCAAAAGGATCAGCCCGATGACTGAAAATCGGGGCGTGCGTTGGGTACATCCGTATATACGGGCGTTAACGGCCTACCCGGTAACGCCAGCTAATAAACTGATCAAGCTGGACGCGATGGAAAATCCCTATGTCTGGGATGGTGCCTTGCGTACCGCGTGGTTAGAGCGGCTGGCCGATGTCCCGCTCAACCGCTACCCGGATGCGCCAGGAACGGCGCTGACGGGTGTATTGCGGGAGGTTCTTGCGGTACCCCCTGATGCCGAGCTGCTGTTGGGCAATGGTTCCGACGAGCTGATCCAGATGGTAGCGCTGGCTGTGGGTGGGCCTGGGCGGGTGATGATGGCGCCAGAACCGAGTTTTTCGATGTACCAGGTGATCGCTAAGATTACTGGCTGTGATTATGTAGCGGTACCACGCCGTACCGACTTCTCAATAGATAGTGATGCCTTGCTGAGCGCCATTGAGCGCCATGATCCGTGTTGCGTCTTTCTGGCTTGCCCTAATAATCCTACCGGTAATGCCTGTGATCCAGCGATGATCGAAAACGTGGCGCGGGCCTGTAGCGGTATCGTACTCGTGGATGAGGCTTACCACGCTTTTTGTGGTCAGACTTTCATGGATAGGGCCACAATGGCGAAGAACGTGCTGGTGATGCGCACTTTCTCCAAGTTGGGTCTGGCAGGCTTGCGTTTGGGTCTGCTGGCGGGTCCTTCGGCATTGGTGGATGAATTAAACAAGATTCGCCTGCCCTATAACATCAATGCGTTAACGCAGGCCAGTGTGGCCTTTGCGCTTGAGCATATGGACTGGTTTGATGAGAAGGCCGTGATGATCTGTCATGCCCGTGATGATCTGTATCGGGCGCTTGACGGGATGAGGGGCATCACCGCGTATCCCAGCAAAACCAATTTCATCCTTTTTCGCGTGCCGAGAGGCACCGGGAACCAGGTCTTCACCGCACTGTGTGATCGGGGCGTTCTGATAAAAAACCTTCACGGCGCTCACCAGGCGCTGAAGGACTGTCTGCGTGTCACCGTCAGTACCCCAGCTGAGAACACAGCCTTTCTCGAAGCGCTCAGCAGTGCTTTGCAAGTCGGGTCCGTATAAAACACTGAGTTTCCCCAGATAGGGGTTTGCCCGTCACGTGCGCCAAGCGCAACCCTTTTCCTTTGGGGCAGGGGCCCCTTAAGCAATAATTCCTTCCGAGATGGCCCGGGCAACAGATCAGGACTCTCAGTTTTGTTACAATCACATCCTAGACCGGTGTATTTTGGATACCCCATGTTTGCCGGCCAGAACTCCACCTCAGATGTCATCGCGTACTGCTCAAATTGATCGTAAAACCCGTGAAACCCGGATCAGCGTATCAGTTGATCTGGATGGTACCGGCGTGGCGACGCTGCAGACGGGACTGCCATTCTTTGATCACATGTTGGAGCAGGTTGCTCGCCACGGTTTGATCGATTTGAGTATCCGTGCTGAGGGTGATCTTGAAATCGATGCGCACCACACGGTTGAAGATGTCGGCATCACTCTGGGTCAAGCGGTCACCCAGGCGCTGGGGGAGCCGCGTGGCATCAACCGCTATGGCCATGCCTACGTACCGTTGGATGAAGCCCTGAGCAGGGTTGTGATCGATTTTTCCGGTCGGCCGGGCCTGGAGTTTGTGGTGAGTTGGCCACGGGCCAGAGTGGGTGATTTCGATGTGGACCTATTGGAAGAGTTCTTTCAGGGTTTTTGCAATCATGCCCAGGTCACCTTGCATATTGATAACCTGCGCGGCGCCAATGCACACCACGTGGCAGAAACGGTATTCAAGGCTTTTGGGCGGGCACTGCGCATGGCGCTCGCCCACGATGCACGTCAGGCCGATACCGTGCCATCTACCAAGGGGTCTTTGCAGGGTTAATGCAGCGGATTGCGGTTGTCGATCTGGGTACCGGCAATTTGCATTCGGTTGCCAAAGCACTTGAGAAGGTCGCCCCCCAGGCGCGGGTGACTGTCTCCGCGGATCCCGTCCAACTCCATGATGCCAGCCACGTGGTACTACCCGGACAAGGTGCTATTGGTTCCTGGCTGGACGCGCTCAACGACAGTGGCCTGCGCGATGTGATTGCCCAGGCAATGGTGTGCCGGCCGTTGCTGGGGATTTGCGTGGGGATGCAGGCGCTTTTTGATCACAGCGATGAAGATGGGGGTGTTCAGGGTCTGGGTGTGGTGCCCGGTGTGGTGCACCGATTTAGGCATAGTAGGGATGATCCTAAGACACGGCTGAAAGTGCCACATATGGGGTGGAATAATGTCACCCAGTGCGGATCCCATCCCCTGTGGCAGGGTATCGATCAGCATGCGCGTTTTTATTTTGTACATAGCTATTATGCCGATGCGGCGAATCAGGCTGATGTGGCGGGAGTCACTGAGTACGGGGTGCGTTTTGCCTGTGCGGTGGCGCACGAGAATATTTTTGCCGTTCAGTTTCATCCTGAGAAAAGCCATCGCCAGGGCCTGCAGTTACTGGAGAACTTTGTATCCTGGGATGGGCTGCCTAAGCGCTGATTTGGGTAAAAACTGTTACACGGACCAGGCTCGCGCAATTGGGATAGAATGCACTGTGCTGGATAGCCCTGCGCATCATTGGTCAGCACTTTTACCCTCAGCCGACATGGCTCTTGTTACCCCCGAATTTCTTGCCTCATGCTGTTAATTCCTGCCATTGATATCAAAGAAGGTCGCTGTGTGCGTTTGCGCCAGGGCGATATGGCGGATGAGACGTTGTTTGATACTGATCCGATGCGCGCGGCAGAGCGCTGGGTTGCGCAGGGGGCAAAGCGCCTGCATATCGTCGATCTCGACGGTGCTGTGGCCGGGCGGCCGGTAAACGCTGGCATCATTCGTGCCATAGCAGACCGTTACCCGGATATGCCGTTACAGGTGGGCGGGGGTATTCGAGATGAAGATACAGTACAAGCCTACCTGGATGCCGGGGTCCAGTTCGTCATCATTGGTACCCGGGCGGTCAATGAGCCGCACTTTGTCAGTGATCTGTGTGCCGAGTTTCCCGGCCACGTCATTGTAGGTCTGGATGCGCGCGAGGGCGCCATCGCCACGGATGGGTGGTCCAAGCTTTCTGGCCATGATGTCATTGACATGGCGCAGCATTTTGAGAACGATGGTGTTGCTGCTATTGTTTATACCGATATCGAGCGTGACGGTATGCTGAGTGGCGTGAATGTTGAAGCGACTGCCCAACTGGCCGAAGCGATCCGGATACCGGTCATTGCCTCGGGTGGGGTCCGAGACCTCGACGACATTCGCAGGCTGGTCGCGGTTCAGGATTCAGGTATCGAAGCGGCGATCACGGGCCGTGCGATCTACGAAGGGACTCTGGATTTTGCCCAGGGTCAGCAGATCGCCGCCGCTGCGGACCCGACCGGCGACTGATTGTGGGATTGGCAAGACGAATTATCCCCTGTTTGGATGTAGACGGGGGAAGGGTGGTGAAGGGCGTGCGTTTCATCGATATTCGCGATGCCGGTGATCCGGTAGAAGTCGCACGTCGCTACGATGAACAGATGGCCGATGAAATCACATTTCTGGATATCACGGCCAGCTCCAGTGCACGCGATACCATGGTCGAGGTGGTAAGCGAAGTGGCGGCGCAGGTGTTTATCCCACTGACGGTGGGTGGCGGCATTCGCGAGGTGGGGGATATTCACCGTATGCTGCACGCTGGCGCCGACAAAGTCTCGATTAATACCGCTGCGGTAAACAGACCGGGGCTTGTCAGTGAAGCAAGCCGCCACTTTGGGGCGCAGTGTATTGTGGTAGCGATTGATGCTAAACGCAGCGGTGATCACTGGGAGGTGTTCACCCACGGTGGGCGCAACACCACCGGGCGGGATGTGGTTGACTGGGCGGTAGAAATAGTCGAGCGTGGTGCCGGCGAGATTCTATTGACCAGCATGGACCGGGACGGCACCCGCGATGGTTTTGATCTTGCCCTGACGCGGGCCGTCAGCGATGCAGTGTCGATCCCGGTGATTGCCTCCGGTGGAGTCGGTGAGTTGGCACATTTGTCGCAGGGAGTGCTTGAGGGTGGCGCGGACGCCGTGCTCGCCGCAAGTATTTTTCATTTTGGTGAGTACACGATCCGCCAGGCCAAGACCCATATGGCGGCATGCGGAATAGAGGTGAATATGCCATGAAGGATGACCATTGGCTCGACGCGGTGAAATGGACCGATGACGGGCTGGTTCCCGCTATTGCCCAGGAGGCAGGGAGCGGCCGAGTGATGATGGTCGCCTGGATGAACCGTGACGCTTTGCGTGAGACGGCGACGACACGCCGTGGGGTGTACTGGTCCCGCTCCCGCGCTAAGCTCTGGCGCAAAGGTGAGGAGTCGGGTAACGTCCAAATGATCAGCGAGATTCGTCTGGATTGCGATAACGACGTCATCCTGCTGCAGATCGAACAGGTTGGCGGTATCGCCTGCCACACTGGCCGTGCCAGCTGCTTCTATCAGCGCCTCGAGGCAGACGGCTGGCACAGTGTCGATCCCCAGCTCAAGGACCCCGGCGAGATGTACGGGAGTCGTTGAGCCGTGGAGTCCGATCTCGCGCACATCGTTGAGCGCCTGTCGACGCGGATCGCCGCGCGCGCCACCGCAGATCCCAGGTCCTCGTACACAGCCCATCTGCTGCAGGGCCCGAAGGAGGCCGTGCTGCGTAAGGTCGGCGAAGAAGCGCTCGAGGTCATCCTGGCGGCCCAGTCTTCAGACCGGGACGCCTTGATCGGTGAACTGGCGGACCTGTGGTATCACGCTCTGGTGGCAGCGCAGCGGTGCGCGCTGGATCCTGCTGAGGTTTTTGCAGAGCTGGAAAAACGGTATCACGAGGGGCAAAACTAAGACCTACCCGCTCCTTAGGGGGTCAATCGACCATCAGGGTGTTTCCACGAGTTTTTGAAAGCGGTTATCATGTATTGCAAAAGGGGCGATCCGCCCGGCTGGGCGGATCGCTGTCATTTGGTGCGAACGGGGGTTTATCGCGCCACACACGATAGCAAAGAGCAGGACAGGAGATAGTTATGGGAATGGGTGGTATCAGTATCTGGCAGTTACTTATCGTTCTGGTGATTGTATTGCTGCTTTTCGGCACCAAAAAATTACGCAATCTCGGCTCGGACCTGGGTGGTGCAGTCAAGGGTTTTCGCAGCACCATGAAAGATACCTCGAGCAGCGATGAGTCAGCGGAAGCAGAAGCAGAATCACCCGCCGACCCGGAAAGTCTGGCCGAATCTGTTGAAAAGTCTGAGTCCGATAAAGACAGCACCAAGGTCTGAGCGAGTCATACCGCAGCCCCATGTTCGATATTGGCTTTCTCGAGATCGTCATTATCGCGGCGATCGCTCTGGTGATACTGGGCCCCGAGCGTCTGCCCCGGGCGGCACGCACAGCGGGTTTGTGGGTCGGGCGTGCCCGGCGCATGGTGGCGGATGTTAAATCTGATATTGATCGCGAAATCCGCGAAAGTGAGTTGGCCGACATGCGCAAACTGGGTGAGGAAGTCAACAGCGTGAAGGACGATATCGGAAAAGCGGCTCGATCTATGACCGATAATGATGGCATGGGCGACGTGGTAGATTCGATCAAGGAGTCCGCCGAGACGCTGCGCCAGGACGCAACCGAAAAGACCGGCACCGGCTGACCAGAAAGACCGGTGGCTGAATCCCCCAACCGTCCCGAACTGCAGGGCGCGACGTTCATGTCGCATCTGCTGGAGTTGCGTGACCGTCTGATGCGCGGTGGGGGTGCAGTACTGGTGCTGTTTATCATGGCCGCACCATTCGCGAACACCCTCTACGAGTATCTCGCTCAGCCGCTGATGTCGGCCCTGCCAGAAGGCAACTCGATGATCTCCACTGAGCCGCACGGCCCATTTTTCGTGCCGTTCAAGTTTGCCTTTGCCTTTGCTACGGCAGTCGCTATGCCGTATCTGCTCTACCAGCTATGGGCCTTCGTGGCACCCGGTCTGTATGAACATGAAAAGCGCCTGACCGTGCCGCTACTCGTGTCGAGCAGCGTGCTTTTTTATCTGGGGATTCTTTTTGCTTACTTCGTCGTTTTTCCGCTGATCTTTGCATTTTTCACCAGCACTGCGCCCGAAGGTGTCTTGGTGATGACAGATATCAGCGCTTATCTCAGTTTTGTACTGAAACTTTTCTTTGCCTTCGGCCTGGCATTCGAGGTGCCCGTGGCCACCGTACTGATGGTGCGTATGGGCATGACGACCCCGGACAATCTGGCGGCTAAGCGGCCCTACATCATTGTGGGTGCATTTGTTGTGGGCATGCTGATGACGCCGCCGGACATCTTCTCCCAGACCATGCTGGCGTTGCCAGTATGGATTCTCTTTGAAGCAGGCCTTTATGTTTCTCGGTCGATTACGCCACGGTCTCGGGATGATGAAGACGAGGTCGATGAAGCAATTGAACCCGATCCTGACAACACTGCAGAGGATGCCGATCTGGAACGCGCTCTGGATGAGGGTATCACCGAGTTTGACGATTTAGGCGGTGATGAAGATGCGCCGCGGTCTTAGCCCGTAACTTGCCCCGAGTTTGCCGACGGATTGTTCAATCGATTATTAGGCAGGATCACCGTTGATGGATTACCAAGTCAAGATCGTGGATTGGCATGACTGTGCCGAGCACCTTGGTTCGCTACGTAATGAAGTGTTTGTGATAGAGCAAGGCGTGCCGGTTGCGCTTGAAATTGATGGTGAAGATGATCTTGCCTGCCACGCTGTCGCATTAACTGATGACGGCCAGGTGATTGGCACGGGAAGAATGTTGCCTTCGGGTAAG
>PVBE011019239.1_pt1 | contig 58892 bp, 61 predicted proteins | sample 1631181 | NCBI WGS metagenome assembly PVBE01 (sample SAMN08397723, study PRJNA350692) | Marine metagenome, whole genome shotgun sequencing project. | isolation source: water | place: Pacific Ocean | collected 2012-04
ACAGCGGCGGGGACAACGCCGGCTGCCACGATGCCTGAAACTGCGGCGCTGCAACTCGCGACAGAGTCAAAGGAGGCCAGAAGAGTCTTTACAGCTGCAGGACTCCGGAGAAGTTGCACCGTAGCTTTTGTGACGATGCCGAGTGTTCCTTCGCTTCCGCATATAAGTCCGGTTATGTCATAGCCGGGCTCATCTGCGAGTCCGGATGTCGTCACAAGCGTTCCATCCATTGTGACGAACTCAATACCAAGAACATGGTTTGTGGTGACGCCATAGAGCAGGGTGTGAGGCCCGCCGGCATTGGTTGCAATGTTGCCGCCGATTGTGCAGGCCTTCTGACTTGACGGGTCAGGGGCGTAGTAGAACCCGAAGTTTTTGGTGTGTGTGCTCAAGTCCGCGTTGACAACGCCTGGTTCAACGACGGCCCGTCTGTTGCGTATATCCACCTCAAGGATGCGGTTCATGCGTGAGGTGCTCACTACGATGCCTCCGCAGCGAGCAATAGCGCCTCCACTTAAACCGGTGCCCGCACCTCGGGGGACTACCGGTACACAGTGTTGTCTGGCGATCCGCACAACAGCTTGGACCTGTTCTGTGGTGTCTGGAAATACGACGGCGTCTGGCAGGGCCTGATCTACGGAACCGTCGTATGCGTACAGCAGGAGATCATCTGGTTGAGACAGCAGCCAGTCGGGGCCGGTAACAGAACCCAGGGATGCAAGGAGTGAGGAGCGCTGGCTTGGCGCGAGCCGTTCAGTTGCTAAGGTCATACCGCGCTGCTTCCGTAACTACCGCTACTCGGACCCAGAAGCCTCTGGTGATGCAGGGGAGCGTGTAACGAAACGAATCACCAAAAATCCCATCACAAGCACCACAACAAAGGCTATCGCGAGAACATCGAAATAGTCGTCGACTATTGTTTCAATTTGTGTGCCAAACACTGTAATCAAGACGCCGACAAGAAAAAACCGACCGCCCCGTCCTATCAACGATGCGAGCATGAAGCGTCTGAAATTTAAGCGAAATGCGCCGGCGCCGATCGCGAACACCTTGTAGGGAATGGGAGTAAAGGCGGCTATGGTGACGGCCCAGATGTCACGTTTTTGGTACTGCTGTTCAACATAGTGGATGCGTTTTGCTGAAAAGAAGCGGTTCAAGACGGGCCGACCGCCTCGCAAGCCGATCCAGTAGCCAAGCATCGCTCCCAGCAAAGATCCAGCGGTCGCGATCCCGGAGAATCCGAGTGCGAACGACAAGTTGCCGGCGGCTAAGGCAATCATCAGGCCATCAGGAGGGATAGGGAAAAAGCTGGATTCCCAGAACGCGAGGACAAAGAGCGCAAGACTTCCCCATGGTGAATCCCCCCAAGCGAGGACCCAGTGTCCGAGATCAGAGATTAACGACACGGCTCAACAGTTCGCAGGTGTACATAAGCTCAACATTCTACGGAGCGCGGGACAGTGGAGATCAAAACCGGGCCTTATGTGATCGCGGCCGTGATCTAGCGAGCTTTGAACTCGGCGTACTCGAAGCAGGCCAAGTGGGATAATGCTGCGGGTAAATCTAAAAAACCTCTGGATTCAGAGATGCTTGGTGGGAAGGAAGATCACGATGCCTGTATTTGTCATTAATGCAACGACGTCAAAGACATACCGTGAGTGGAAAGAAGTTTTTGATTCTGTCGAAGATAAAAGGAAGGCGGCGGGTATTGAGGTGCTTTATGTGGGCCATGCGCTCGAAAATGAGCAGCAGGTTCATCATGTGCAGCGTGTGAGTTCCAAAGAGGTGTTTATGCGGTTAATGGACGAAAACCGCCACGTAATAGAAGCATCGGGCGTTGACCCCTCCTCGGTGTCAGTGACCGTTTGTACTGATTGAATACTGTGGGGCGGCATGTCCCGGGAGGCAGGTCGCGCAGTCGCAAGCTGGTGTGAGCTTACTGATCGGGTTGACGGTCTGGATGGGCGGCACGAGCACGACGTACGGGGGCAAAGCTGTGCCGGTGGATCGATTGTGGGCCCAACTCACCCAGAACGTCGCGATGAGCCCTAGTGCCGTACCCCTTGTGCCGATCGAAGCCGTAGTTGGGAAATTGTCGGTGTAGGACCTGCATTAAACGGTCACGGGCAGTCTTGGCACAGATGGATGCGGCTGCTACGGCCAAGCATGACGTATCAGCACGAACCAACGCGGTCTGGCGGTCGGCAAAACGGTTACCTTCTTCCAGCGGAAATGCGTCGATCAACACATGATCTGGGTCGAGACGCAGGCGCTCAAGTGCGCGGGTCATCGCTAGGCGTCCGGCGGCGGCCATTCCATAGTGGTCGATCTCTCGTGGGGTTACATGGGCGACCCCGACGGCCATCGCCGTCTTGTGAATCTGATAAGCCCAGCGGTATCGCTGGTGTGGCGTGAGTTGCTTGGAATCAGTCACACCCCAGAACAGCCGCCGGTCGCGATAGGCGATAGGGGGCAGAATCACGGCAGCTGCGGTAAGGGGGCCTGCCCATGCGCCACGACCGGCCTCGTCGACCCCCGCGATGCGAACACGGCCCTGTCCTAGCAACCCGAGTTCCTGACGTATGACTGGAAGCCGTGGTGTGGTCGGGTCTATCAGGCTTCTCCCTGCGTCAGGCTAGGAGCGTCGCTCCTTAACACGTGCGGCGCGGCCTACTCGATCACGGAGATAGTACAGCTTCGAGCGGCGGACTCGTCCTTTTCGCATCAGGTCGATGTCAGAGACGATAGGGGAATGCACGAGAAAAGTTCGCTCCACACCAAAATCGCCAGTGACGCGCCTTACCGTGAAGTTCTCGTTTACCCCACCACCGCGTCTTCGTATGACGGTGCCCTCAAATACTTGCAGACGTTCGCGTTCGCCTTCACGGACTTTTACGTGGACCCGGACGGTATCGCCCACACTAAAGTCGGGAACAGTGGACTTCAAAGAGTCCTTGTCGAGTTCGTCAATGAGGTTAGGCACAGTTATCTATTAGTTAGTAGGTGGTGTGGCTTAGACGCGCTAGCGGTCGTTCGAGACTGACCGATAGGACTAAGCCATAAGGCCGAACCCATGACGATATCACAGGCTTGGTTTCTGTCGACGAATTCTGTGTGGCAAAACCCGAATCTGTATGGCAGTTACCCACCTATACTTTTGGGTGGACACGTGCTCACTACGGTGTCCATTCGTTGGATTTGCCTGTTATGAACATCAGTCGGCGCAAAATCCTCTTCTTAGGAAGAATCGGGTTGGTTGGTACTGGTGCGACAGTGCTGTCAGGGGCGCTCGCGTTTTTGGCTGTTGGGCAGGCGCGATATGCCAACAGGTTTTACCCTGGCGTCCATTTTGACGATGAGCACATAGGTGGCCTTACCCTTAACGAGGTGCGTGAGCGTCTCGAGTCTCGCTGGGATGCGTTTGCGGACGTGCCAGTCACGTTTAGGTTGGGCGAGAAGATATGGCGGCCCATGGGCTCAGAAGTAGGGATCAGCGTTGATTATGCGACGCCACTTTCGGAAGCCTTTTCTTGGGGGCGGCTCGGCGGAGCATTTCGGCGGTTCGAAGAGCAGCGCACGACATTGGATTTATCCCGTAGCTGGCGCACTCGAGTCCGCTTCGACCCGCGTGTCTTTATGGACTATGTCGACCGTCTGGCAATCGAGGTTCACCAGCCGGTTGTGGATGCTGCTGCTCGCATTGTTGATAAAGGCGGTCGGCGCGAGATCGTTATTAATTCGGCTCGTGCAGGTCGTGAGCTAATCCCGCTCGACTATATGGCGGTTATGAGCGACCAGCCTGAAAGGCCACGTTATGTTGTTATCCATCTTCGTGCGAGGTCGGTGGCGCCGTCGATCGTAACGGCGAGCGTTAGTCCGGTTGCCGAGGAAGCCCGTGACATCACGAGTGGTCACATTGAGTTGGTTGCGCCCGGACATCGCTGGGCCATTGCGAGGGAGGCCCTTGCCAGTGAGATGGCGATTGAAGGACCAGCGAGCGCGCCTCGGTTGCAGGTAACGGCAAACTACTTGGCGTTTGATCGAGTTGCCAGAGAAATTGCCCGCACACTTGGCGTTCCAGCTATCGAGCCTAAGATCCGGGTTGATCTAAATGGAACAATCGTCCCGCTTGCAGAAGGCCTTCCCGGTCGGAAGGTAGAGACTGAAACACTTTGGGCTAGAGTGCAGGCCGCGTTTGAAACGCGCCAGCCTAGAGTGAATATCCCCCTCCTTATTCTTAGGCCAACGATCACAAGTCTCAGTGAGCAAGATCTTCAGTTTGACAATCTGATAGCCGAGGGAACATCAGAATTTGTGGGTTCTAAGGAAAATAGGATTCACAACATTGAAAATGGATCACGGTTAATTGACGGCGCTGTTTTAGCGCCCGGCGAAACGTTTTCGTTTAATGAGACTGTTGGGAACATTACGCTTGAAAACGGGTTTGTCGAGGGGTTGGTTATCGCACCTAATCAAACGGAGCCTGGTGTGGGAGGTGGCATATGTCAGGTGTCAACGACTTTGTTTAGAGCAGTGTTTTGGGCGGGTCTTCCAATCAGCGAGCGGTGGCAGCATGCATATCGAGTGGGGTACTACGAATTGGGTCCTAAGGCCCCGCCGGGGTTTGACGCAGCGATATGGCAACCAGCACAGGATCTCGTGTTTACGAATGACACGCCTAGTCACATCCTCATCCGCCGCATTTTTGACCCCGAAAAATCCACATTGCAGTTTCAGCTAAGAGGGCCAGCGACAGGACGCCATGTTGAGTTAAAGGCTTGGGAGGGGGATAAGATCGAGCCGCCGCCGATGCGGATTGAGCCAACGGACGAACTTCCGGAAGGACAAGCGGAGCAAACAGACAACGCGATCCCGGGACTAAGGACCATTGTTCACCGAAAGGTGCTTTTGAACGGTCGAGTGCTTGTTAAGGACAATTTCTTATCGTTTTTTAAGCCTTGGCCAGAACGGTGGGAAGTCGGACAAGCCGAGGACGGAACCTTTGACCCAAAAGTGGTGCCTGGTTACACACCGCCCGAGCCTACGCCTGACGCTGAGCCGGAAAGTGCGAACCCACCAAATGTTGCTGAGGATTAGCACTCGATGGGGGTGCTTGATTGTGTGGAACGGTACGCAGCCTCTGTGACAGCTACTTGATTTAATCCATCCTGTGCGGTTACTACAGGTTTTGCTCGCCCCATGATTGTGTCTATGAAGTTAGCGGTTGGGGAGTCTGGGCTCGCCATGGATGCATTGTTAAACGAGGTCCGATCATGGAGTTCGCGCTCAAGAACCAGTTCGTTCCAACGCATGTGAATCGCACCCGTTTCCCCATAGATATGAAACCCGAAGTCTCGGGGAACAGGAGAGTCTCCTACGCAAACGAGGCTGCATAGGACACCAGACTCAAGCCGCATCGTTAACGTTGTATACAAGTCATCTGTTGAAGAATCCATTTGAGCAAAGACAGACGTCGCTCGTGAACCGGCGAGCCAGAGACATGCGTCAACGGCGTGTGGCCCCCCATCGGCGAAGAAGCCCCCGCCGTTGGAGCTTGGATCGCTCCTAAAAGTGGTCTCGGAAAGCAAGGCAGCTTGCGTTTTGGATACACCGTCCAACATTTTTGCGGCTGCGCCAGTAAAGCGAGTCTCGGAGGATTTAGACCAAAGGTCCCAGTCGTAGGCCATATGGGCGTCGATAAGGCGTAGATTGCCGAGTAGCCCATCGTTCACCAACTCCCGAGCTTTTACAAAGGGGGGCTCGTAGCGACGATTAAATGCCACCATAAGTACAAGCCCGAGACTTGAGCCCAATTCAACGAGTTCTTCCGCATGATCAAGCCGGAGGGCCATTGGCTTATCGACTAGAACATGCAGTCCACTCTCGAGCGCTTCCCCGACGGCTTGGTAGTGCAGGTGATGAGGCAGTGAGATGGTGACAGCATCCAGCGCTTCGTTCTGTATCAGGTCGCTGTAGCTCGCATAGGTGTTAGGGATGCCAAATGTTTCTGCGACCTCCGTGAGACGGTCCGGGTTGCGCCGGCAGACCGCCCGAAGTTCTACGTCAGGGTGTTTGCCTAAAGAAGGAAGGTGAGCCCGTTGCGCGTAGGCCCCGGCGCCTATCACTCCGACGCGAACAGCCATGCTTCACCCCTCGTTTTTCGAGATATAAGTCTAGTCGTCGATGACAGCAGCCGCATGCACCGGTAGGATGGGTTGTTGCATTGAAGGTGCGAGACTGAGAACCTGTTGCTCGCCCACACCCCCACCAAGTCATGGAGATCATTAGTCATGTTGCGAATCCGGCTCACACGCACTGGCCGCAAGAAGCGTCCGAGCTATCGGGTGGTTGTTGCTGAGGCAGGCTGGGCGCGTGACGGGCGACGTGTGGCTGAACTTGGCTACTATGATCCATTGACAGACCCATCGACCATCCGTCTCGATGTAGCAGCGGCAGATGACTGGGTCCGTAAGGGTGCTCAGCCGTCTGAGCGAGTGCAGAAACTCATGGCTATTGCGAGGGCCTCGGTTGGTTCAGTATCCGAAGGGACTGAGGCCGGTTCTGGAGAAGAGCACCCCAAAGCTAGTGCTAAGGCTAAAGCCAAAAGCAAGGCCAAAAGCAAAGCCAAGGCCAAAAGCAAAGCCAAGGCTACTGCAAAGCCCAAGGCGTAGAATTTCGTGGAAGAACTTATTGGTTTTGTCGCCAGCAATTTGGTTACGAACCCTGATGCAGTTCGGGTAGAGAAGATCAAGCGACACAACCTTGATGTCTACAAGCTGTATGTTGATCCTGTCGACATGGGTCGGGTGATTGGGAGACAAGGTCGGGTCGCCACGGCAATTAGAGCAGTAATGCACTCCTCGTCATCGGCTACGCAACATCGAGTGGCTCTAGATATTCAAGAAGACCAGCAAGAAGACCAGCAAGAAGACCAGCAAGAAGACCGCTGACTGGTGTGTCGCTTAGCCTAACGCTCGCACGAGTCTCGGCTCCCCATGGCGTTCATGGTGAGATGAGAATCCGTGTTGACACGGATATTCCGGAGAATCTCGAGGCTGGTCGTCGTGTATATCTAGGTGGGTGCGGTGAACCACGTGAGATTGAGTCGCTTCATCTGGACGGGAAGCCTCGCATAAAGCTGCGAGGAATCGACACTAGAGAAGACGCTCAGGCACTGCGTGGTGCTGAACTTGTGATTCCCATCCACGAAGCCGTGCCGCTTCCGAAGGGACGGTTCTACGCCGCTGAACTGCTTGGGGTACACGTGGTCGATACGCGAGGCGATAACCTCGGAACAATACGTGACGTTCTCGTGACTGGAAGCAATGACGTTTACGTTGTTAGTGGGCCGGGTGGCGAAATCCTCGTCCCGGCGACAAGGGAAGTAGTCCAAGACTTTAATCCGACAACTAAACAGATGACCGTTTACATGTTGGAAGGCATGCGGTAATGGCCAACCTGCGAGTGGATGTACTAACAATATTCCCCAGGCTTTTCAAAGGATTTCTTGAGGCAAGCCTGCTCGGAAAAGCTCAGGAAGTCGGACTTGTCGCCATAACAATTCACGATTTGCGCAAGTGGGCGTCGCCGCCTCATTTTCAGACCGATGATTACGCCTACGGCGGCGGCCCCGGGATGGTCATGTGTGCTGAACCGGTCATCTCGGCGGTTGAAGAGGTGCGGGAAAGCGACGGGTGGGTTGTGTTGCTTACCCCGCATGGCATTCCTATGACCCAAGGTCGTGCGACTGAACTGGCCACGCGCTCGCATATTGTTCTGATCTGTGGGCGATACGAGGGTGTTGATGATCGGGTAAGAAAGCTGGTTGTGGACGAAGAGATTAGTGTTGGTGACTACGTGGTAAGTGGGGGTGAGGTGCCTGCGATGATTGTGATTGATGCGGTGACCCGGTTAGTGCCAGGCGTTGTAGGGCAACCGACGTCGCTTGAGGGGGAATCTCATACAGCGGGTCTTCTAAGCCACCCGCAATATACCCGCCCTGAAGTTGTGCGAGGTGAGCGCGTCCCCGCAGTTCTTCTCGGCGGAAACCATGCTGAGATTGAGCGCTGGCGCCATGCACAGTCTCTTCATCGGACAATGCAGAATCGACCTGATCTTTTGTCGATCGAACAGGCGAGCGAAGCTGAAAAGGGTCAAACGGCAGACACTCCCCCCGTCTAAAGCGGTAGCAATGCTTGTGGCTGATACAGGCTTAGCGGACAATGAAGACGCGAGCGCATGTATGCGCATTCCCCCCTTTTGTGAAGCCTAGGAGTCTTGTCGTGATTCTCGACCGAGCCGTCGTTTTCGATCTTGAAGCGAGGATGGCACTGCTTGAAGGCGTTGATCTTGTAGCAAACGCTGTGAAGGTGACGATGGGACCAAAGGGTCGGAACGTTGCATACAAGCCTGGTTTGGGACGTCCGACGCTAACCAATGATGGCGTTACTGTGGCTCGTGAAATTAAGGTCGAAAACACGTTTCTCCATACCGGAGCGGCCATTGTTTACGAGGCATGCCGTTCCACAAACACGGTTGCGGGTGATGGAACGACCACAGCAGCTGTGTTGACGCAGGCGATGTACAGCAGGGCCTTTAGGTCCATTGTGGCCGGTGCTAACCCGATGATTATTCGCCGTGGCATGGTGCCGGCTCTTGCAATCGCCGAGGCGGCTCTGGGTGAGCTTGCTGTAAAAACAACCTCCCGACAGGAAGTGGCCTGGATAGCGGGCATGTCAGCCAATGACGCTGCTGTTGGCGAGCTCATTGCTGAGGTTTTTGAACGGCAAGGTGTTGAGGGTGCGATCACGGTTGAGGAGGGCCGGAAGCTCGAGACTGAAGTGACGTATATCGAAGGAATGCGGTTAGAGCACGGATTTTTGTCGTCCCACTTTGCGACTGACGAGGCTGAAACCGAGGCGGTGATAGAAGAACCCGACATCTTGGTCACTGATCGAGAAATCGAGCATCTCAGTGACTTTCTCCCGTTTCTTGAAAAGTATGCGGCTAGTGGGGGGAACAAATTGGTGATCGTAGCCAAGAAGCTTATTGGGGAAGTTGTGACGACGCTGGTTGCCAATAGGCAGGCCGGAAATCTTGAAGCTCTTTGTATCGATGGACCGGCGTTCGGTGAACGGCAGCGCTGGATGCTTGAAGATCTTGCGGTTTTTACAGGCGCTACCTTTGTTGGACATGAAACAGGTGACCCGTGGAGCAATATTGAGCTGGATGTGCTCGGGAAGGCGGAGCGGGTCAGATCAACGCGAGAGGAATCGTATGTGGTCAAGGGTCATGGGACCGCAGCCGCTATACAGAATCGGGTCGAATATATTTGGATGCAGCATGGTCGAATGAAGAATCACTTCGACCGTGAGAAGCATCAGGAACGTGCAAATAATCTAACTGGTTCCTTTGCTCAAATCTGGGTTGGGGCTGCAACGCCTGCTGAACGTTTTGAGCTAAAACACCGGGTCGAAGATGCGATCTCGGCTACCCGAGCGGGACTTGATGAAGGAGTGGTGCCCGGTGGAGGTACTGCGCTCGCTCGTGTATCACAGGCTATTGAGGATGACCCGTCCTTGCCGGAGGAGGAAGCAATCGGCCGACAGGTTGTGCGCGAGGCGCTATGCGTGCCGGCTGAGGTAATCGCGAATAACGGTGGTTACGACGGTGCCGTGGTGGTGGACGAGATTCTGGATCGGGAAGGGACACATGGGTTCAATGCGGCGACGGGGGAGTACGAAGACCTGGTAGCTGTCGGGGTCATCGATCCTCTTAAGGTCACGCGTTCAGCTTTGCGCAACGCGGGAAGCGCGGCACAAATGCTAATCACGTCCGAGGCGGTGGTTGGTGACTCCCCGTCTTTCAATAGGTGGAATGAGTACTACCGTGCTCGTGTGGCCAAGAAGCATGGTTTCTATAGTGAAGATATGCGAAATCCCCGTCCAGCTAGGCGGGGGGGCTAAGTTACTCGAAGGTAATGCGGTCGACGACACCCCGGTTTCCCCTGAAGCTTTGCTCCTTCGTTGGAAAGGTGCCTGCTCGCACCTCTTTGGCGTAGGCACTGAGGGCTTTTTCGGCGAGCTGTGCAACGTCAGCGAAGGCGCGCGTGTGGCGGAGGGAAGGACCCGAGAAGCCTAATAGATCATGCAAGACTTGAATCTGGCCATCGCAATCTGGCCCTGCGCCAATTCCGATTGTCGGGATGGCTAAGTGGGCAGTGATCGACTTAGCCAGGCGAGCAGGCAACATTTCGAGAACAATAGCGAAGGCGCCGGCTGTCGCCTGTGCGTTTGTGCCGTCAACGATTGCTTGAGCCGCGGATAAGGCTGCTCCTTGGAGGCGATACCCACCCAACATGTGGGCGGTTTGTGGAGTAAGGCCCACGTGGGCCATTACGGCAAACCCTCGATTTACGAGAAGCTCCGTAATGCCTGCCAAATCTGACCCGCCTTCCAACTTGACAGCATCGGCCCCTCCAATTTGTACCAGTGTCGCCGCGTTACGGAGTGCGTCATCAGGGGTGGCATAGGACATAAAGGGCAAATCGGCAATCACTAACGTTGACCCCGCCCCTCGCTTTACAGCTGCGGTGTGATGCGCAATATCATCAACGATGACGGGCAGCTCGTTTTCATACCCAAGTGTTGTTCGGCCGACACTATCTCCGACGAGTATCGCGTCTACCCCAGCCTCTTCAGCTAGATGGGCAAAAGGTGTGTCGTAGGCAGTCACGCAGACTAGCGGGTGTCCGGAATCCTTGCGTGCGCAAAATTCTGAAATGTTCACAGGAGAGTTGGTGTGTGCCAATCCATTGGGATGGTACCTCCCAGCCTAATCTTGGTCCGAAGGCTTTGGGCGTTAGGACACGACACTAGACCATTGGCTTACCGCTTAGTACATGTCTTGTTCTTCGCGTGACCAGTCAACAGGTTCCGCACGTGGCCGCTCAGTTATTTGGGCAAGAATTTCCGGTTCTAAGTCGGACTCATCGTAGAGACCCTTGATCTGGTTGCTTGGAAGGCCGAACTCGGAGGTCATGTCTTCGTAAAAGGTCTCGATTGCTTTATAGCGGTAGTACCACTCCACTGGATCCGCAAAATCATCGCAATGCTCGGCGAAGTAAATGATCACGTCGCGCTGGCCAACATTTGCGGGATCTACTCGCTGTGGAAATGACTCGCCGAACTCGCGGAGCCATTCGAGCTGACGATGTGCTTCCGCGGGCGGGCACCGCCGCCGTCTCACGAGCTCTCCTGAGTACCAAGTTAGCGCTGAATGGAACGATGAACATTCTGTTGCCATGCCGGGCCTCCCCCAAGCTCCACGACACATTGTCTCGCGCAGGTCCGGTGGGTCTAGGCGCCTCGGTAACAAAAATACCCACCCCGTGGGGGTGGGTAGATACCTCAGCTAATCGTGATTATGCTGGTGAAACCTCACGACAGAACCGCCCCCCTGGCTCCGATAATGCAGCGACGTGTGTGACTTCGCTGCACAGTTTGTAGTGTACGGGGTATTTCATTGACGTCAAACTTGAATCTGAAAACATCTATGGTGCATGGTAGTGATGGTGATCGAAGGTCTGGGTGGTACTGGATATAATGTTGCGACAAAATACAAACATAGTGTCCGTACGCTGTTCGGAGTTCTGCGGCTTATGGAACAGTTTCTTGACTATGAATAGACAATTTGTCATAACCATTTGTCGCTTCGATAGAACAAAGGATGCGAGTGGGGGTATGTCTGAATAAGCGTGTGGATCCTCGCTGGGCAGCCGATTGTGACCAGCTTTCTGGTTGCCGTGCGGTGGTTATGGGCTTGGGCCTTCAAGCAGGTGGCTTGGGTGTAGCCAGGTTTCTTAGAGACAAGGGTGCCGAGGTGGTCGTCACTGATTTACGCACGGCGGATGAACTGCGACCAAGCGTCGAGGCTCTTGGTGTTGAGGGCGTTCGCTATGTGTTGGGCCGGCACGATGTAGAAGATTTTCGTGCCGCAGACTTGGTGGTGCGAAATCCAGCCGTTCGTGACGGTTCACCATATTTGGTGGAGGCGCGGAAAGCTGGCGTGCATGTTGAGACGGAGATGACCTTGTTTCTGCGATGGTGCACGGATGCAAGGATTGTGGGGGTGACGGGTACACGGGGAAAGACCACAACGGCTACGGTATTGCAGGCAATGCTGGTTGCTGGAGGAGTGCCAGCAACCTTGGCCGGCAACATGCGGATTTCAGCCTTGGCGCAGCTGGAGGAAATTGAAGAAGGTTCGATGGTGGTCCTCGAACTATCAAGTGCTCAGCTTGAGGCGCTAAACGGCAAAGCACTCCGCGTAAACGGTGCTGTTATTACGAACCTGATGCCCGACCATCTCGATCGCTACCAAAACATGCAAATGTACGCCGAGGCTAAGCTGCCACTCGTGGCTAATCAGAGACGCGGAGACTGGGCGGTCATACCTCGTGGCGATGGGTGGACTGAATGGTTTGCCGACCGGGCAGGAGGAGAGGTGCTCAGGCCCGATCTTGAGGTATCGCCACCGGGTTGGTGTTCGGCCAAAGTTGCCGGTCGCCACAATCGTGACAACTTGGCACTTGCCGCGGCCGCCGCTCGCCGTCTTGGTGTAGCCGAACCAGCCATCCGACACGTTGTGGAACACTTTTCTGGTGTGCCTGCTCGTCAGGAATTTCTTGGTACGGTCGATGGTGCGCGTGTGTATAACGACACCACTGCGACTACGCCAGAGGCTACCTTGGCAGCCTTGGACGTGATCTCAGGCCCTTGGATCCTTATCGTCGGAGGCTCGGATAAACGGGTCGACTTTGCGCCGTTGGCATATCGTTTGTGCAACGACGAAGATGTTCGCGCCATAATTCTCCTGCCAGGTACGGGTACTGATCGGTTGCTTCCGTTACTAGCGACAGGCCGGATTGAGCGAGCAGGAGATATGGCCTCGGCTGTGACCCGAGCGCTAAAGATGGCGCATCCCGGCGATGCGATCGTGCTGTCACCGGCTTGCGCCTCCTTCGGACTGTTCAAAAACGAATTTGATCGAGGAGACGAGTTTGAGGCACGGGTGAAAGAGCTTGGCTTAGATCGTTGAAGGATGTTTGGGTTCAGTAGCAAGCGGAGCCAGACGTGGCACCAGAGCTTCAGGATCATCCGTGACCAGAATGTCGACGCCTGCTTTTAAGCTATGCCGGGCCATTACGAGGTCGGCGTTTGGCCACGTGAGAACGGCGATGCCCCATCTATGGGCATAGGCAACGAAACCGGGTGTTACTGAGGCGTCTACCAATCCGATAGTACTTGCCCCACACGCACGAGCATTGGCAAGAGCCTGCTCACGCGCACGGGTAGATGTGGCGTCGGTGTGTGGAAGCAACAAAGCTGTCCTTGCTGAACCGTGACAGCTATAGGAATCAAGCGCGGCTGGGGAAAAGCTCATAAGTTGTTGTGGCTGATCACTATTAACCCGAGAAAACTCGGCTGCTGTTACCCGGCCGATGGTTTTCGCGTCGCAGCCAGGGCCTGTCTTGAGTTCGACGTATAACGACGTGCGGTTTTGGAGTTCCTCGATCGCGGTTCGTAGCGTGTGTAGCTGGGCATCAGCGTGGGGGTTTTCCCCATCTCTTCGAATAACGACACGCTCCAGTTCGGCAGCACTAAATGCGTCGACCATGCCGCGCTCCAGTGTTGTGCGGACTAGGCTTCGGTCATGTATGACGACGGGGATCTCGTCTTTCGACAGGCGGACATCGAACTCGATGCCGTCAACACCGAGACGAATGGCAGCCTCAAAGGAGGGAAGCGTGTTTTCTGGAGCCACGCGCGGAGCGCCGCGATGGCCTACGACGATAGGCTTACGAAACTTTACGTTCACCATTAGGTATGTGGTGGGTCTTGAGGGAATGTGTTCGCATAAGGCAAGGCCTAGGGAACACTCGAGCGCCAGTGCGGAGGTTACGATCTGAGCATACTGGTCGTGGCCGATGTACACGCTAACCTTGCCGCGTTGGATAGCGTGATCGAGAGTGCTCATCCGTTCGATCAGATCTGGGCTCTGGGTGATCTGGTGGGGTATGGGCCTCAGCCTAATGAGGTGGTTGCACGGCTTCGGTCCCACAAACTCAGGTCGATCGTGGGTAATCATGATTTGGGCAGCATTGGCAAAGTTGATCTATCAAGTTTTCATGCCGATGCGCGGGTTGCCTGCGAATGGACGGCTGGTGAGTTAAATGACGATGCCCGTCGTTTCCTAGAGGAACTCAAGGGATCAGCTCTGTTCGGTGACGTATCGGTCGCACATGGCAGCCCTCGGAATCCGACATGGGAATATGTGACCGGCTTGCAGGTCGCTGTGCCAAACTTTGGACATTTCTCCACCCAAGCTTGTTTGATCGGGCATACGCACGTGCCTTGTGTCTACCGTTGGCTTGGAGGAATGCTTGGGGAAGATGCTTGCTCGAGTAGCGAGCCTCTGCCGAACAGTGCTATCGAGCTTGGTGACGATCGCCTAATCATTAATCCGGGTAGCGTGGGGCAGCCTCGTGATGGTGATTCTCGTGCCGCTTATGCTTGCTATGAGCCTAAGACGAGGGTGATGAGTTTTCACCGTGTTGAGTATGACGTGGACGCTACCCAGGTAGCCATACGCCGGGCAAGATTGCCGGACCGGTTGGCTGTTCGGTTGCAGTACGGAACCTAGATAGGAGCGCGAATCGGCGTCCACGGATATACTTGCGTTATGAGTCATTGGCCGTTGCTGTGGTTGCGCCCTATTCGGGCCACCCAGTCACGGTTTGCCCGGCCTGCAGAGGCCGGGTTTTTTGTTGGCCTAAATCCTGAAGGAGGATCCCACGGTGCAGTCCAGCCTAATCAGCAAGGTGCAGAAAGCGCGTCAGTACGAAGCTGAGCCGGAACGTGTTCATGTCGAGTCGCTGCGGGTTCGTTTCGACGGGGACAATGGTTCCCATACCATTAACTTTGCTCAGGACCACTGGGATTGTGACTGTGAGTTTTTTCAGGTGTGGGCGACGTGCAGCCACACAATGGCGCTTCCCAAGCTCTTGAACGACTTGGTTAAGGCGCCGATGGTGAAAGACCCGATACCCGCCTAAATCACTTTTTCAGCTGCCAGAGCCTGCAACGCCAATGCACAATGGTCATTCAGGGCCGATCGGCATCAGCATAGTGAGTATCGCGCGGTGGTATAGATGGCACGTAAGCGTCGTAGGCAAGAGGTATCAGAAAAGGCCGCCGGGAAGGGCCGTCCGACAGGCGAGCGCACGGTCGCACTCAATCGTCGTGCTAGACGGGACTACGAAGTGCTTTCGACTCTTGTCGCTGGCTTATCGCTATGTGGGTCAGAGATCAAGAGTGTCCGCTTAGGCTCGATCAGCCTGGCGCAAGGCTTCGTAACCGTAGAAGATGGAAATGCGTATCTCAGGGATGTCCATATCGCCCGATACAAGCCGGCTGCCGATAGGAATCATGAACCGGATAGACCTCGACGTCTGTTGTTAAACAAGATGGAGATCGCGCAGTTGGCCAGCCACGCCAACTCCAAAGGGCGCACGGCAGTTCCTTTACGACTTTTGCTTGTCCGCGGATGGGCGAAAGTGGAGATTGGGTTGGTACGAGGTTTGCGACGATACGATAATAGGGAGAAGATTCGAGCCCGTGAGGACGCGCGTGAAATCGCCCGTCATCTTCGGTGAGGATCTTTGCTTGGGGATGACGGGTTTTGACAGGGCCCTGAAGCCCGGCGTTGCAGGTCGAGCCTGCTGGGGAGCTCGTAAATCCCCCTGGCAAAAATTTAACTGGCGAAGAGCAACAGCTCCCGCTCGCGGCCTAGGCGCCGTGACGTTCCTCGATCCCGTCCCTAGCGGGTTCGATCGAGCGCTAACTCTCTAGGGTGCGTCGGCTGAGGTGCTCGAGTAAGCCGATCAAGACACACGGGCTGGCTGTGAGTCGTCGCTGCCGGCAGCGACGCTGCAGCGAGATACTAAGGCCCGGATAAGCCTGTAGATGCGTCGGGAAGACAGGTTCTGGACGGGGCGTTCGATTCGCCCCCATCTCCACCACGGCTGTAGTTGGATTGGCTCGCTGTGTATGGAACTAGTTGCCTGCGGCACGGTAAGTTACGTCTCCACGAGATATAGAGGCAGTCGCTGTTAATGGTTGCTGACAAGCATTTCACAGCCACAGGCTTTCTTGTTCGCAATGGAACGGTCTTGTTGCTGAAACATCGGAAGCTTGGCATGTGGTTACCGTTTGGTGGCCACATTGATCCAGGGGAGGATCCGATCGAGGCTCTCCATCGCGAGGCCCGGGAAGAGACCGGGTTCGAGATCGAGATTGTTGGCGAGCAGCTTGAAATCGCTGAGGACTCGGTAACGGCGTTACCGCGTCCCGAAACAATTCTTTTAGAGCGTATCGAGCCTCAACATTTTCATATTGATCTCATCTATTTCGTGCGGCCGGTTGCCGGTACTGAACGGTTGGCTCCGGATGAACATTCGGAAATGCGGTGGTTCAACAAAGAGGCTCTTGGCGATCCCGTTATAACCTCTGATGTACGGATTCTCGGGATACGTGCAATAGAGCGTATGGAGACAACCAATGTCTGACGATCTTGGTACGGCTGATGAAGGTGCTAAGCGGTGGCAGCTGCAGGCTGGCGTGGATCGTAATGCGTTCTATCTGATAGCGGGAGGCGTAGTCCTTCTGGCCTGTTTTGCTTTGCTACGAGCATTCGGGAACCCGGAGGGATCGCCTGGTCGGTCAGTAAATTTTGCTACGGCGGGAGCGCTGTTTCTGACGGTGCCATTTATCGTCGCGATTTATAGTGCCGCTCGAGAAGGTTTCGTTGAGACAGGCCATGGAGGCTTACATATCAAGATTGGATTTCTCGTGGACACGACTATTCGATACGTTGATATGGAGTTCATTGAAGGTCCGACGCCTCGGCCCCGTTCCACCTATGGGGTTGCCCCGTCATATAGGCGTCACGAATTCAGCCTTGGCCGTTTGGAGAAGGCTGTCGAAATTGGTTTGTGTCGACGTGTCCGTATGGGCACGTTTTTGCTCTTTCCTTTCTTATTTGTTGAACGGATCTGGCTTGGTGTGTTGGACCCGGAGAGCCTTATCGAAGAATTGCAGTCACGTACCCTTTCAGGGTCCAAATGAGAGAGGCTCTGTGCGGGCTCACGGTTTTTGGACGTCATGAGCGAAGCTAAGTCATTACGCCAAATGTTGAGGCCCGAGCTACTAAGCATCGGTGGTGTAGCAGCGGATATAAACATTCAAGGGCTGAAGCAGTTTCCTACGCCTGACATTGAATTTACGCCTCATAGCGACATTACGCATAAAGAACCTGCGCAGCTTCTTCTGGGCGGCACTGCCGCCAATACTGCGATGGTTTATGCGGCCCTTACGGGAAAGTGCGGACTTGGTGGAGTGGTAGGGAGCGACCCGTTCGGAGACTTCTTAGCAGCTGGCTTGGCTGACAAAGGGGTTGAAACCATCGGGCCTCGCGGAGGACGTACTGCAACCCATACGATTGCTCAAGGACTGGATGGTAGCCGTCAGGCTTACTGGTATCCCGGTACGCCACTGGATACAAAAACACTAGTTAAAACCTGGACACCAGGCCATGTGTTTATGAGCGGAATAAACCTTTGTTTTGAAAGGCCACTGACCGAGGCCGCTCGAATGTTTGGACGAATAGCACACTCGACAGGTGCCCGTGCCGTCCTTGACATCGGGCAGGGTGGTCCTGGTGCGCTCAATTTTGAGGAAATCGCCCAGATCGGCAAGGAAATGGATCTACTCATCGGTAGCGAGGCAGAGTTCACGGCGGTGTTGGGGTGTCCTTACACCGAAGGCCGTGAATTGCTGCGGGAACTGTTTTCTGGTCCTGTTGTTGTAAAGCAGGGTGCTGCCGGGGTGCTTGTTGATGTTGGAAGTGGAGAAACGCTCCGGCCCGTGCCGGGCTTTAATGTACAGGTCACCAACCTCATCGGCGCTGGCGACGCTTTCGCTGGCGGCTTGCTTAGCGCGTGGTTGGATGGTGCCGACCTCGAGAGCGCATGTGTGCGGGGAAACGCTGCAGGCGCAGTTTCGGTAGCATGCGCGGGTGGACCACAGGACGTAACGAGAAAAGCTGTAGATTCCTTACAGTCGAAGGGTTTTAGATGAAACAAGTCGATCCTGGCGAACATCTCCCAGAGCCCGTGGAGATACCAAGACTAGATCTTGATCGGTACACCTTTAGTGGTGTCGATGCGCTGGCAGAGGCAGTTCGGCGTGATGGTTTTGCGTATATACCCGCTGCACTGACGCAGGATGAAGTTCAGGAGATGCGTGGCCGTCTTGACGCTCTGAAGCCGAATGCTCAGGCGAACGACCGTCACGGGATAAAAAAGTTTATTGATGATGAGGGCAACGAGAGAGAAGCGTACGAGGCCCACACGAAGTGTGTTTTTAATCAGGACGCGTACTTCCTGCAGTTCTTGGACCGGGCACCCGCGGCTGACGTAGCTGATGCGGTGATGGGCGACGACTGTCATATCATCGGGCAATCAGGCTGGGTCAACGGGCCGGGCTGATCAGCAGCTTCATGCAGACTATCAGCCACTTGAAATACCCGAAGACGTGATGCGTGATCCACGGGTTGAAATCCCGGTCTATATTGCTACGTGCCATTACTATCTGACTGACATTACTGACGACCTGGCCCCGACCATTTTTGTCCCGGGCAGTCATCGAGCTGGTCGGCCACCGTCTGAGAACGAAACTGAATGGAACGGAGTTGGACCTCACCGGGTGGTCTGCAATGCTGGAGATGCTGTGTTTTTCAGATCAGAAGTGTGGCATCGGGGATCAGCAAACACGACCGACCAAACGCGGTATTTACTACAGGTGCACTACGGACGTCGGATGATGGCCCAAGTATTTCCTCCTTTTCTAGATTTCCGTTTCGACGCTGATGTTTTGTCTCAGGCAAACGATCGGCAGCGACGCTATCTCGGGGAGCACCAGTTTGCGAACTACGCCTAACCGAACCCAAGGATGAATAGTTAAAGATGAGCATCAACTCAGTATTAGATGAGGTTTTACTCAGTATGTTTTGTGGGGGTTGCTGAAATATACCAATAGCGTGTCTGTTGGCCGTTGATATCGATGTCCATAAGGCCGATAAGCTCTTGTAGCACCATGTGCCCGCGTAAAACTTTCGACACCTCGGCTCCTGTTAGGCTCCGATAGGCAGAGCTGGTACTTCGGAAGTTCGCGATTGTTCCGAGAATTGCGACTCCGGATTTTTCCAGTACTCGATCGAGTTCACGCGTTAGCAGCCGCAGCGGAGCATCACCATTTTGCCCAAGTTCTTGTAGTAGGCCGAAGCTATAGCAGGCGTCAATTGTGCTTTCACCGAACGGGAGTTGGGTCGCATCAGCACGCACGTAAAAAATATTCGGATTGGGGGGAGCCGCAGCTAATGCAGCAGCGTCATGATCAACAGCAACAATCCGGGCTCCCAAGGATGCGGCCAAGATTGGCGTTTCGGATCCAACACCACATCCTAGGTCCAAAAGGATACGAGGCTTGTGTTTCTTGAAGACGGCGAGACCACGGGTAAGAATGCGAGTTGGGGAAGTCATATCAACATCGGTAAAGCCATGAGTCACAGTCGTAGCGTTTATGCACAAGGGCGTTTCGGATTTTTGTTTCAGGATTGCTCAAATGACCAGGATGGGTCGAAATATTGAGTTCTTCAGCCAGAGCGGCGGTAAACACTTGAATTAGAGCCCCAACGGTGGGAGTTGGAGTTAAGAAGTCTCTAAGCCCCCGCCATGAAAGCGGTTGTGGTTGACGAAGGAGGTCATGGAGAGTCGAATTATGGGAGAGCGGAAAGCTACCGTGCTGCAACATAGTCCCTCCGACCCGCGTTTGTGCGCTCCCGAGCACTTTGTGGTCTCCTGTAGCAAGTTCATGCGTGCTGGGTGCGCCAAAACAGACAGTATCCTGATATGCCTGAGCGGCCGGAGTCCATGGCCCCTGAGTAACAGGCAGGCCAAGCTGTTTGAAGCCACGAGCAAACGCGTTGTTGAAAAGTTGGTACGAAGCCATGATTCCCTTTTTGGCTAATGTATGTGTACGGGGAAGGGCGATTGAATAGGTGAGTTCATCGTCATGAAGAATTGCTTGCCCGCCTGTTGAGCGGCGGACGATATGTATTTTGAGGCGACTAGCTAGTCCTGCGTCAACAAGTGAAATCGGTTGAGAGTAGCCGAGGCTTAAGGTTGGGCGATTCCAAGAGTAAAACCGCAGGGTTGGCAACGAGGCCCCGTCGCGCACCTGCTCGGAAATTGCTTGGTCCGTCGCTAAATTTCTGGTGCCACAGTCAGCTGGAGAGATCAACAAGCGCCAAATTTCCATAGTGCTATAGCTTATAAAATACAGGGCACGCCCCCGTAGCTCAGTGGATAGAGCGCCGGCCTCCGGAGCCGGGTGCGCGCGTTCGAATCGCGCCGGGGGTGCCGGGATTAAGCTGCTGGTGTGGGCAGCTAAGAATCATGGTGGTTCCGAAGCAGCAATGCTTCCAGCACTAGAAAGAGTACTCCGCATCCGATGGCAAGGTCTGCGAGATTCAGATATCCCACGAACGGAGTGATGTTGAGGTAATCAAACACAGCGCCTGTACGGAATCGGTCTACCAGGTTGCCAAAACCGCCTCCCAACAGAAGTGAAAAACTCGTGACAGTCCACCATCGTTCAGGAGGCTGAAGCAACACGTAGCCGACACATCCGATCCCAATCGCAAGGGTGATTCCCATCACTATGGTTGGGTGATCCGCGAGCAAACCGAAGTTGACGCCGGGATTATAGACGCGTTGAAAGTCAAAGAAAGGGGCTAGGGAAAGGCCATTGCGTGGCAGCGACTGATCAATGAGGAGCTTGATAGCTTGATCAAGAAGCGTCACGGTAAAGGCAAAAAGAAACGTTATGGTCCGCCGACTACCGGTTTTGGTCGCACCAGGTGTTGGAATCATTTTTGGGGAAGATGTGTCCGTGGATCGTGAGACGTCATTTTTCGTAGTGGTCCATTATCCGTTCTTGAACACGGGGCCAATGCAGCCAGTGGAAACACCAGAACGCTAGTGCTCGCCATCGGCCGAACGAACAGAACTCTCGACTAACAATCTCAGGGTCGCTCGCAGTTCCCCCCCACATACGTAAGGCGAACGCTCGGGTGGAGCTATCTAAAGCAACGTCACGATAAGAGCCGTAAAGCATCGCCAGGTATCGGGCTGTCACCGGACCGATACCTGGAAGAGTTTCTAGTGCAGCGACTCTCGTGCTATCTGAGATAGTGGGCTCGTGGAACGATGCGAGATCAATGTTGTTGTTCGTGACACGCTCCGCCAGTGCAAGAATGCTTTTCGCGCGATAACCGACTCCCGCACGCTCTTTTAGATAGCGCGGTCCGGCGTTAAGCACTTCCTCAGGTGTGGGGAACACTTCTTGATGTGATCCGGAAGGAGTTGGTCCTAGCCTCGAGATCATACTGATCATTTTTTGGGTGCGTGACCAGGTCACGTTAGTGGTACATATTCCTTTCACGAGGTCTTCCCATATATCTGGGCTGCGCAACAGGCGTCCCCCACCAATAGCGGCGATGGGCTTAAGGGCTGTTGATGTCTGACACCGGGTATGGAAGTCAGAAAAATCTTCGTCCAGTCGTAACATCCAGCGTGCACGGGCCACCAAAAGTGGCAGGTCCGACGCCGAAGGTCTCGGCCGGTACTCAAGCATGATGTTGCAAGTGTCATCCGGGGGGCCGGGCGCCGGCTGTATGTGAATGACAAAGAGTCGCCCCGACGGCAATCGCTCACTGCGTGTCAGGGTATCCGTTGAAGGGTTCCAGCTAAATGGGGCTAAAGCATGCCAACCATGCGACAAGACCGTTGCCCAAAGATGGAACGGTGAAGCAACCTCTAACATCTGCCGCGTGCCGGCGAGACCGGCCACGGGCTAACCCTCGATTATCTCGACAGTAACAATGTGAACGTCTTCAAGCGGTTTAGAGCGTTCCCCAGTCATGCTTGGTCCGACGGGTATAGCTTCCAGCGCGGCAAGCGCCTCTTCCCCATCTGTCATTTGCCCAAAGAGGGAGTAATCGGGACTAAGACGTCCCTCTGCTGTCAGATTACCGAACACAATGAAGAACTGGGACCCGTTGGTTCCTGGCCCTGCATTAGCCATAGCCAGCGACCCGCGAGTGTACGGTTGTTGCGGGGTCTCGATGTCGAATCGGTACCCAGGGCCTCCACTGCCTTTGCCGGTTGGATCTCCACCTTGCGCCATGAACCCTGGAATGATTCGGTGGAATGGAACTCCATCAAAGAAGCCTTCCCGCGCAAGAAAGACAAAACTATTGACGGCCAACGGCGACTCGTCGGCCAGCAACTGAAAACTTAAATCGCCGAGATTTGTCTTGATGACCGCGGTGTAAGCACTTTCGGTGTTGATAACGGTGTCCGGGTAAACGTTGTACGTGGTAGGGATCTTTTTAATGGTGTCCGCCTTGGGTGGGCCAGCGCTTGTGCTGGCGGCTTGGCCGCAGGCTGAGAGCACCAAAAGAAGTGCGCCGATAAGAATGAGCCGTCGCATCTAGGACCTTCAGCTGCAGGCTATGCAGCACATTGTATAGGTCGTTGCATCAACTGGGTGCTGCCCCGGACCAATGGTCGGTTTTTCCGATCCCGCGTTGGTAACGCAGGTATTCGTCTTTGGTCATAAGCGGCTCAAACTCTTCGACGAGGTGTCGCCCCTTGCTAGCGTCACCAGACAATAAATCTGCCGCCATCCAGGCGAGGGCCTTGGCGGGTTCAATGTAGGCCATCTGCGGATCGGCAATGGCCCAGTCCACCGCGTGGTTGTTCCCGGTTGCTCCTGCCATCGATGGGTGAAGCGCCGGCATGATGTGAGATACGTCACCCATGTCTGTTGAGCCTGTCCGGTGACCTTGCCGAACAACTCTTGAGTCACCGTGCACTGTTCGCTGATTGTCCAGGAAGTATTCACCGAGGCCGGGGTCGTTGATAAGTGGAAGGTATCCTGGAAGGGTGATGATTTCGATGTCGGCCCCGAGCGCTAGGGCTCCGGCTTTAAGAGCGCGATCGACTTTGGCGTCCGCGGCACCGATCGCATCGGTTGTTTTGCCACGGACATAGGTTTCAAGCGTTACCTCGGCTGGAATCACGTTAACCAAGTCTCCGCCGTGAGTGACGATTGGATGAACACGAATTGCGTCCTCGTCTTGAAACGTTTCGCGAATGGCGTTGATGGCAGCCATCCCGATCTGGGCTGCATACAAGGCGTTAATTCCGAGATGGGGCGAGCCTCCGGCGTGTGCAGCTCGTCCAACGTACTTTATCTGCTTGACCACGCAACCGTTGTTCGACTCGGTAACCGCGGCCATACCGTTTTCATCGGGATTTGAGTGGGTATGGATCATCATCGCTATATCGACGTCGTCAAATTCACCGCGACTGATTAACTCTGGTTTTCCACCTAGGAACTCCAGCTCCCCACTCTTGACAAGATTGTGGCGGTATTCGACTTCAACGTATTCCTCCGCTGGAACGGCCATGAGGACGATTGATCCGGACAGTTCGCGCAGGATGTTGGGATCGGTTAGTGCAGTCGCGGCACCAATGAGTCCTGCGATCTGGGCGTTGTGGCCACAGGCGTGGGCGGCATGTGTGTCGAGGTTTTCGTGTGGATGGCTGGGTACAACGAGTGCGTCTAATTCGCCAATGAGCGCTAGAGTTGGGCCAGGTCGCCCTGTGTCAATCTTGGCCTTTACTCCAGTCTTGGCGAGGCCCGACCGATAATCTAACTCGAGCTCGTCGAATTTACGTTGAACCAGAGCGGACGTTTCCACTTCCTTAAAGCCCAGTTCTGGATTTCGGAGAATGGTTTCGCCGACTTCTACGATGTCATCACGGTTGGATTCCACGATTGCGGCAATACGATCTTTGAGGTCAGATCCAGTTGGCATGATCAAGGACCGTTCATAAGAGGGGATGATTTAGTGTGCCATGAGAGCTTGCAGTTGCGAACTATGGGCGCAACATGATTGATGCCGGATCCATCGTCGAACGGCAGGTCCGTGTTAGATCAGGTTATGTTGATATACCAGCGAGGGCTGACCAGCCGGGCAGCATTCTCGATCCCGAACTACGCTTGTTGACGAGTTCTGTGGGAGATCGGCTGGCCGAATCTGTTGTGGAGATTGCTGCTTGGGATGCTGGTGTGGCAGCGGTTGCTCGTGCGGCAGATTGGTCGGGTGAAGGAACACTTGTGCCGTTGACGGTAGGAGCAGCCGAGAGCTGTGCGGCGGCTTCTGGTTCCTGGCTCATATGTGAACTCGGTTCACTAGGTGCTCGGCGTGTACGGATGGTCGTGATTCGAGTGCCGTACTGGCTTGGTAGAGCAGGTGTCGAGTGGCTGATTCAAAAGGCGTTCCTGCTCTTGCACCATGGCGGCCATCTCGTTTTAGTTGGTGATCGTGGCCGCGGCATTGAGTCAGTAACTAAGCGTGTCGAGAAGATGGTTGGAAGACGAGTTGACAGTGCTATCGGGGCACATCGTCGTCTCTATGTCCATGAGCGCGAGGCAGATCAGGTGCCACCGATCAAGTTTGAATGGACAAAGGTAGACACTCTTGGCGGTCGTGAAGTGGTGCTGCACCGCCATCCCACATTGTTCTCGCCTGGCCGCATCGATCCGGCGACACGGCTTCTGGCCGAAACGTTACCTGACAGCGGTGGAAATTGGCTCGATCTCGGGTGTGGAAATGGGGTGCTCAGTGTGGCGGCGGCTCGAGATGATCGATCCGTAACAGCTTGTGACTGGAGTTATGCCGCTATAGCGACGGCGCGACAAACCCTTGCGTCGAATAACGTTCAGGCTGACGCTTTTATCGCCGATTTGGTTCCCGTTGCTGCTGAACCATTCGATGTCGTGATCTGTTATCCGCCGCTTCACGTGGGTCCGTTCGTGGATCATGGTCCCAGTGGGCGCATGGTGAGAGCCGCACGGAACGCATTGAAGCCCTCAGGGGAACTTCGGATTGTACTTACCGGTGCACATAGCCCGGCGGCCTTATTAAAGCGTGATTTCCAGCACGTTTCCCAGGTGGTCTCCAAGGGTGGATTCCGTGTCTTCAGTTGCCGGGGCCCTAGCAACCATTCGACTCGTACCTAAATCGATCAACGTAGGTCGAAGACAACCTTCGCACCTTGCCCGGACTTGGCGGTCTTTATAGCTTCCTCAGCGTTGTCGAGATCGAAGGTGTGCGTGATGATCGGTTCGGCACCAAGAGTCGGGATCATTTCAAGCGCGCGGTGAAATGTGTGTAGGCGCGTGTTACTGCCTACGATCGTAAGCTCGTGCGCAAAGAAATCGAACGGACGCAGCGAAAACGTTGTCGCAGGGTTGCCGACACTAAGTACAAGAATGGTTCCGGCATCTCGAACTCCTCCAAGGCATGCCGCGAACGCGGGATTCGCTCCTGCCGATTCAATGGAGAGATCTGCACCAAACCCGTTGGTTAGGTCCTGAATTGCGGCTTTAATATCTTCGGTGCTTGGATCAAGAATGTGGTCGGCACCAAGTTCGGCAGCAACTGTGCGCCTAGCTGCGATCGGCTCGCTGAGAATGGTCTTTCCAGCTTGTTGCTGCTTTGCAACTTGAAGAGCAAGCAGGCCAATCGGTCCAGCTCCGGCTATAAAGATGGTATCGCCCGGCGTGATCTGCACACGATCGAAACCGCGGAGCACACAAGAAAGCGGTTCGGTGAGGCTTGCGGTTACGATATCGGTCCCATCAGGAAGCGGTACTAGATTGTTGCGATCCAGAACCAGTTGATCCGCCCATCCGCCACGTGGGAGCTGGCTGCGATCTGTGCAGAAATTGAGTAAGCCTTGATCGCACGTTGGGCAGTCCTCACAAGGGAGGTTAGGTTCTATGACGACCTTGTCACCTGGGGCCAGATCATCCACGGATGCGCCAACGCTCAGTACCACGGCTGTGAATTCGTGGCCTGGAACCCAGGGGCCTGGTTTCTCCGGGAACCAGGCATCGAACTCCCAGCCGTCCCAGTAGTGAAGATCCGTTCCGCATATACCCGAGATAGCGACTTGTAGAGCGACGTCTCGCGGGCCGACGGGCAGGGCGTCGACAGACTCAACCTGTATTTGGCCGGGACCGTGCAATACTACTGCCCGACTTTGGTCTGTTGGCATTCGGTTACTTGGGCTGGTCTGAATGGCAAAACTTATCCGGATGAGTCCACATCTGCAACTTGGCACGGGCGCGTTGGCCGAGCCTTCGATAAGATGAGGTGCACTGGGACTTCCGGCGACGCGATACGCTGGCTGACGGGACGGAGCTAATGGCTGACGACCAAGCGAAGGCTATCGAAGCTGCGATTGAGCAGATAGAGCGGAAATTTGGGTCAGGTTCAGTAATGCGGATGGGATCGGTGCATGCTGGCAAAATCCCGGTGGTGTCCACCGGATCGCTGGGAATTGACATTGCGCTCGGAGTGGGCGGCTTGCCTCGAGGTCGTATCGTTGAGATTTTTGGTCCCGAAGCTTCCGGGAAAACCACGTTGGCGTTACATGTAGTAGCTGAAGTGCAAAAGGCTGGTGGGTCGGCTGTGTTTGTAGATGTCGAACACGCGATGGATCCGACTTACGCCGAGGCTCTGGGAGTCAATGTTGGGGAATTGATTCTGTCGCAGCCAAGTGCAGGCGAGGAAGCTCTCGAGATCACGGACGTCTTTGTTCGCAGTAATGCCGTCGATCTGGTTGTTGTTGACTCTGTAGCAGCCTTGGTGCCGCGAGCAGAGATTGATGGGGACATGGGCGACACGCATGTGGGCTTACAAGCACGACTCATGTCGCAGGCAATGCGCAAGCTGACGGCCAACATAAGCGATTCGCGCACAATCGTGATCTTTATCAATCAGTTGCGTGAAAAGATCGGCGTTATGTTTGGGAATCCAGAAACCACACCTGGGGGGCGAGCCCTCAAGTTCTATGCGTCGGTCCGCTTGGACATCCGGCGCATTGGACAAATCAAGCAGGGCACCGAGGTTACTGGTGCGCGGACAAGAGTTCGAGTCGTAAAAAACAAGGTTGCTCCGCCGTTCCGGTTTTGCGAGTTCGACATGGTTTTCGGGAAGGGAATTTCTCGTGAAGGTGATTTGCTGGATCTTGGTGTTGAACACGGCATGCTTGAGAAGAGTGGTGCGCACTACACGTATCGAGACACAAGGCTAGGCATGGGTCGGGAGAAGGCTAAGGAGTTTCTTCGAACTAATGCGGATGTAGCCGGAGATCTCGAGGCGGAGGTGCGCGATCTTCTGTTGACTACCCCGCCTTCTGATGAAGAGGCAAAGGCTGACGCAACAGAAAACTCTGTGACCGCGTAGGTGGTGATAGAGACCCCGTCATGCGTGCTGATAACGACCAACCAGTGGTTGCAGCGATTTGCGGCTCTCACATGGACCCGAACGTTACCGTCACCGGTGCGCTACTCGCTGGCCAACAATCCGTTCCCCTTCTGTTACTCCACGTGATTGAGGTGAGTCGAGAACTTCCTGTTGAGGCGTCAAGCGGCGCCGCTCTATTGTCAGCCGAGTCGGTTCTTGCAGCTGCCCAGGATCGAATAAAGCAGGACCTACCAAAGTTTCAAGGGATTGGGGTCCGCACTGAAATTAGGCAAGCGCGGCGCGCATCTACCGCTATCGTCGAGACGAGCTTGGAGGAAAATGCCAGCGCTATTGTTGTCGGATCGCACAGATTCCTTGGCGAACATGATTGTGATCTAGGAACCACTGCTACTCATGTACTACGCCACGCCGTGATGCCAGTGGTTCTCTGCTACGAACCGATTCGTTAACACATGGTCCTACGAGGAGCACGTATGGGTACACCAAATGACCATTTAATGGTCTTCGGCTGTCGCAGTCACCCCTCATTAGCCGAGGGTATCTGTCAGGAGATTGGCTGTGAGCTCGGCGGGATAGATATTTTCGAGTATGGCAACGACAACACGTTTGTACGAGTGCTTGAAAACGTTCGTGAGGCAGATGTGTTTGTGGTTCAGACTGCTCGTCGCCCTGTGAACCACATGACGATGGAGCTCTTGATAACGCTCGATGCGCTTCGGAGGGCATCGGCTGCTCGTGTTACAGCAGTTATTCCGTACTTTCCCTATATGCGGTCGGACAAGAAAGACCAGCCACGAGTGCCCATCACAGCACGACTGGTTGCTGATCTGCTTGCCACAGCCGGAGCCGATCGTGTGTTGACACTTGATTTGCACGCAGAACAAATAGGCGGGTTTTTTAGCATTCCAGGCGACCATCTCACCGGAATGCCGCTTCTTACACAGTATTTTGCTGGTCTTGATATAGATGATTGGGTTGTGGTTGGCGACACAGGTCGGATTAAAGCGGCTAGCGAGTGTGCACGACGGCTAAAGACCCCGCTGGCGGTAATCGATAAGTTTCGGGATCCGATAACGTCGAATGTTCAGGTCCGTGGGCTTGTTGGTGATGTTCGTGGTCGCTCCGTTCTGTACGTAGATGATGAGGTTGCTACTGGCCAAAGCTTGCGTGAGAGTCTCCGCGAGATAATGAGGCATGAGCCTCGAGCCATTTACGGCGCTTGTGTTCACCCGGTGTTCCTTGAAGAGGCCTATGAAGTCATTCACGACTCGCCGCTTGAAGAGATGGTGGTAACCGATAGCATTCCTCTCCAGACGGAGCGACCCACAAGCAAAATCCACGTGTTGTCTGTTGCTCCTATGCTGGCTGAGGCAATTCGACGCATTCATACTGGTGAATCAGTAAGCGCGCTGTTTTCTGATGTGAGTAACGATTAAGCCGTGATGGCGGTGTCGCACACTGAGAGTTCCATAGAGAAGTCTGAGGCCCGTGGACAGCACGGGATGGTAGCGACAAAGCACGCGGCCGCTAGTGCTGTGGGTGCGGAAGTTCTGGCTGCTGGCGGTTCCGCTGCTGATGCGGCGGTTGCCTCTGCATTCGCCGTTGGCGTAGTCGAGCCGTGGAACAGTGGTGTGGGTGGTGGCGGGTATGCCGTGGTGAGTTCCGCCGAAGCTACGGAGGTGATCGGGTTTCCGATGCGGTCCGGTACAGGTGCGACGGCCGAGAAATACCCACTTGATGGACGAGAAAATGTGAGCGGCTTTCTCTGGAATGGTGTTCGGGATGACGCCAACCTGCATGGTTATCGGGCCATGGCTGTTCCAGGAGCGGTAGCAGGATTAGCCCTTTTACATCAGCGGCATGGCGAGATGCCATGGAAAGAACTGGTTCAGCCGGCCGTAGCGCTAGCACGTCAAGGTTTTGAACTGTCGTGGTATGACACGGCATTTATGGCGACAATGGCGACTGCAGCCCAGCGCCATCCAGAACTTCAGCAACGGTATTACCCTGGTGGAGCCCCACCTATGTCTGACCATTTTGACGCTGTTCGCCTGACGCAACCAGAACTTGGGAACAGTCTTGAAGTCATCGCTTTGGATGGTCCTGACAGTTTTTATGTGGGTGATATTGCTGCGGCGGTGGTGTCAGACTCAATCGCAAACGACGGAGTAATTGAACGTGCAGACCTCGCGGACTACCGGGCTCAAGTGGGAGCTCCGTTACACACAACGTATCGTCAAGCCACAGTGCTGCTCCCAGGGCCTGGCTGTGCGGGTCCTACAACCGCTGAGACGCTAAACATCTATGAGCGGTTTGATGTGTCAAGCCACGATCACAACTCGGCCGAACGGCTCCATGTGTTTATGAACGCGGCTCGACTTGCCTACGCTGACCGTTTTCGATTTATGACAGACCCTGCACGAGCTGACGTTCCCTGGGAGGCGTTAGTTTCAAAGACCTACGCGGGCGGGCGGTACGATTTGATTGGTCCGTACGCGCTCACCGACGGGGTCAAGCCGGGTGATGCGTGGGCTTATCAGGATGAGGCGCGGGAAGGCCAACGGCTAAAGAGTGAGACTTCAACAACGCATCTGTGCACCGCCGATGGTCGTGGTGGTTTGGTTTCGCTGACCAATACACTGGGTGGTGGTTGGGGCTCGGAGGTGATTCCAGGTAACACGGGCATCGTTTGGAACAATGGGATGTACTGGTTTGATCCTGTTCCTGGTCGGCTTACGTCTGTGGCTCCTCGACGATTTGGCCTGAACAACATGACCCCTGCCATTGTGTTTGCCCCGGATGGTCGAGCGCTTGCGGTGGGGGCGTCCGGGGGCCGACGAATTACAAATTGCGTCGCACAACTTGTTGGGAACATAGTCGATCATACGTTGGGTGCCCAGGAAGCGATAAATGCTCCTAGGGTTGATGCTAGTACCCCTTGGGTCACTGTTGATGGCCGATTTGGGGACGAGACGATTTCAGAGCTGCAACGCAGGGGTTGGGATGTTCACACACCTCCATTTCCGGGTCGATCGGCTTTTGCGAGCCCAACTCTGATTTTGCGTGATGCTGATGGTGGGTTCGGTGGCGGTGTTGACGTGTTTCACACGGCGGGCGCCCAGGGTGTGTAGGTTTGTCTGGTGTAAACAGTACGAGTGATCGGCACGAATATAAGGTAACGCGGCTCAGTCGACGGCGGATGCTTGGCTTGGCCGCATTTTCTGGACTAGCCCTATGGGCATGTACCGAAGGTTCCTCCGAGGCTGGCTTAGCGACGAAAAAAGCCGTGGGAGTTCAACAGCCGACGGGCCGTCCGTTTACGGCGGTTGTGTCATCTATGCGATCGACAGCTGGAGCTCAAGGTGTCCTGCAGCTCCCACCAGGGCTTGGTGTGACACGGACACGCTCGTTAGTTCCGGTTACAGCGGCGGAGACACGGTCGATTGAGATCTGGCGTAGCGAGCATTGGACTACGAATTTCAAAATCAAGAAGGTCTTACTCTCAGAAATCCACAGGGTTGGGACTACTCGTGATGCGATTGAGCCTATCGATAAGCCGCGTTTTTGGAACACGCGGACCGCTAGAACATTTATCGATGGCCGGGAACCAGTAATTGCCTTCGCTATGAATGGTGACGTTCGTGCTTATCCCTTACAGGTGTTGCTCTGGCACGAGGTTGTCAACGACGTGGTCGGCGGAGAGCCGGTCGCAGTCACTTACTGTCCTCGAACTAACACGTGGCGAGTCTTCGACCGTCGGGTGGTGGACGCTGCAGTGAGATTTGGGGTTTCTGGCAACGTCCGATACGGCGGATTGCTGATGTGGGATACGTTAACCCAGACATGGTGGCAGCAGCTTAACGGAGAGGCAGTGGTCGGAGATCTCACGGGTATTGGCCTTGAGATCTTCCCGTCTTTACTTGTGAGCTATTCGGATTTTCAACGAGATTTTCCAGACGGAAGGGTGTTGAGTACTGAGTGGCCTGTTGTCCACGCTCCATACGGCACGACTCCATATTCTGGGTATGAAAGTCGAGAAATCCCGTCCACTTACTTGTCCGGACGTCTCGATACACGGCTACCTGCTACGCGTCGTGTGCTGGCGATGGCCGTTGATGATGACGCTCTTGCTGTCGATCTCGACAGCTTAGTTCAACAGCGGACCATGAACATTTCCGTTGGCAATCGACCAGTTGTGGCGGTTTGGTTTTCAGGCACTGTTTCAGTGCTTGACCAGACCGAAATCAGGAATTCGAGAGATACCGGTACGGCTATGGCGTACGAGAGAAAAGTAGGCGGACGCACGCTTAGTTTCGAAACGACCGAGGAGGGTTTCAAAGACCGCGAAACCGGTAGCATGTGGAACCTGTGGGGGCACGGAATTAGAGGTCCATTGCAAGGGGTTCGGCTATCGCCGATAGTGCATAGCAACAGTCTTTGGTTTTCCTGGGTGGCGACGTATCCGGAGACCCGCCTTTTCAAGTAGCTGATCGGTAGTCCCACGATCTGTATTGACGTTGGGGCGCTGCTGGAGCTTTGTTTTTGGGGTTTACCCATGAAGGACTGACAGCATCCGCGCCATGCGTCACAATTCAGTATTACTACTGCGAACATACAAAGGCTTACTTTGTGAACTTTCCCAATCCAGTTCGACAAAAAATCATGGCTGGCCAGCCATCGTTTGGATCATTCCTGAATCTTGTGTCACCCATGGCAGCCGAGGTGCTCATTGATCTGGGATATGAGTGGTTGGCTGTTGATGCTGAGCATGCGCAGTGGGATATCGGGAGCATGACCGATGCCTTCCGAGCCATTGAGGCTAGAGGTGGCATACCGATGACCCGTGTCGAATCTCATGACTCTACAGTTTTGGCTCGGACTCTCGATGCTGGAGCGATGGGTGTGATCGTTCCGCACGTCAGCACGGCTGAACAAGCCAAGGCTATTGCTGACGCGTGTCGTTATCCCCCGAGGGGACAACGTTCGTCGGGTTCTGGTCGTGCCACGATCAATGCGCAGGACGGGGCCCGAATTAACGATGAAGTACTTGTCTGCCCCCAGATTGAGGATATGGAAGGGGTCAACAACATCGAGGCGATTATGGCGGTAGATGGCATTGATGTTGCTTTTATTGGGCCAAACGATCTGGCGCTCTCCATGGGGCTCTCGAAAACCGATGCCTTTGTCAACACGGAGCATGTCGCGGCGATTGACGCCATCCTTGCCGGGGCCAAGGCGAATGGAAAGCCAGCAGGGACTCCTATCTCGGATGTTGCAAAAGCTCGTGAATTGGTCGAGCAAGGATTCACGCTCATCGATTTTGGAAATGATCTGCGCATGTTGAGTAGTGCAGGTGGAGCGGCTCTCGAGGGCATGAAGGCTTAGGGCGAATTCAACCATGGCATATACGACTTCGAGCAAGGTTGCTGTGTTAGGCGCGGCTGGAGCCGTGGGATCCAACATTGTGCAGTCGCTGTTGGCGACCGGGACTGCGAGCCGCGTCACTATGTATGACCCGTTTGCTGAGGGTCTTGAGGGTGCTGCGGCTGAGATTCATCACTGTGGGTTTCCAGAGGCTGTTGTGACTTGGACAACTGATGCGGCTGAAGCGTTGGCCGGTGCCTCGTTCGTCCTAAGTTCGGGTGGTGCACCGCGCCGTGATGGGATGACGCGAGAGGATCTGCTCCGTGGCAACGCGGAAATAGCCGCGCAGTTAGGAAAGGACATCGCGACGTATGCTCCCGATGCGCGACTCGTCGTAGTTGTATTCAACCCGGCCGATATCACTGGATTGGTGACGCTTGTGCATTCCGGATTACCGCCACAGCGTGTCAGCACGCTGGCTGGACTTGATAGCACTCGATTGCAGACGAGCTTAGCCTCACATTTTCGGGTCCCTCAGCACATGGTCACGGGATGCCGAACATTTGGGGGCCACGGTCAAGAAATGGCTCTGTTTAAGAGCCATACGAGGGTTGACGGAGTGCCCCTTAACCACATTATTTCTGGCGCTAGCCGGGTAAACGGAATTGAATTGACCGAGGAGGGCTGGGCCCAGATTCGAGCGCAAGTTATCGATGGTGGTGCGCGGATTATTAGACTGCGTGGACGATCATCATTTCAATCCCCAGGTCATCAGACCGCGATGATGGTGAGGGCGGCTGCCGGTGGGGAAGCATTCGAATGGCCGTGCGGTGCATATTTGACTGGTGAGCCTTATCACCATGTGATGATGGCGATGCCCGTAGAGCTTGGGTCTGACGGAGTGCAGTGGACGCTACCTCAGGGTGATGACGAAGAGCGTGCGGAACTTGATGCTGCGTATGCGCATCTCGAGGTGCTTCGCGACGAAACGATTGAGATGGGTGTTTTGCCGCCCGTTGCAGAATGGGTATCGGTCAACCCCCACCTCGTGTAATCCGCCTTAGCTCAATATTCGTAGCACTTCCCCGGCACATCACGCGTCCAATGTTTGTTGCGCTGTAAACAGCATGCTGGACAATTCGATGTCTATCGGCCACCAGCGCTGTTGCTTGATGCGATTCTTTCGATTCATTGCGATAGGCACCGATGGTGTCCACCGAGGACGGATAGTCTAGTTCGGAAACCACCGGAAGCTCTAAGTCCAGGCGGTCGCAAAGTGTATTGCTCTCAGTGACCGAATCGACTGAGAGTGCGACTACCTGAACATCGATGGCCTTAAACGCGTCCAGAACATAGTTGTAGGCGGCTAACTGCCGCCTGCAGTGTGATCACCAGTGACCTCGATAAAAAAGTAGAATCGTGGCCGACGCGGCAAGATCATCAGGGATGGTTGCCGGTGATCCATCGATCCATCGATCTAACGACCTACGAGTTGTGGGAGACGGTCACCAGGGGTGAGTTGTTTCATCGAGAAGCAATCAACAAGTCAGTTTTCATCTCGTTAGCGTTACTGCTGGGTGAGCAATGGTCAATAGGCCCTCATGGGTTGTGTGGACATGAGGGGTGCAAGTCACTTAGATTTACATTGTTGTGAGCAGACAAGTGATGATGACCATGAGCAATCCAACGCCGGTGATCACCGCGTATTTGAAGCCGGTCTGTGGCTGGAGCAATGGTGTACGGGCGGTGCTCGGTAAGTATGGGTTGGTTTATGAAGACAAGGACATCATCAACAATCCTGATATCTATCAGGAGATGGTGACTAAGAGCGGACAACCTTTATCACCGTGCGTCGTAGTGGATGGCCGAATGCTGGCGGACGTGAGCGGCGAGGAAGTCGAAGCGTGGCTGGCTTCCAAGAGTTATATCGAGAAAAACAATCTACCGACGCCAGTTCCTAATGACCAACCCTGTGCTGACGAAATACATGCGGCTCCGGTGGTGATGGAAGACACGGAATAATCATCCATGCCTCGGTGAGCGTGTAAGGTCAGGACTGTGTCCTAGGCTCGAAGCTGGGCACCGAATTTATGTGTGAGCGCGCGAACTACTTTTGCGTGAGCCTTGTCAGCCTCGGCGTCGGTCAGCGTTCGATTGGTTGATCCGTAACCGAGCGCGTAGGCGAGGCTTCGTTTTCCAGCAGCAATTTGTTCACCTTTGTACTCGTCAAACAGTCGGACCGTTTGGAGTAAAGGCTGTCCGGCCTTTTGGATTGCTTTATGCACATCAGCTTGGCCAGTGGCAATGTCGACGAGCACGGCTAGATCACGGCGCGCCATTGGGTACTCGGACCATGAGCTGAAGGTGTGTCCGCTGCTTGGGGATTTGCGCACCATCGACAAGTCGATTAACAGAGCCCAGGTCCGATCTTCGATATCAAACCGGGTTGAAATTGCTGGGGCAATTTCGCCATAGGCGGCGAGCAGACGACCGTTCATACTGGCGGCGACCGCATTGCCCGCGGCGAATGTGGGGTGCTGGAGCATCTCGTGGTGAACATTCTCGGCATCTATCTCTATCCGCATGAAGACTTCGTCGAGTAATCCTCTGACAAAGGGCAGCTGGATATCTGTAACGTCGTTCCAGCGGTTAGCACTTATCCGTTGTCCTAGCACCGCGGTCAAAACTAGGGGCTCTTCAGGCAGGTCCCCTGATCTATGCAGGAAGGAAGGCTGAGCTTCGAAGAGGAGCAGGTCTCGATCAATATGTCTTCGGTTGTCCCGTAGCTTTTCGAGCAAGGTCGATAGCCCGGTCAGACGAAGCGATGACTCCTCGACAGATAGTGGATTAACTAACCGGACAGGTTCACGGTCCAATGGCAACAATCGATCTGAGACAGTGTTGCCCGCATCGTTCATGGAGGATTCCCGAATGGTTCGCCAGGCCACAGCATCGCCTAGGGGTTGCTCGGAGCTACCGCCCAGAAGATCTGGTGGGAGAAGGCGGGCCATGCGGGATTCGCTGGTGAGGGCATACGTCACGCACTCGGCGAAGCCGAGACCGACCATAACGTCACGGACTCTGTCCTCATCGGTATCGTACTCCCCGGGTAAGCCAGCAGTGACCCGGCCCAGAGGTAGCGTTTCCGGCAACCGGTCGTACCCTACTAGTCGACCGATCTCTTCTATTACATCGGCGGGACTCTCGACGTCACGGCGCCAGAACGGCGGCGTGACCGACAGGTAATCTCCATCCTCCTCAACAATGAAGTCGATAGCGGTCAGTACGCGATGGACCTCTTCAGACGAGTAACTCGCTCCCAGCAACCCTTGAATCCGGGAAAACTCCAGCCGCACCGGAACAGTTTTGCTAGGAGAGGGATAGAAGTCGGCAGAGAGCGCCTCACCACGCCCGGCGCCGATCTCCGAGAGGAGTTGAACACACCGCGCCAGAGCGACGGTGGTTAACTCAGGAGGAAGACGCTTTTCGAACCGGCGCGAGGCTTCACTCCGCAACGCGAGTTGGCGGGCGCTACGTCTTACGCTAATGGGATTAAACGTAGCTGATTCGATGAGGACAGTTTTTGTGCGGGCTGTTACTTCTGTAGCGAGGCCACCCATGACTCCAGCCAAGGCGACTGGGCCTTCGGTATCAACAATGCAGAGTGTTTCGGGTGTCAGTTCCCGATCTTGTCCATCTAGGGTGACGAGGCGCTCGCCGGTTTTAGCGTTGCGTACGCCAAGTCGACCACCCTGAAGGGTGTCCCAGTCGAACGCATGGAGTGGTTGTCCGAGTTCCAGCATTACGTAGTTGGTCACGTCCACAATAGTGTTGATTGGTCGCATTCCGGCGAGATCTAGCCGTCTGCGGAGCCAGGAGGGCGACTCAGCCACTTCCACGTCGACGACAAATGCTGCCGAGTAGCGCGGACATAAGTCAGAGTCCGCGATATCTAGGTTGACGGACAATCCCGACGACAAGGAATGATCGAGGACCTCCATTGGTGGCGCACGAAACTGAGACTCGTACAGGGCGGCGGCTTCACGAGCAATACCGACCATCGACAACACGTCGGGACGGTTCGCCTTAAGTTCAAACTCGATAATCTCATTGCCGATAACCTCGACCAATGGCCGGCCGATAGGAGCATCCACTTCGAGAACGACAATGCCATCGTGGTCATTGCTTAGCCCCAACTCCTGGGCAGAACAGAGCATCCCGCGTGAGGAAACCCCCCTGATGGTTGAAGCCTTTAGCTCTTTCAGTTCAGGTGTCGGATTTCGTGGGTCGTACAGCAGTGCACCTTCATGGGCGAAGGCAATCTTGTCGCCCACCTTGAAATTTGAGGCACCACAGACAACCTGTACTTGTTGGTCACCCGTCGTAATGGTTGGAAGAGTTAGACGATCGGCATTCGGGTGCGGGTCAATTCGATCGACTTGGCCCACCACAATGTGGCGCCAGTGCGCACCCGTTCGGTGAATGGTTTCCACCTCGAACCCGGCATTGGTGAGCCGTTGCGCTACTTCGTCGACAGGCGCGTCTATGCCTGTGAGTTCACAGAGCCACTCGAATGGAACACGCATGAGTTACCTGAACTGCCTCAGGAACCGCAGATCGTTGCGGTAAAAGTCCCGGATGTCTGTGACGCCCAGTTTGACCATCGTGATTCTTTCAACACCCATCCCGAATGCGAACCCCTGATACTGTTCGGGATCGTAGCCAACGTTGATCAGGACAGTCGGATGAACCATCCCGGCGCCTAGGATCTCGATCCATCCAGAGTTGCTGCATAACGAGCAACCCGTGCCTTCACAGACATGGCAGGACACATCGACCTCTACACTTGGCTCAGTGAATGGGAAATAGCTGGCGCGAAGTCGGTGGTCACGATCTGCGCCAAACATTGCCCGAATAAAATGGGCGAGCGTGCCTCGTAGATCTGCCATTGTGATGTGTTCGTCGATCGCGAGTCCCTCGACCTGCATCAATTCTGCTTCATGAGAAGCGTCGCGATCTTCGTAGCGATACACCTTGCCTGGCACGATCATTCGTACTGGCGGAGACACTTGTTCCATGATTCGAGCTTGAACTGGTGACGTATGCGTGCGCAGCAAGATTTCTCCGGGACGCTCGTCATCTCGGACGTGAAAGGTGTCCCACATGTCACGGGCAGGGTGATCAGCAGGGATATTAAGCAATTCAAAGTTATAGCGGTCCCACTCGACCTCCGGGCCGCTTACAGCGCGAAAGCCGAGAGGCGCAAAAATCTGGCGAATGCTCCGCAGCGTCTGGGTTAAGGGGTGTAGGCTGCCAATTCGCATCGGATAACCCGGCATTGTCGTATCAATGTCGTCTCCGGTGGGGGCTTGATGTTGCCGTGCAATCTTTTCGTCATACGCGATTTGTAAAGACTTTCGCACCGAATTTGCCGTCTGGCCGGCGCTTTGACGATCTTTGACGGGCAGATCTCTAATCGATCGCAAAACCTTGGTTAACTCACTGCGCCGACCGAGGTATAAGACACGCCACGCCTCGACCGCGGCGTCAGTCGTAGCCTCCGCAAGCTCGTCACGTGCGGTGACGTGAAGTTGATCAAGCCGTTCGTGCACCCTGCTCCCCGATCGGCGATTCTGCTGTTCGCTGCCGTGCGGCCTCGAACAGGATAACGGCGGCCGCCGCCGCTGCATTTAAAGACTCGACTCCGTGGTGCAACGGAACACGGACTGTACTGAGGCAGGCGCTCAGCCATGCCGTAGAGACGCCACGGGTCTCAGCGCCAACAACAACACCCGATGGCTCGGTCCAATCTATCTGGTCATAGTTGATCTCGCCGTCGGCTGCCGATGCATGAAACCGTATTGTTTGAATAGGAGAAGGAAGGGTGGCGGGACCTTCTGTGTCCCGAATAGGCACACGAAATTGGGCGCCAGCACCAGCGCGCATTGCTTTCGGACTGAACGGGTCGGCGCTGCCTGGCGACCGGAAAATCATTGATGCGCCTGCTGCGGCGCCTGTTCGAACCAGCGCACCGAGATTGCCAGGATCCTGTACGCCATCGATGACGAGGATTAGTGCAGGTTCTGCAAGACCGTCTACATGCGGCACATGTCCGATCGCGACGATTCCTTGAGGGCTATGGCTGTCGGAGGCTGCCGAGACCACGTGAGGCGAGCAACGTAGCACCTCAGCACCAGCGGCGGAAGCTGCTTCCGCTGCATGTTCCGCGATGACATCCGCGTTTGTGGCCACAAACACTGTTTGCAAGAGTCCGGCTTCCGCGCCTTCTGACACCAGACGTGGACCTTCAAGTAGAGTGAGACCTTCTTGCCGGCGAACGCCGCTGCGGTGCAGTCGTCGGGCCTGCGCCACCCTTCGGTTACGAACGCTCGTAATCATGTGAACGCCGCTCCCAACGCCGGCGTTTTACAGCCTAAGCGTCGGCTCGAGCGGTTTGGACGAGCGCTTCAAAGGCCTGAGGCTCGTGAGCGGCAAGGTCGGCAAGAACCTTTCGATTGAGGCTAACGTCGGCGGACTTTAGGCCACGCATGAACGCACCATATGAAAGCCCATGAATCCGGGCTCCAGCATTGATTTGCATGATCCACAGGCGACGCATTTGTCGTTTGCGATTCCGGCGATCGCGATACGCATATTGTCGTGAATGAAGAAGGTCTTCGTGCGCGGCACGGTAGTGGCGACTTCGCGCGCCTCGATGGCCACGCACTGCCTTTAAGACCTTGCGTCGCCGACGTCGTGCTGTTACTCCCCGCTTAACTCGCGCCATGGACCGTAACCTAGTTTGCTAAGAGGCGTAACGCTTGGCGGCGTTGCCCCAGAGTTAACAGCTGCTCGTGACCCTTTGCGCGTCTCGCTCTACGGCTCTTGCGCAGTCGGTATGGGCCAGCCCACGACTTGGCCCGCGTGACTTTTCCACGTCGCGTAAGGCGGAGGCGTTTTACGGCTGCTTTGCGAGTCTTAAGCTTTGGCATATGGGATAAAAATACGACGCATCGTGCGCCGTGTAGGTCGAGCCTATCACAGGTTCAGGCCAACGCTGAGACTGGGTTGCGATTGCTATTGGCAGGCGAGCTCTAGCCTGCATAGGCTAAAGCGCATCTATCTGTTCGGTTGCTGGCTCCGTTCCAGTTTGGGGCGAATCTATAAACGTCGACTTGGACCGTGTCTTGCGAATAGCAGTATTTACAGACGTCCACGCTAACCTAACTGCGCTACGTGCCGTGCTTGATGACGTGGAAAAGCGCGGTCCCTATGACCATATTGTGTCGGCGGGGGATCAGCTTTCTGGGGGCCCCCGCCCGCTGCAGACGTGGCAAGAGCTTCGGGCAAATGAAGCTGTGATCTTAAAAGGAGACACGGAACGCGATCTGGTTCTCGGCCAATCAAAACCGGTAGCGGGAAATGACGATCGACGCGACCAAATCCTCGCCATCTTTGAGTGGACGTTGGGCATTGTGCCTGCCCATGTTCGTGAGTGTGTTGCGGATCTTCCGGAGAACGTGCGATATGAGGTTTCCGCTGGTCATGACGTACTGGTAACGCATGCGAATGGTCTGAATCTCGACGACTTCATTTGGGCTGATACGCCACCTGCGGAACTTGAGCGCTTGCTTGGCCCGCAACCGGCGGAGCTAATGGTTGTGGGGCACATCCATGCACCTCTGGAAATACAGGTCCTGAACACGAGCATTTTGAGGCCGGGGAGTGTGGGGCTGAAGTACGAGTCGCATTGGATCAACGTCGCTCATTGGGCCGAAATAAGGTGGAATGTCCCAGAGAATCGATGGGACTACGCTGTGCATTCGGTTACGTGGGATCTTGAACTAGAGATCGAGGCCGCCCGAGGACTTGGCTACCCGGGTATACGCTTGCTTCCGGGCTTTGGCACCGCATGAAAAGCGAGGTTTTAACGGTTGAGTTGTTTGGGTTGGCCAGTACATTAGATGGCGGTGATGGCTGTTGGTCTTGTGAGACTTGCGTTCGACTGCGAAGCTTGGTTGTCATTGTTTACTAGAGGTGGCAGCGTGGCTACAAGCTCAGAAGATGTTCACGAAAAGCTACGTGCCGTGATAGACCCTGAGATTGGCATCAACATTGTGGATCTTGGCCTGATTTACGATGTAAAGGTGGAGCCCTACACGGCAGCCGAAGGAGAGCCTGAGGCTCAACCTGACGACGAGCATGCCACCATCACGATGACGCTCACTACTCCGGGTTGTCCGGCGGGTCCAATAATTATCAAAGAGGTTAACGATGAGACGGAGGCCATGGAGCATATTCGGAAAGTCGACATCGATCTGACTTTCAGCCCAATGTGGAGCGAGGAAATGATGAGCGAAGACGTCCGGTGGATTTTGGGGCGATAGTCGTATCGCGAGGCTCGTTGGATTGCTGGCATAACGTGTTCAAGTAAATTGCGTCGAGGCTTGTCTCTCGACCGACGGAGATTTGTGGGCGGGGCTGCTTTGGCCATGGCTTCGTGCCGAATCAATGGTTCGAGCACGCGTGAACCATCACAAGCGTCCTTCATGCATGGTCTTACTTTGGTCGCTGGAACCGCCGATGATTTTCGGCCATCTCGAATTCAGGCCGTGATCGAATCGGTAACGAGTACTGGGGCCGACTGGATTGCTGTTGCACCGAGTTGGTCACAAGGCACGCATCGATCTACGAAAATACGGCCCGACCCGGCGCGCACCCCGCCCGACGAGGATGTTCTTTCGTTGATCGAGAAGGCTCACGAGGCGGGCGTAAATGTATTACTGAGCCCTTTTGTTGAAAGTCGTGACCGGGTTTGGCGTAGCGATTTTGACCCGAAGGATTTGTCGGCCTGGTTTGCCGAATATTCGACTATGGCACTGCACTACGCCGAGCTGGGCCAACACGCAAAGGTCGGCATGTTCAGCGTGGGGTCGGAACTTGATTTTTCAGAGGAAGCCTACTTGGATGAGTGGCGCGTGCTTATTGGCAAGGTAAGGCGTTCTTACGAGGGCTCACTGACCTATGCTGCAAGCCATGCATCGCCACCGCGTGGCGGAGGGTATAAGCGCACTCCGTTTTGGAGTGAGCTTGATTGCATTGGGATCGATGCTTATTTCCCTATGGCGGCCAGACTGATAAGCCCCTCTCAGCTGGCCGCAACCTGGGAGATGTGGTTGGGGGAAATCGAACGATGGTATGCAGCCTCAGGACTTAAGCAACCGATTATTTTTACGGGGCTCGGGTATCGGAGCGTCGTTGGGGCAGCAGTCCAGCCTTCGCCCCGAAACTGGGATTACGAGGGGCCGGTAGATACAGGCGTGCAGGCCAACCTATACACAGCGTTTTTTGGTATTCCCTATCGAAGAGAGATTCTCCGTGGGGTGTTTTGGTGGCATTGGGAGCCGAGCGAGACGCCTGGCGCCGATGATACGAGCTATGTCCCAAATGGTAAGCCGGCTGAGGATGTGTTGCGTCGTGGTTACGCGGCTGCTATTCGACGACCAACATATCCAGGTTCAGGCTAGTCGCCCTGTCGAATGCATCCAGTTCATGTTGATCCAAATGTTGGCCAACCCGGCTGTGCTAGAACCTGTGAGATTTCCCTGTGCGAATGAGCTTTTCAAAGCTTGAGCTGTATGAATTTTGTCCGTTCGCTTACCGGTTGCGCTATGCGGAGCGGCAAAAAATTCCATTCTCCAAGAGTCTGGCGGTTGGGGCGATTGTCCATGCTGTGCTTCGGAAATTTTTCGAAGCGCTTCAAGTGGAGACAGACGTTTCCTATGAAGACTTTAAAGAGATGCACGAGGAGTACTGGAGCAATGCTCCGACTCTGGACCCTCGGCGCTTCCCTGAAGTTTGGTCAACAAGCATTGATTTATTGACCGCCTTTTGGTCAGCCAACCAAAACAATTTTGGTGCGCCGATAATGCTTGAACAGCGTTTTCGACTTCGAATGGACATGGAGGACGCCCATACGGTGGAGGGAGTCATTGATCGGGTCGATAAGACCTCGAGCGGTGTGGAAGTAATTGATTACAAGAGTGGCGGGACGTCCCCGACTTTTCCCCGAAGGCAGAAATCGCAACTACATACTTACGCGCTTGCGCTTGAACGGGGATTTCACCAGTCGGTCAGTCGGCTCACGGTCTACTACCTAAAGGACAATAAGGCTATTTCCATGGAGCCTAACCATGAGTTCGCTCAGGAACTCCTGAACCGGTACCGGGTGGCGAGCGTGTCCATTGCTAGCGGGTCGTTTGCGCCGAAATCTGGTTCATGGTGTACCGGGTGCGATTTTTTTGGCATCTGTCCCCATCGCTGGACAGGTTCTAGAAAAACCTCTAATTCGCTCTAGGCTTCGACTGAAGGGATTGGTTCTCCCCGGATATGAGCCTCAAAGTCCTTGCGGAATCTCCGGGCAGCGCCACGAACGGGTTGGTGGGCAAACTGACCCAACCCACAAAACGACGCCATCATGCTTGAGCCGAGCTCGTTCAGGAGGTCAAGGTCGTCCATAGTTCCCTGCCCATGCAGGATTCGCTCGCAGATCTGCACGAGATTTGGAGTTCCCTCCCGGCACGGTATGCAGAAACCACAGCTTTCTTCTGCGAAAAACAGCGCGTCTCGGTAAGCCACGTCCACCATATCGGTCGTATCGTCGAAGACCACAACTCCGCCTGTCCCCATGATCGTGCCGAGTTCAGCCATCGACTTAGGCTCAAGAGCGGCGTCGAGTTCTTCCGGCGTCAAAGGCGCTGAAGATGCACCACCGGGCTTGAAGCCTTTGAGCTTTCTACCGTTAGCAACGCCACCTCCGTGATCGTAGATCAGTTCACGAGCCGTTACCCCCATGGGGAGTTCGTGGAGACCAGGCTTCTCGACGTGGCCCGAAAGACAGTACATCTTCGTTCCAGTCGCCTCGCCCCGGCCTAAAGACTGAAACCATTCGGCACCCTGTTCGACGATCGACGGTACAGCAGACAATGTTTCAACATTGTTTATAGCGGTCGGCATTCCCCACACACCCACATTGGTTGGGAATGGTGGTTTATAGCGTGGGGTACCCCGTTTACCTTCAAGTGAGTTAGAAAGCGCTGTTTCCTCGCCAACAATGTAGGCGCCTGCACCACGGCGAAAGGTGACATTAAAGTTAAAGCCCGTCTTTCCGAGAATATCTGAGCCCAAATAGCCAGCCTTGTAGGCTTCACGGATTGCCGACTGAGTGCGATCGTGTGCTAGCCCGTATTCGCCGCGGATGTACACATAACCTAGCTCCGCGTTACACGCGTAGGCGGCGATGATCATACCTTCGAGCATTAGATGGGGATCAAGTTCGAGCGAATGTCGGTTCACATAGGTTCCTGGTTCGCTTTCGTCGCCATTAATCACGATATAACGTGGTGTCTTGGGATCCTTTCTCACAAATTCCCACTTCAAACCTGTGGGAAAGAATGCCCCGCCGCGGCCGCTTAACCCTGACTCCTTTACCAACTCAGATACCTCTTCAGGCGTCATGTCGCGCAGCACACGTGCGAGGGATTGATACCCGCCGGTGTTGCGATACGCATCTAGCGTCCACGATTTGTCGTTACCAAAGTTTCGTGTGACAACCAGTTCCATTAGTCGCTCCGTCCGCGCAACTCGTCGAGCAGTTCCGAAACTTTGCCTGGAGACATCGGGCCTCGTTGCTCAAGGTTTACGAGTACGGCTGGTTGAAGGTCACACAACCCTAGGCATGAAACTGACTCGGTTTCAAACAGCCCGTCTTCCGTGAGCTCGCCGACACGAGTTCCCAGTGCTTCGCCGAACGCTTTCAGGACTGCTGGGGCTCCTGACAAGTGACAACTCAGATCACGACATACGCGCAAAACATATTTGGCTGACGGCTTGCGATGGAACATCGTATAAAAGGTCAACACGCCGAAGACTTCGCTTTCGGGAAGCTTAAGTTCCTCGGCGATAACAGTTACTGCCTCCGGCGGCACATATGAAAAAAGTTCCTGCGCGGAGTAAAGCGCTTCTAACGTTGACCCTGGATCAGATTTGAGTTCTTCGAGGCGCTTACGTAGGTCGCCTAACTTGACTTGATCCTCAGGCGCGAGAGTCGGACGCTTGGCTGCGCCTGCATGGATTGCCATTGGCCCCTCCCGTATTGTCGAAATTGAAATTAACAGGCAGTGATCACGGAAAGGTGTTAAGTGCCACTACCTGGAGCCGAAGTTTACCATCGGGTTTTTGTGGGCTAGGGAAAAACTACGGCGCATCCGTCAAGAGCGGTAGGCTCAGCCGTTCATACAGAGGTGGAGTGGTAATGGCGTTGACACGTGAACAGGCCCGGGAATTGCGGAGCCTAATGCAAACCTGGAATAGAGCTTCCAATGAGGTTGGCGAGGTTCTTCGTGGCATGGCTGTTAGTGGTTCGGGACTTGACATGAAGACGGTCCGGTCGGCTGTGGATCGCCGATCTGAGATTGAAGAGCTCGTTATGGCTTTCTGGTCCCGCGCCGTGCTTCCCTAGGAGGGGATCTTGGGGGCAAAGGAACAAGCATTCCATTTTGGAGTCGTCAACAGTGAGGTTTCACCGAATGTGGAAGACGGTGTTGCGTTCGCGGCTAGCCTTGGTATGGGCAGCATTGAGCTTGAGGACTTTTGGGGTTTGGAAGCATGGCAGACAAGCGCTCGGCTACTAGAACGAGCTTATGCCTTGGTCGAGGACGGCGGTCTTAATGTGTCAGTGATTGGCACACAGGCATTTAAGTTGCTTGAGATTTCCTCGGGCGGCGCATCGAGCCCATCGGCTATTGACGGATGGGTAGCGCACCGAGCGCAGGTTGACGGTGCTCTTCGAGCTGCTCAAATTCTCCAATGTCGCCACGTCCGTGTTTTTTCAGGTCGCCGCACCGGAATGATCGGTTTAGGCAATCCGAGCCCCCGGCTGCCCGAGGGTGGACCGATACCCGACGATTGCTTGGGCACGATCGTAGCGGTTCTGAGGGACGCAGGTGACCGGGCGGCTGCGGATGGCGTAACGCTACTAGTAGAAAATGTACGAAGCTGTTGGGGCAACTCGATGGTTAACGCGGTGCGAATTGTGGAAGCTGTTGACCATCCCTATGTACGTTTGATTTGGGATCCTGGGAACGATTTTGTAGCCGGTGGAGATGGGTCTCCAACTGGATACCAGATTGGCCGGCCGTGGATAAGACATGTGCACGTCAAGGACGCTCGGGTAGTTGATTTGGCGACAGGGCTCACAGCGTGGGAAGCGATTGGTCGAGGGGAGTTGGACTTTGAGAGCCTGCTGCGAGCCTTGATTATTGATGGTTATGCCGGGGCCGTAAACCTCGAAACTCACTGGCATTCTGAGGGGCGAACCCGTGAGGCGAATTCCCGGGAATCCTTTAGCGGGTTGCAGGAAGCGCTAGACCGTGCATTGGAAACCCTTGGCTGAAGCGAGAACGAAGAGCCAGACGGCCCAAGTCGATGATGCAGAACTAGAAGCAGGCCGTGCTTCGGCACGGTACATCAACAGTTTGATCAGCGGTCCGGCGTCACCAACAATGCCCCGCACCCGCCAGCAATCGGTAGTGGTTGGTGAGCGTCGACTGGCGCGATTTCGAAGGTTCTTAACGCGCCTTGGTAATCCGCAGGACGCTGTGCGTTATGTGCACGTGGGTGGTACGTCAGGAAAAGGGTCGGTCGCAGCTAAAGTGGCCGCTGGGCTCACAGCGTCTGGTTTAATCACCGGGCTGCACTGCACGCCCTATTTGCAGACGGTGCTCGAAAAATTCGAATGTGATGGCTGTCTGGCTCGGCCGGCTGAACTTGCCGAATTGGTGGGTTGGATCCGTCCGCATGTAGATGATTTCGAGACGGAGGACCCTGGTGGTAGACCCACGTATGGAATGGTGTGCGTCGCACTCACTCTTGAGTTCTTTCGCCGTCGTGGTGTGGATATAGCCGTGATGGAGGTTGGTGCAGGAGGGCGATTCGATCTTACGAACGTCGTTAAGCCTGAACTTGCGATAGTCACGTCTGTTGGTGCCGATCACCTTAAGAGCTTGGGCGGCACGATTGAAAACGTGGCGTGGCACAAAGCTGGAATTTTTAAACCGGGTGCTATGGCGATGACTGGATCGATTCCTGATATCGCGAGGGAAACTTTACGTAAGGAGGCGAAGAATATCGGCGTAAGCCTTGTAGAGATCTCCAGTTCCTCGATAGATTTTCGCGAGACGAATTGCGAGCTGGCGAAGGCCGTTCTTTCTGGGCTCCATGATCGGGGCTTCTCGATCTCAGATCGTTCGGGCACGGTTGTATCTCAGAAAGGGTTAGCCGGTCGATTTGAGCAGATGCCCGACCATCCAGTCGTTTATCTGGATGGTGCTCATAATCGTGACAAGGCGCATGCGCTAGCGATGTTGTTGCGGAAGTCTGATCCGGCGGGATCGACGATCGGGATTTTTGGCCTTGTTGGGTACCGCTCTGCACCTGACGTGTTGCCGGATCTTCTTCCACAAGTGAGTCGCTGGGTGGCGACCGAACCGCAGGTATACGGAAAACATCCTCTATCACTCAGTCAGATAGCCGCTGCTGGGGCAGATCTCGGTCGTCCTCCAGCTTGTCAGATAGCTCAACCCAAGGCCGCGATGGAAGCGGCGATTGATATGGCTGGTCCTGGGGGGACTGTTGTTTGTGCAGGATCCGTGTACTTGGCTGGCAATCTACGTGCGCTTTGGTATCCAACAGACGCGATCGAACGTCAAGGCACGATGTGGCCAACAGTGTGTGGTCGGTAGGCCATACTTAGACGCTGACCGATATCGCAATCTGAGATGGACGAATTCGAGGATCAGAGTTGGTGTTACACGCTGGCTGAGGCGACAGCGATCTTGCCTGATGTTCGTGAGATAACTACGCGCCTACAGGGAATCTGGCTTCGTGCTGGCACCGAACGCCGAAAATTTGATCTTGCACAGAAGTCTGACCAATCGCCGGTTGATGTGAGCTTGGCGCATCAAGCTCTCGTGGCTGCGTTGTGGGACGTGCAGCCGCTCGTGGCTTGGCTTCGATCTAGGGGCATCGCGCTTCGCGATCCGTCCACTGGCCTTGTCGATTTTCCGTCTGAGATTGATGGTGAGGAGTCATTCTTGTGTTGGCGGCTTGGCGAAGACGAAATCGGCTACTGGCACGGTACAGACGAAGGCTTTGACAGCAGGAAGCCGCTTTGACCCGAGATCTTATTCCAGTTCTAGCTAGCTTCCACCAGCGACTGACGGGACGATCGAAACCTCATCGCTGCTGCTGAGCTCAGTGTCGAAACCTGCGTGATATCGGATGTCTTCACCATTGACATAGATGTTGACGAAACGTCGCAACTCTCCATTTTCGTCGAGGAGACGCTCGGCAAAACCCGGGTGGGCAGCATCAAGATTCTGCACTAACGCACCAACGGTCGGGGCTTCAATGTCCACAGTGTTTTGGCCATCAGTGAGACTTCGAAGTGGGGTCGGAATTCTTACTTGCGGCATAAGCGTTTCTCCTCAAACAGCTTCAGCAGGCGTGAGTACGCCACGCTCGGCTAGGTTTTCTTGAAACGATGCGATGCTGGGTTGGATCTCAATTCGGTCGTTCACATGATTGTCGACAGCTTCTTGGGTCTTTAGTCCATTTCCGGTCACAAGGGCAACTGTGACGTCGTCCCGGTCGATTACTCCTCGCTCAGCTAGTTTCACAAGGACCGCAATCGTTACACCCGCTGCAGTCTCAGCAAAGACTCCCTCAGTGGATGCGAGCAACTGCATACCTGCAATAATTTCGTCGTCGGTGACGGACTCGATAATTCCATCCACTTCCTTAGCGAGTTTTAGCGAATAAAAACCATCGGCCGGATTACCAATCGCCAGCGATTTGGCTACGGTGCTCGGGGTTCGGACTGGCCGGTACGTCATTTGCCCACGGGAAAAAGCTTCAGCTACTGGGCCGCAACCGGCCGCCTGGGCACCATGCACCCTGGTGGCCTGCCTCTCAATAAGGCCTACGTCCACGAGTTCTCGCATAGCCTTTCCGACCTTGGTATATAGCGATCCGGAAGCTATAGGGGCAACGATATGGTCGGGTGCTTGCCAACCGAGCTGCTCAACCGATTCGAAAGCTAAGGTCTTAGAGCCCTCGGCATAGTAGGGCCGGATATTGATGTTGCAAAAAGCCCAGTCGTACTCGGCGGCGATCTCGCTACAGAGCCGGTTAAGTTCATCGTAAGTTCCGTCTACAGCAACAATATGTGCGCCGTAAACTGCCGCTCCTCGAATCTTGCCAACTTCAAGGTCAGCCGGCATGAATACGTATGAGGGCATGCCGTGGCGTGCACCAGCTGCTGAAACAGCTCCAGCAAGGTTGCCTGTTGACGCGCAAGCAAACGTTTCGAATCCAAACTCGCGGGCCTTCGTGATGGCAACGGCGACTACGCGATCCTTGAAAGAATATGTTGGGTTAACGGTATCGTTCTTGATATACAGGTTGGACAGCCCAAGCCGGTCCCCCAGGTTTTTAGCCCGCTGTAAGGGCGTAAATCCGACAGGCCATGTCTCGTCCCACCCACCGTCCACCGGTAGGAGTTCGTGATAGCGCCATAGAGTGGGGGGGCGCTCGGAGATGCTCTCACGGCTAATGGTTTTACTGATTGCCTTGTAATCGAACTGGATTTCAAGGGGTCCGAAGTCAAACTCACAGATATGTTTGGGTTCAAGAGGGTAGGTGCGCGCGCATTCACGACACCGAAGCGTTTGAGTACTTGACATGTCTTTTTCGTGATCCTCTTTTGGGGCTGACTTGAGGGTTCAGCGGATGTATCGGTTGTGTTTAGCTGGCTGATGTGCGCGGCCCACGCATGACGCGGGCCTAGGCATTGCCATTAGCCGCCACGTGGCACAACCTCTTGCGCCTTTCACTCAGTCTTACCCCTTGGCACGCTGCGCCTTGCTGTTTGAGCAATACGCAGTTACGCCGGCGATCCTCTCATCTTGCAGCTAGAGCTGCCGGACTTGGCACCTTTCAGGCTTTGGCCCGTAGGTTGCCCGGCTTCGAGGGGCCTATTTCCCTCCACCAATCTTGATGAGAGGTAACGTCACGCAAACTTGGTGTGCGTAGATGATATCACCAGAGGCCTGCTTTTGGCCGCTTTCCTCGTCAGCGGGATGTCATCCCGGCTGAGATGCGAAGAATGAGGCTGGCAGCGCGAGGGAGATGAGCTCTATGGCTCACACGAATGTCAAGAATTTGGCAGTAAGCCGTGATAGGATGCTTCCACGCCCATAATGGGCATCCGCGCAACCGGCGACAGATTTTTTTCTTAATCGGTCCCCGGGCTCGTGTCGGCTGAGTTGGCCGCACGTAAGCGCGATTGAACCTTAACAAGGGAAGAGTGAGTGTGAGTGCTCACGTCGATTAACTGAGTTTGGCGCGACTTAAGTCTTAGTGAACGGGAGAACTCGATGGCTGTGGGTCTTGGCTTAGCCAGTGACCCACGGTAGTTATGATCTTGTCCACGTCTTTCACAGACGTGAATTTGTATTTATTTGGCGAGTTTGATCCTGGCTCAGGATGATCGTTGGCGGCGTGCTTTACCAATGCGAGTCGAACGGTACGGGGCAGCTCTTCGGAGCAGTCCACGACCGTGGCGTCCGGGTGCGTAACACGTAGCTAACCTACCGGATGGTGGGGGAAAACCTCGGGAAACCAAGGGTAATCCCGCATATGGTCGCCCGGTTATACGGGTGGACGAAAGCTGTTGAAAGGGAACTTTCAATGGCGCCAACTGAGGGGGCTGCGGCCGATTAGCTAGTTGGTGGGGTAATGGCCCACCAAGGCTGTGATCGGTAGCGGGTCTGAGAGGATGATCCGCCACACGGGGACTGAAACATGGTCCCGAGCCCTACGGGGTTTAGCATGGAGGAATCTTGCGCAATGGGCGAAAGCCTGACGCAGCGACGCCGCGTGGGGGATGAAGGCCCTTGGGTCGTAAACCCCTTTTCTGGGGGACGCAAATGACGGTACCCCAGGAATAAGCCACGGCTAACTAGGTGCCAGCAGCCGCGGTAATACCCTGGTGGCGAACGATATCCGGAATTACTGGGCGTAAAGCGCTCGTAGGCGGCCTTATAGGTGTTCGGTGAAATCCCGCGGCTTACCCGTGGAAGGTCCGAGCAAACCGTTAGGCTAGAGGCAGGCAGAGGACCGTAGAACGTCCGGGGGAGTAGTGAAATGCGTAGATCCCGGACGGAATATCAGAGGCGAAGGCGACGGTCTGGGTCTGTCCTGACGCTGAGGGGCGAAAGCGTGGGGAGCAAACAGGATTAGATACCCTGGTAGTCCACGCTGTAAACGATGGATGCTAGGTGTGTGGGGGGCTCAACCCCCCTGCGTGCCGGAGCTAACGCGGTAAGCATCCCGCCTGGGGACTACGGTCGCAAGACTAAAACTCAAAGGAATTGACGGGTGCCCGCACAAGCAGCGGAGCGTGTGGTTCAATTCGAGGCTACGCGAAGAACCTTACCGGGGTTTGACATCACGCAGCTATCCCGCGAAATCGGGAGTTCCTTCGGGACTGCGTGACAGGTGCTGCATGGCTGTCGTCAGCTCGTGCCGTGAGGTGTTGGGTTAAGTCCCGCAACGAGCGCAACCCTCGTCGCTAGTTGAATTTTTCTAGCGAGACTGCCGCGGACAACGCGGAGGAAGGTGGGGATGATGTCAAGTCCGCATGGCCCTTATGCCCCGGGCTACACACACGCTACAATGGCCAGTACAACGGGCAGCGACCTGGCGACAGGAAGCTAATCCCTTAAAGCTGGTCTCAGTCCAGATTGCAGGCTGCAACTCGCCTGCATGAAGTCGGAGTTGCTAGTAACCGCAGGTCAGCACACTGCGGTGAATACGTTCCCGGGCGTTGTACACACCGCCCGTCACGCCATGAAAGTCGGTAACACCTGAAGCCGGTACGCCAACCGTTCGCGGAGGCAGCTGTCGAGGGTGGGGCTGGCGATTGGGGCGAAGTCGTAACAAGGTAGCCGTAGCGGAAGCTGCGGCTGGATCACCTCCTTTCTAGGGAATGTGTCATTCGGTTTCGATCGAATGGCCACCCAGGTTGAGCGTTCACGAAGAATGTCGCTTTCGCGACTCCTTCGCGCCAAACTTACTCCCATCGAGTTCAGGTGATCGGCATGCCTCACACTCACTCTTCCCAGGTTAAGGTTCATTTCTGTGTCAGGATGTCCCCGGAGCATCGGGCCGGCCAGGCGGCCGCTCCGATTATCGATCGGGGAGGAAAGTCCGCACTTCATAGAGCACGGTAGCGGGTAACACCCGTCGCCCGAAGCAGTTTGCGCTGACAAGGGTCGGAATAGGAGCACAGTGACGATGCCTGTGTGGATACACGGTCAGGCAGGAGTGAAACGGCCAACCTCTACCGGAAGCAAGGTCAAGTTGGAACGCTACGAGGCTGCTCGCCCAGTTCCAGGTGGGCTGCATGAGGCCGGTGGTAACACTGGCCCCAGATAGATGGTCGCCCCTGACAGAATGCGGCTTATCGGTCGGTCCGGTGCTTCATTATTTAAGCGAGGGTGTCGCTGCGTCCGGTAGAATTCATCGCGGGGTGGAGCAGTGGTAGCTCGTCGGGCTCATAACCCGGAGGTCAGCGGTTCGAATCCGCTCCCCGCAACCAGGAACGGTGATTTTCCGTTCAGATCGTTTCTCGATGTTCTCTGCACAGTACGGGATGTACGTGGATTCCAACGATACTTAGGCGTCTGGTGTATCCGTGTCCCATGTCAGTAGGACCCCGAAGGCTTCGGCCGGGCAGTCATGAAGAAATCTGAACGCGGCAGCTGCTTCGCGATAGGCGAATCGATGCGTGATCATGCGATCAGTCGCGATGTGGCCGTCCGCGAGGAGCCCTAGGGCTCGCTCAGACGCTTGCTGCCGATCGCTGTCGGGCAATGTTCCAACGATGAGACGTATTTGCTGGATATGCGAATTCAGCGGCAACGGCGCATCCTCATATTTACCGACAACATGTATGAGACCGCCTCGGGCCACCATCTGCTGAGCCTGGGCGAATGCGTCCACCCCGGCACGTCCGCCCACCGCATAGACGACAACGTCGGCACCAACCCCATCCGTGATTTCAAGGACACGAGAAAGCGGATCCTCCGTTGAGGCGTTGACAACAATGTCGGCTCCAAGAGCTGACGCCAAGTTACATCGCATCGGAAGAGCATCGACAGCGATCAGACGCCCATCCCCATTTGCCCTAGCAACTTGCAGCATTAAGCTGCCCACGAGGCCTTGGCCCAAAATAACGACGGTATGGTCTGGTGAAATATCATCGAGCTCAACCCACTGAACGGCACTAGTGGTAAGGGGCCAGAAGGTGGCCTGGTCGAAGCTGATGTTGTCAGGAAGAGCTACAACTTTTGGTCCGGTTCCCTCCGCGTATTCATGCGAGTTTGTGTTGCCAATGACGTATTCAGCATGTGGGGCAGAGATGGCGACACGATCACCGGGGATGAATACGGTGACTTCGGAGCCAACCGCATCCACGATGCCACCGACCGAATACCCCATGATGTTGGGGTCCACGGCCTCATGCTTGATGTAGCGGTGCCAGAGCTCGGAACCGCGACTAATCAAGCTTCGGACGCTCCGAACCCGGATTTCATGGGGGCCGGGTTCCGGAACCGCGACATCTTCAACCACGATGTTGAACTGACCGGCGGGTTTTGTCACTCGCTTCATCGTAATGTCTCCCATCGCCCACTCGCGGCGCTCGCCCGAACTAGATCAAGGACCCGCATATTCTTGATGGCCTCCTCCCCTCCGACCAGAGGTTCGTCCTCCCCGCGTATGGCATCGGCCATATTTTCGACCTCGGCCTGATAGCTATCGAAGGGTTCAAAGCGTTCGGTAACCGTCGTCCCAGGCCTCGCTATTACGATGGCGCCACTTGTGCTGGTGGGAACGATGGCCCGTTGAGCACTGATGCTGCCAGCGTCCCCGACGAGTTCGATGTGCTGCCGGCCTGCGGTATTGAAGCTAAAGTCGGCGATTGCGGTCTGGTTGGCACCGAAGTCAAGGATCGCGTTTCCGTCCATATCCACCTCGAACGCAGGGTCGGTTTCAAGTTGGGCGAACAGGCGGGTGGGTTCACCACCCATATGAAGACGACTGGCACTGATGCAATAGGTCCCGAGGTCGCCAAGTGCGCCCCCGGCCAGCGGTTCCGATAGACGAACATTTGGTTCGGTGCGGTCCATAGGGAAGCTAAACGCCATTACGACGCGTCGGAGGGCTCCGATGGCACCGTCGGCGACCAGTTCCTGCATCCGGGCATGACGTGGATCGTAGCGGTACATAAAGCCTTCAATGAGCTGGACGCCGTTACTCCGGCACACCTGCACCATTTCTGAAGCTTCCGACGCATTTACGGCAAATGGTTTGTCGACGAGCACGTGCTTACCAGCGTTGGCCGCTGCTATCACCCATTCGTGGTGCATCGAGGTCGGTAACGGAATGTATACAGCGTCGATAGAGGCGTCGGCCAAGAGGTCCGTGTAGGAGTTGTGGGCAATCGGGATTTCGAGGTTGGTTGCGAATGCACGAGCCTGGGCGGGATCCCGGCTGGCAACAGCTCGTAGTTCGCCATTGCTGGATGCGTGAATGGCAGGGGCTACGGCGCGTCTGGCGATTCTGGCCGTGGAAAGAATCCCCCATTGGAGGTGGCCGGTGGTCATGACGGGTCTGGATAGCCTCGCTGACGGAGCGGCTGTCGGGGCTCGACACCGCGGTTCACGATGTCCCGAGGCCAGAAGCCTTCGGCCACCCACGCCATTTGCTCAGCCGCGCCTTCGCCAACTCGATGCACGCTGATCTTGGTTGATCCGCCTGTATGCGGGGTCCAGACCACGTTTGGCAAGTTGATGAGGGCTGTGTCAGGCGTCGGTGGTTCCTGCTCGAAAACATCAACGCCCGCGCCAGCGATACCGCCGGATTCTAGGGTGCTGACGAGGGCGGCTTCGTCGACAATTGGTCCACGGGAGACGTTGATGAGAACGGCGGACGCTTGCATTCGTGCCAGACGTTCAGCGTTGATGAAGTGGTGGGTGGCGGGGTTGTAGGGCAGGTGAACCGAGACGATATCCGCTTCCGCAAGGGCCTCATTCAATTCGACTAACTGGACTCCTAGAGCCTGGGCTTCCCATGGAGACACGGTCGGGGCGTACGCAATACAGCGGACACCGAAGGCCTGGGCTCGAACGGCAACCGCACGCGCGATGCGCCCGAGGCCGATTAGCGCCAGCACGCTCCCGCGCATATCACCGATAGGCGGCACTGTTCGCTCCCAATCAGCAATGCCACGCCGGCCGGCTGTCCATTCGGCAAGGATTTGCGGGACTCGCCGAACTGATCCGAGCATCAAGTACATGGCGATGTCAGCCGTCTGTTCTGTGGCGAACGTGGGGATATTGCCGACGACCACACCGGCGGCAGTGGCTGTTTCCAGGTTGACGTGATCAACTCCCACCGTTGGTGCGATGACGGCGACGAGGCCCGGCAATTGATCGAACGGATTGAGTCGATAGTGCCCGTGCGAGAAAATGATTCCGTGGTAGCCACGGAGGCGATCGACCGCCTCATCGTCGCTGGTTGGCGCCTCGACTACATCTAGTGTGGCGCCAGCAGCATCAAGTGGTTCTCGATGCTCGAGGACATACTCGTGGCGTAACCCGTCGGTGAGTGCAACACGGAACGGTTCATTAGGCATACGGAGCAACTCGTCGAAACTTTGGTAGCAGCACCGTAGCGCATTATGAGGGTTCCGGCGCATCATGAGTGTCAATGACACGATCGTAGTGAGAGGACTTACTGGTGCAAACCGACATAACGGTGTTTGGGGCTGGGAACACCGGGTTTCCAGTCGCAGCGAACCTATCGTTGGCGGGATTCTCGGTTAGCCTGGCTGAGCTACCCGAGTTTCGTGAGGCCATTGATCCGGTCCGCGAGGCTCAGGCCATCGAGCTTCGTGGAGTAGCACGGGTCGGTGTCGCGAAGATCGCGATGATCACGGATGACGTGGCCGCAGCCGTAGCCGCGTCAGACACCCTGCTTGTGATCGTTCCGGCTTATGCGCATGCCCCGTGGGCCCGGGCGATTGCTCCCTATATTGAAGAACGTCATACGCTGACCCTTATGCCGGGAACGCTAGGCTCTCTTGAGGTTCATCGAATCTTTCGTGAGGCTGGGGCCCCGCCGATCCCGGTGGCTGAAACCGATACGTCGCCCTACGTGTGTCGAAAAACCGGACCTGCCGAAACCACGATTTTTGGTGTCGTCCCGCGGATTGGTCTGGGCGTGTTCCCCGCGAGCCAGACGGGACGGGTCCATGAGCTGCTGACGCCCCTATTCCCCGGTATTGAGAGGCTTCCAGACGTGCTGTACTGCGGATTGAGTGCTATGAACCCTATCGTTCATCCTCCAGGGGTGCTCATGAATGCGGGGCGGATCGAACATTCACGAGGCGAGTTTTACTTCTATGACGAGGGCGTCACACGAGGGGTGGTTTCGGCGATCATGGCGCTCGACGCAGAACGGCGGGCTGTGGCAGCGGCACTTGGCCATGATCTTCCAGGTGCTGCCGAAGCCTTTCATCGAGCCGGGTTTGGGCCCCGCGCCGACCCACCGGACCTATGGGCCACCATTAATGGCAGCGAGATGCTTACAGCGTTAAAGGCACCCGGCCAGCTCAACACCCGATGGTTGTCCGAGGATGTGCCATACGGCTTACGGGCGTGGGCTGGACTTGGAGCGATGCTTGATGTCCCGACGCCGGTTATCAACGCCTGTGTTGCGCTGGGACTGACGGTGCTGGGCGAGCCGCTGGACACGAACCGCCGAACGATGATGGATCTTGGTTTGGACGGGATGTCTCGGGACGCCATGCTCGATTTTGTAGCCGGAGCGTCGTCATAGCTGTGCTCGAAAGCTCGTTGGCTTGGCACTGTAGTCCGTACCATGGGGGTTGTTCCCGAAAAGTTTGAGGTGATAGATGGCACAGGTGGTGGTCGACGGTATTCGTGACATGTCCAGCCGGGTGTTTGCTGCTGCGGGTATGCCACATGATATGGCTGAGCAACTGGCAGCCTGGTTGGTGACCTCAAACCTGTCCGGCCATCCCTCTCATGGGGTCCAGCGCGTGCCGGAATACATACGCCAGATCCATGCAGGCAACATGGTTCCGGAGGCTCGTCCCCGGGTTGTGTCTGAGACTGCGACAACGGTGTTCCTGGACGGATCCCGAGGGCCTGGCCACTTTGCGGCTGCTGATCTCACCCGTCGCCTGGCGGCTAAGTGCCAGTCCAGCCAGATTGCGATGGGCGGTGTTATGAATCATACGCACATCGGACGGCTTGGCGAATGGGCGGAATTGGCTACCGATCTCGGTGTGTTGCTTTACCTCTCGCAAGGGTCTCCGGCCACTGTTCCAATGACCGCAACCTTTGGTGCTGCCGAGGGTCGTCTCGGGACGAATCCGATTGCGTTTGGCGCGCCGGGCCTAGATGGGGATCGCTTTGTCTCGGATTTTGCGACGAGTGTGGCGGCCGAGGGCAAGTTCCGAGTCGCCCGAGATAGCGGTAAGTCAGTTCCGGAAGGTTGGCTGCGTGACGCTGACGGTCGACCGAGTACTGATCCGAACGACTTGTATAACGGTGGAACGCTGCTGACGTTTGGTGAGCACAAGGGATCCGCGATTGCGCTTATGACAACGCTGTTTTCGGTTGGGATCGTCGGTAGTGCGATAGATCAAAGTGGTGATGCCTCTGGCGTTTTTGGCTTCGCCATCGACCCGAACGCGTTTGGGCAGGGTGATGCGGCCCGCGCGAGCATTCAACGCCAGCTTGATTCCGTTCGCGCAGCAGCCCCAGCCAAAGGTTTTGATAGCGTGCAGGTTCCCGGTGATTTTGAACGGCAGTCTCGTGAGGCTTTGGCTGATGGTCCCCTAGAGATTCCGGATGCCACGTGGGAATTGTTTCTTGAGGCCGCGGCCAGTGTTGATATCCCCCGTTCCGACGTTGAGGCAGTCCGCGCGAGCTAGGAGATATCGGGCCCTGGCTCACTAGTTGGTGCGATCACTTGTACCATGCCATCTGCTGGCGTTTTTGCCGTCACTGATAAAGAGGATGCCCGATGCCGACGTTCGCTGTGGAGCCGCTGACCGATGCTACTGCTCAAATCTTGGCTGCTGCGGGGGCACCCGATGACATCGCCGCTAAGGTTTCCCGCTGGCTCGTAAACGCGAATCTTTCAGGGCATCCATCGCACGGTGTGATTCGGGTTTCGCAGTACCTGGACCATATTGCTAGTGGTACTTTTCGGCCGGCCGAACGCCCGCAACTTCGTGCCGACACGGATACGACGGTGCTGATGGAGGGTGGAGGGGCGTTTGGCCATCTTGCGGCTGAGGAACTCACCATTCGTCTGGTTGAAAAGGCGCGCATGTCCCATGTGGCGATTGGCGGGATTGTGCGGTGTAACCATATTGGGCGGTTAGGCGAGTGGTCAGAACTTGCGGCCTCCATGGGCTCGATCTTAATTATGACGGCCGGAGGGCCGGGCATGATGCGCACGGCACCTTTTGGTGGTCGTGAAGGTCGAATGAGTACCAATCCAATCTCGTTTGGTGCCCCGGCGGGCGAAGCGGAACCGATCATCATGGATTTTGCGACGACGGCGGCAGCTGAAGGCAAGATCCGGGTGGCACGTGACAAGGGTGTCGAGATCCCGCCGGGACAGATTCTCAATAGTGCGGGAGAACCCTCAACCAATCCCAACGACCTGTACGACGGGGGCGTCATGTTGCCGTTCGGTGGGCACAAGGGTTATGGGTTGATGCTTCTTTCCGAAATTCTGGCGTCGAACCTTATTGGTGACACGGTGCTCTCCGAGCC
>PVBE012624064.1_pt1 | contig 58834 bp, 61 predicted proteins | sample 1631181 | NCBI WGS metagenome assembly PVBE01 (sample SAMN08397723, study PRJNA350692) | Marine metagenome, whole genome shotgun sequencing project. | isolation source: water | place: Pacific Ocean | collected 2012-04
ATCTTCGCCCGAGTACGTACCTTCTGGCAGTGATGCGGATGCGGCGGTCCTTTGGGGCGAGTTGGAAGGCCTTGATGAAATCGGCCTTGGCTTCCTCGTCTTGGCCTTGGGCGCGCAGCGAGAAACCGCGATTGTGAAAGGCGTGAGCGTATTTGGGTGAGATATCAATGGTTCGGCTGAAGCTGGCAGTGGCCTCTTCGTAACGTTTCAGGTGATAGTAGCAGAGCCCCAGGTTGTAATGAGCGTTGGTGAAGTTGGGCACAATTTTGACGGCATTTTCGAAGTCCGGCCGGGCGTTCTCGATCTGGCCAACGAAGTAGAGAGCCAGGCCGCGGTTATAGTAGGCGTCGGCATTTCGCCCCTCCAACTCGATGACGCGACCGAAGAGCTTTATGGCTCTGCTGTAGCGCTTGGATTGGGCGAACAGCACACCACGGAAGAACAGAACGGCTGCAGTTTCCGGGATACTGAGCCGCGCCATGGTGTCATCGAATTCCTCCAGCGAGATATCGATGGCGGAATTGAAATCCTTGTTGGCGCGGTTGTAGAGGCCCTTGCCCTCATAAGCCACGCCGCGTTGGTTCAGGATTTGTATCTGCTGCCGCGGCGGCAATTTGCCGCTGCTGAGCGCGCTGGAGCAATAGTGAATGGCGAGATCGTAAAATCCCTTCTTGGCCGCCTGATAGCCGCGCAGGCAGTCCTCGAACGGTCTGGCCGCAGCCTCTACGGGCAGCAGGGCAAACAACACCACGACAAGGCAAAGGCCACGAGTCATGTCGGTTGCTCCCAAGAGAGATCGTGAACAGATTCCCTATAGCATTGCACCATAAGGCAAATTCATGGTTAACGGGGATAACCTTCGCCCAACGCTTGATATCGCCCTGATTTCGTTGCTCTGGCGGTCGGATTGTCCCATTATCAAGCCGCCCGCCGAGGCGGTGAAACGTCGGTCGGGGGAAGGGAATTACATGGGCAGGGAGCAAGTCTGAAGTCGCTATGGCGGGATTGGACTGGTCAAAACAGCGCATACTCATTGCCGAACACGACAGCGCCATCGCGGGGCAGATCGAAGGCGTGCTCAAGCGTCTCGGCGCGGGTGCTTTGCGCTCGGTGGTGTCGGGCCACGAGGTTACCGAGGCGCTCTCGAGTTTCCTCCCCAGCCTGATGCTGCTCGAGGTCAACCTGACCGGCATGAGCGGCGTCGATGTCACGCGCTGGGTGCGCAACAACCCCAACAGCCCAAATCCCAACGTGCCCATTATCGTCATGGCGGCGGCGGCCGACACCGACGCGCTCAGGCGCATGTGCGGCATCGGCATCGAAAGCTTCATCCGCAAGCCGATAGATCCGGAGAAGCTGGTGCGCAGGGTGGCAAAGACCATCGCCAACCCATCGCGCTTTATCAGCACGCTCGACTATTTCGGCCCTGACCGACGCCGGACCAAGCCCGTCGACTATCGCTATCGCGGTGCCGAACGCCGCCGCCTGGTCGAGCCCAAGCCAAAACCCGAGGCAGTCGCCCCGCCCCAGCCCAAAGTCAAACCGGCCGCTCCCAAGCCCCAGCCGGTAAAATTGAGCGACGAGGAAAAGCGCCAGCGTGACGCCGAATGGCAGATCGCCGCTGCCGAAGAAGCCGCCGCAGCCCAGCCTGCGCCCCGACGCGACAGTAGCGAGGACTGGCAGGCCGCGATGGAGGAGCAAAAACCGGCGCCGGCCAAGCGGGACAGTAGCGCCGAATGGGAAGCGGCGGTGGCGGAGGAGGACAAAAGCCGTGCCGCCGCGGCGGCCGTGGACGAGACGCCGGACCCCGGGGAGATACTGAGCAGCGCCGTCGAGGAGCACGTCAAATGGCTGCGTTCGGGTGGCGGCGAGGGAGCCAAGGCGGCGCTTGCCGGTCAGGATCTGGCCGGCGCCGAGTGCCCTGAGGCCAACCTGACCAATGCCAACCTCAGGGGAATCGACCTTTCCGGTGCCAATCTGCGCGGCTCCATCATGCAGGGCGCCGACTTGCGCGGTGCCAACCTTTCCGGAACGGACCTCAGTGAGGGCGACCTGGTCAGCGCCAAGCTGCGCCATGCCGACCTTTCCATCAGCCGGCTCGGCGGTGCCAAGCTGGTCGATGCCGATCTCGCCGGCGCCACCTTCAAGGGTGCCGACCTGGAGGACACCGACTTGCGCGGGGCAAACCTCTTGGGCGCCAACCTGCAAGGCGCCGACATGCGTCAGGTGGCGGGTCTGGTGCAGGCCCAGATCGACAAGGCCATGGCCGATCGTGAAACCCGCCTGCCGCCCGGTCTGCATCCGCCGCTCGACGACGAATAGCCCGGCCGGAGAGCGTGTCCATGGAGTTGGTCGTCGACATCTGGCGCGGCGCCGCCGACGGGGCGTTCCAAAGCTATCCAGTGACGGTGCGGCCGGGGCAGACCGTTCTCGACCTGGTGGTCTACGTGCAGCGCCACCTCGACAGCAGGCTCAGCTATCGCTACGCCTGCCGCGTCGGCATGTGCGGCAGTTGCGCCATGACTGTCAACGGCGTGCCGCGCTGGACCTGCCGCACTCGTATCGGCACCGTGTCGAAGGGCGGCAAATTGACTCTGGCGCCACTTCGCAACCTGCCGCACATCAAGGACCTGGCCTGCGACATGGCGCCCTTCTTCGACAAGCTGGCCGCCGCCCGGGGTTGTTTCGTGCCGGGCCGGCCTGGCGCTGGCGACATGGCACCGATTGCGCCCAGCAACCGCCAGCGTCAGGCCGTCGATGCCGCCATCGAGTGCATCGGCTGTGGCGTCTGCTACGCCGCCTGCGACGTCGTCGCCTGGCGCCCGGACTTTGTCGGCCCGGCGGCGCTCAACCGGGCCTGGACGCTGGTCAACGACGAACGCGACGGCGACTGTCCCGACCGTCTCGCCGTGGTGGCCGGTGATGCCGGCTGCCACGCCTGTCACAGCCAGCAGAACTGTGCCCGGCACTGTCCCAAGGCGCTCAACCCTACGGCCTCGATCGCCGGCCTCAAGCGAGCGACGGCCTTGGCTTTGCTGAAGGGCGAGCTGTGAGCGGGCGCGGCGAAACCTGGCTGTTCCTCGCCCAGCGCCTCTCGGCGGCCGTGCTGGCGCCGCTGCTGCTGGTCCATTTCGCCACCATCGTCTACGCCTTTCAGGACGGCCTCAACGCCGCCGAGATCCTCGCTCGCACTCGCGGCAGCGTTGCCTTGGCGGCCTTTTACGGGCTTTTCGTTGTGGCCGCGGCGGTGCACGGCGCCATCGGCCTGAGAGCCATCCTGCGCGAGCACACGTCGTGGCGTTGGGCCAACGTCAATACGGCGGCGGCGGCCTTCCTGATGGTCGTGTTGTGGCTCGGCCTGGGTGCCGTGACGGCGGTGACATGAGCGGCCGCAGCCACCCCGCCTATTGGGCCTTCGTCGTACACCGGGCTTCGGGACTGGCGCTGGCGGCTTTCGTGCCGCTGCATCTCTACGTGCTGTCGCTGGCGCTGGAGCAGACCGCGACGTTGGACCGCTTCTTGGCCTGGAGCGCGGCGCCCTGGGTTAAGCTGGCCGAGACGGTATTGGTGGTGGCACTAGCGGCGCACCTGGCCGGCGGCCTGAGATTGTTGGCCGTCGAGTTCCTGCCTTGGCGTGAGGGCCAGACCGTGCTGATTGCCTTAGCCGGCGCGGTAGCCGTGGCGGCCGGGCTGTTCTTCCTTCTCAACGTCCTCTAAAGCCATGGAAGTCGAACGGCTGACGACCGATATTCTCATCCTGGGCAGCGGCGGCGCCGGACTGTTTGCGGCACTGCATGCCAAGCAGGCGGCGCCCGAGCTTGAGGTCACGGTGGCAGTCAAAGGGCTGCTCGGCAAGTCGGGCTGCACGCGCATGGTGCAAGGCGGCTACAACGTCGCCCTGGCCGAGGGCGATTCGATCGAGCGCCATTTCATGGACACTATCAACGGTGGTCAGTGGATCAACGATCAGGACTTGGCCTGGACTCTGGTCACTGGCGCCGTCGAGCGCATTCACGAGCTGGAAAACGAGATCGGCTGCTTCTTCGACCGCAACCCCGACGGCAGCGTGCACCAGAAGGCTTTTGCCGGCCAGACCTTCGACCGCACCGTACACAAGGGCGATTTGACCGGCATCGAGATCATCAATCGCCTGGCCGAACAGGTCTGGGCCCGCAATATCCGCCGCCTCGAGGAACACCGCGCAGTGGCCCTGGTGCAGAGCGCCGATGGCAGCCGCCTGGCGGGGGTGCTGCTGGTCGACGTGCGCAGCGGCGCCTTCCGTTTCGTCACAGCCCGGGCCGTGCTGCTGGCCACCGGTGGCGGTCCCACGATGTATCGCTACCACACGCCCTCGGCCGACAAGAGCTGCGACGGCATGGCACTGGCCCTGAGCGCCGGGCTCGAGCTCCGCGACATGGAGATGGTGCAGTTCCACCCCACCGGTTTGGTGGCCGGCAGCGATACCCGCATCACCGGCACCATCATCGAGGAGGGTCTGCGTGGCGCTGGCGGCCAGTTGCTTGATGGCGCCGAGCGCCGTTTCATGGCGGATTACGACGCTCGCGGCGAGCGTGCCACCCGCGACATCGTCAGCCGCGCCATGTTCGAGGAAATGCGGGCCGGCCGCACCGGGCCCAACGGCGGCCTCTACATCACCATGCGCGAGCTTGACGCGGGCTTTGTGCGGCAACAGTTCAAGGGCATGGTGGAACGTTGTGCCGATTGCGGTTTCGATTTGGTCGGCGGCCTGGTCGAAGTGGTGCCGACGGCGCACTACATGATGGGCGGCCTGATTTTCGACACGGACTGCCGCACCGGGCTCGCCGGTCTCTATGCCGCCGGCGAGGATACCGGTGGCGTCCACGGCGCCAACCGCTTGGGCGGCAACGGCGTGGCCAACTCGACGGTGTTTGGCGGCATCGCCGGCGACAGCATGGCAGCGGCCCTCGAGGCCGCTACCGCCGAGCCGGACGAGACGGCGCTGCAGGCCGCCGCCGAGGCCTGCCTCAGGCCCTATGGCCGGCCGCCCGGCGATCTCAATGCGTTGCGCCAGGACCTGCAGGATCTGATGTGGCAGGATGCCGGCATCATGCGCACCCGCGATGGCCTGGAACGCGCGCTCAGCGGCCTCGAGGAAATGGCCGCAGTCCTCGAAGGCTGTGGTCTGGCGGGCTCCGACCGCGCTTTCGACCTGGCCTGGCACGACTGGCTCAATCTGGAGAGCCAGATTCTGGTCGGCCGCGCCGTGGCCACGGCGGCGCTGGCGCGGGAGAATTCCTGCGGCGCGCATTTCCGCGAGGACTTCCCCGACCCGGCGCCGGCCGAAAGCGCCTTTTACACCGTGGTCCGGCTCGACGGCGACGATGTCAGGGTAGAGACCCGGCCCGCCCGCTTCAGCCGCGTCAGCCCGGGCTCCAGCCTGCTCGACGAGGGAGAGTCCAAATGATTGCCGCCCAGGCCATCGAGGAGGCCGGCCTCGAGCTGATGCGCCGCGCCGCCATCGACATCCCCGACGATTTCCGGACCGGCATCGTCGAGCTTCTCGCCAGCGAGAAAAATGAGCTCAGCCGCTTTGTCCTTGAAGCGCAGATCGAGAATTGGCAGGCCGCCAGCGAGGACCGCCGCGCCATGTGCGCCGACACCGGATTGCCACGCTTTTTCGTCAAGCTGGGCAACGAGGCCAGCATCGAGGGCGGCTTCGTGGCACTGGAGCGCGCGCTTCGCCGGGCCACCGCCGAGGCCACGGCGACGGTGCCGCTGAGACCCAACCGGGTGCATCCCCTGAGCCGCGCCGACAGCAACAACAACGTCGGCATCCGGGCCCCCGAGATCGACTATTCCTTCGAACCGGGCGGGGACTGGATCGACATCACGGCCGTGCACAAGGGCGGCCTCTTCGGCAGCGACTACCGCATGCTCTTTCCCGGCGACGGCCGCGACGGCATCAAGCGCTTCTTTCTTGACGTCATGGTGCAGTTCGGCCGCCGCGGCCTGGCCTGCCAGCCGGCCATCGTCGGCCTCGGCATCGGCGGCAGCAAGGACATCTGCATGACGCTGGGCAAGCAGGCGGCCTGCCTGCGCCAAGTTGGTGATCGCAATCCCGACCCCGAAGTCGCTGCCTTCGAAGACGAGCTCAAGGATCTGGGCAACTCCATCGGCCTCGGGCCCATGGGCTTTGCTGGATCCTCGGCGGTGGTCGATTGCCAAATAGAAGTGGCCCACACCCACACCGGCGGCATGCCGGTCAGCGTCCACAGTTTCTGCCTGTCGTCGCGCCGCGCCGTGGCTCGGCTCAGCCCAGCCGGCATCGAATACCGCGGCGATCCCCGCTGGTTCACCGACTACTTCCGCCGCGAGGGCGTGGAATGAAAACGGTGGGGCTCAAATTGCCGGTGGCGGCGGACGATCTCCGCCAGCTCGAAGTCGGCACCGTGGTGTATCTAGACGGCGTGCTCTACACCGGCCGCGAGGGGCTCTATCGGCGCCTCATCGACCAGGGCCAGGCCCCGCCGGTCGACCTGCGTTCGCTCTCCAACGCCAATTTCCATTGCTCGCCGGCAGCTTCAGTGGGAAATGACGGCAGCTACCAGGTGGGGGCGGTGACGGGTACGGCGAGCTTCCGCTTTTCCCACTGGCTGGCGCGCTGGTTCGAGATCTCGGACTGCCGCCTGATTATCGGCAAAGGCGGGATGCCTTTAAGCGACTACCGCGACCACTTCGTACCCCGGGGCGCGATCTATCTCACAACCGTGGGGTATGGCACGGGCGCTCTGCTGGGCCGCGGCGTCAAGCGTGTGGTCGACGTGTACTGGCTGCAGGAGCTCGGCGTGGCCCAGGCCATGTGGGTGCTGGAAGTGGAGAACTTCGGCCCCTTCCTGGTCGAAAGCGACCTCGCCGGCAACAGCCTGCTGGAGGGCGCCAGCGCCGGCGTCAATAGCCGCCTCGAGGAACTCTACGCCGGTCTCAAACCGCCGGCACTGGGGCGCTACGGCGAAACCACTTCGCGCGACGACGAGGTGATTTAGGAAATCATCATGGCCACAGATCCGACGGATCCCATCGCCCCGGAGCTTCTGGGCCACGCCACGCTGGAGCCCAGCGGCCGTTTCGAGGCCGGCTCCTACGCCTCTTTCACTCTTACCTACACGGCCGGCTACTACGGCATCGACGACAGCGGCAGCCTGCGCATTTGCTTTCGCTTTGCCGCTGACCAATCGCGGCCCCAATTCGACGATCCCCAGGCACTTGGTTACACCACCATCTCGGCCAGCAACCAGGCGGTGCTGGAATACCGCTACGATCCCAAGGGCAACGTGCGGCCCTGGGACCGCACCATCTACATCAAGGTGGTGCATGGTTTCTTGCGCGAAGGCGATAGCATCACGGTGCGTTTCGGCGACCAAAGCCAAGGCTCGCCCGGCATGCGGCTGCAGACGTTCTGCGAGGAGACCTACGAATTCCGTGTGCTGGTCGATCCCATCGCCACCTACACCTACCAGCCGCTGCCCGAGCAACCGACCATCGCCATCGTGCCGGGACCGGCCGAACATTGGCAGGCGGTGCTGCCGACGCTGCGCAGAAAAGGTGAGGAGTTCCGCCTCTGCCTGAAGGCCGAGGATGCTTGGGGCAACCCCAGCGATCAGGCCGACAGCCGGCTCGAACTGCGCGCTGACAATATCGGGAACCTGCCAGAAAGCGTTGATTTCGAAGCCGGCCGCTTCGCACTCGAAATCGGTGGCCTGGTGGCAGCCGGCCCGGGGGACTGCACGGTCGAAGTTCTTCAGGACGGTCAGGTTGTCGCTGTTTCCAATCCATTGCGAGTCGTCGAAGCTACGGAACTCTTGCCTTACTGGGGTGACCTGCACGGCCAGAGCGAGGAGACCATCGGCAGCAACAGTGCCCGCGACTATTTCGCCTTTGCCCGCGATCGCGCTTTCGTCGACGTTGTCGGCCACCAGGGCAACGACTTCCAGATCACGCGCGAGCTGTGGGCCGAACTCGAAGGGCTCACCGCTGAGTTCAACCAGCCCGGCCGCTTCGTCACCTTGCCGGGCTACGAATGGTCGGGCAATACCGGGTTGGGAGGTGATCGCAATATCTACTTCACCAGTGAAGGGCAGCAGATCCGGCGCTCCTCTCATGCCCTGATAGAGGACCATAGTGACCTCGACACCGATTGCGCCACGGCCGGGGAGCTTTTTGCGGCTCTCGTGGCGGACGAGCGGGGGGCGCTGGCTTTTGCCCATTGCGGTGGTCGCTATGCCGATGTGGCTCTGGCCCATGACGGCCGGGTCGAACGCTCGATGGAGATTCACTCGTCGTGGGGCAGTTTCGAATGGTTGTTCGAGGATGCTTTGCGCGAGGGCCACCGGGTCGGCATCGTGGCCAATAGCGACGGCCACAAGGGGCGGCCGGGAGCGAGCTATCCCGGGGCCTCGCAGTTCGGCGCCATCGGCGGCCTGACCTGTCTCATGTTGCCCGAGCTGAGCCGCGAAGCGGTATTCCATTGCCTGCGGGCGCGCCGCCACTACGCCACTACCGGCTGCCGCATGCATCTCTCGGTGACGGCCGAATTCGACGGCGGCACGCTCTACGACGATGACCCGGCGCTGGGTGAGACGGGCAGTCGGACGGCCACGTCAGCCGCCATGGGAGACATCGTCACCGTGTCCGAGGGTGAGGTGGTGCTGCGCGTGGAAGCGGTGGGGTCGGCGCCCATCGAGCGCATCGAGGTCTTCAACGGCCTCGATCTAATCGAGACTTTCAGGCCCTATGGGCCTGATGATCTAGGTGCCCGCATTCGCGTGATGTGGGAGGGCGCCGCCTATCGCGGTCGCTTCCGCCAGGTGATCTGGAACGGCCGGGCGACGTTCCCAGGCAACAGCATCACCGCCACGCGGCCGATCAATTTCTTCAACCGCGACAAGACGCTGAGGCAGGAAGATGGAAACCTGGTCTGGCAAGCCCTGACCACGGGCAACCGCGGCGGTTTCGATGCCTGGCTCGCGGAACCCGACAGCGGGATGCTGGTACTGGAGACGGCGCCGATCTCGTTCCGGCTGGCGCTTGACGAGGTGGGTTTCGAAGATCGGGTTTTTGCCCTCGATGGGCCCTTGCCGCGGCACATCCGTGTCTTCCGCCTGCCTGAGCGCAATCGGCACCGGACGGTCGCCTTCGAATGGCGGCTTTCTCGGCCCCATGCTGGGGACAATCCGTTGTATGTTCGGGTCACCCATGAGGACGGCCACTTGGCTTGGTCGAGTCCGATCTACGTGATCAAGTGATGATTCGTTTCAGGAGGGAAGGGCAGGTATGCACGAAAATCCACTGAGGGCGTTGTGGCGCGACGACAAGGCCGCGATCAACGGCTGGGTCACCATACCCAGCGGTTTCGCCGCCGAGGTCATGGCCCAGCAGAACTGGGATTCAGTAACTGTCGACATGCAGCACGGCGTCATGGGCTACCAGGCCGCTGTCGAATGCCTTACTGCCATCGGCACGACGGACAAGGTGCCACTGGTGCGAGTGCCCTGGAATGAGCCCAGCATCATCATGCGCATGCTCGACGCCGGTGCGCTCGGCGTCATTTGCCCGATGGTCAACACCCGCCAGCAGGCCGAACAACTGGTCGCCGCCTGCCGCTATGCGCCCGACGGCAATCGCTCTATTGGGCCGGCCCGGCCGCTGCTGACGATGGGCCCCGAATACGTCTCGCGGGCCAACGAGTTGGTGCAGGTGTTCGCCATGATCGAAACCCCCGAGGCCATGGAGAATCTTGACGACATCATGTCGATGCCGGGCCTCGACGGCATCTATGTCGGGCCTTCGGATCTCGCCATGGGGCTCGGTTTCCCGCCCGCCTTCGATCCCGACAACGCCACCGTCATGGGGGCCATCGACAACATCCTCAGCGCGGCCGAAAAACACGGCTTGGTAGCCGGTATCCATTGCCCCAACGGGGGTGTGGCTTGGACCATGAGCCGCAACGGCTTCCGGCTGGTCAGCGTGGCCAACGATTGGCGGATTCTAAGCACCGCTGTGCAAAGCGAAATCGCAGCTGCCCGGGGTGGAGACTAAAAGGACGTTTGATCGCCGCTGACGATCAACGCGTCGGCGACCAGGCAACCCCCGCCGGGCGGCCCGACCATCAGCGGGTTTATGTCGAGTTCCTCGATCCATTCGGCCTGGGCGCCCAGGTGCGAGAGCTGCACGATCGTCTCGATCACCGCCTGGATGTCGCAGGGCTCGGCCCCGCGGCTGCCTTCGAGCAGCGCGTAGCCGGCCAAGTCCTGCAGCATTTCGGCCGCCGTGGAGTGGTCGACCGGGGCGTGGCGCAGCGCCACGTCGCGCATCACTTCGGCGTGGATGCCGCCCAGTCCGCAAAGCACCATGGGGCCAAATACGGGATCGCGCTTGAGGCCGAGGATGAGTTCGAGCCCGGACGCCATCTCTTGCACCAGAACGCTGGAGACGCCCGCGGCGGCCTCGATGGCGTCGTAGGCGGCGCGCACGGCCTCGGCGTCGGCCAGGCCGAGCTTGACGCCGCCGATCTCCGTTTTGTGCTGGATTTCGGCCGACAACACCTTGAGCGCCACGGGAAAACCGATCTCGGCCGCCCGGGCCGCCGCTTCGTCGGCGCTGCCGGCCACGGCTTCGCGGGTAATCGCCAGGCCATGGCGGGCCAGGAAGGCCTTGGATTCGAATTCCGTCGCTACCGGCTCAGGCGCAATGGGTGCGAGTTCCAGCGCCGCCGTTTCCTCGAGGCGGGTCAGCAATTCCGGCCGGCGCTCGGCGTAGTGGGCCAGAGCCGCCACCGCCGCCACTGCCCGGCTGGGGTCCTGGAAAGTGGGGATGCCGGCGGCGTCGAGGATTTCGCCGGCAGCACTGCCGGCTGCCAGCGCCACCATGACGAAGGGCTTGCCGCTCTGTTGCGCAGCAACCACGGTCTTCTCCGCCATGGTGATGCCGAACTCATGGGCGTAGCCGATCATGTGGGCGAAGAAGACGATGAAGGCGTCGAAGTCGCCGTGTTCCAGCATGAGATCGAGAAACTCGCCGTAGCGTTCGGGCTCGTTCAGTACTTGGGCCGTGAAATCGACCGGATTCGAGACCCCGGCGAAGGGGATCACCTCTTTCATGCGGGCCTGCACGGCGGCCGGCAACTCAGGCACCTCGAGGCCGTAGGATTCGCAATCATCTGCCATCAGCACGCCACCACCGCCCGACATTGTGAGCAAACCGATACGGCGCCCGGCCGGCAGGAAGCCCGATTGCACCAGGCGTGCCGTATCGAGCATGGCGTCGACGGTAGGCGCCGCGACCACGCCCATCTGACGAAAAACGGCCTGATAGGCGGCGTCGGTACCGGCCAGCGAGCCGGTATGTGAAAGCGCCGCCCGGGCGCCGCTTTCGCTGCGTCCCACCTTGACGGCGAGCAGAGGGCAGGCGGCTTCGAGCGCCTTTTGGGCCGAGGCCAGGAAGGCCTCGCCGTCGCGCAGACCCTCGACGTAGGCCAGCACGGCCCGGGTCTCGCGGTTGTCGGCGGCGAAGCCGATCAATTCGCCGAGCTCCAGATCGGCCTCGTTGCCTGTCGAGGCCAGCAGGCCAAGCCCCAGGCCAAGCTCACGGCCTTGGGCCAGGATGTAGGAGCCGTAGGCGCCGCTTTGTGTCACCAGAGCCAGCGGCCCAGACACATGGTCCCGTTCGAAGACGGTGCTGAAGGTGGCCAAAAAGCCGTTGTGCAGGTTCATGCAGCCCATGGAATTCGGACCCACCAGGCGCACGCCGCCCGCCTTCGCCTGGGCCGCCAGTCGGGCTTGTGCGGCGGCGCCCTCGGGGCCGGTCTCGGCGAAGCCCGAGGAGTACACCACCACCGTCGGCACGCCCTTGGCAATGCAGGCCTCGAGCACCTCGGGCGCGCGCTTGGCGGCAACCGCGATGATGGCCAGGTCGACTGCTCCCGGGATCTCCGCCAGCGAGGCGTAGCAGGGATAACCGGCGACCTCGTCGTAGCGCGGCGAGACCGGGTAGATGGTGCCGGCAAATCCGGCGTCGCGCATATAACGAATCGGCCGGCCGCCGATCGAATGCAAATTCTGCGAGGCCCCGATCACCGCCACTGAGCGGGGCTCGAAAAGGGCAGTGAGGGGATTGATGGGGATGTCGGCGGGGGGTGGGTTGTCGGTCATGCCGGGCCGAGGCTAGCAGAGCGCGGGCTCGGGCGTCCACGGATGGCTTTTGTGCGGCGCAAAAGTGGTGCTATATAAGTCACGGACCCATCTCAAGATAATTGCCGTGGTCTCGGAGACAAATCCTCCGGCGCGGCTGAAAGGGAGTGACGAAGTGGCAGGAATCAGCGCCTTCGGGGCGTTCATCCCGCGGCTCAGACTGAGCCGCAAAAGCGTTGTCGACGCCAATGCCTGGTTCAATTCGGGTCTTGGTGGTATGGCCAAAGGTGAGCGCGCCATGTGCAACTGGGACGAGGACAGTGTGACCATGGCGGTGGCGGCGGCCCGGGATTGCCTGGCCGGCGAGGACCGCGCCGCCCTCAAGGGTGTGCAGTTGGCTTCCAACACCATGCCCTTTGCCGATCGCCAGAATTCCACCCTCATCGCCACGGCATTGAACCTCGACGACAACATCTCCACTCTCGACCTCACCGCCTCGCAGCGCGTCGGCACTTCGGGCCTGGCGGCAGCGTTGGAAGGCATGGCCGGGTCGGGCGGACCGCTGCTGTTCTTGGCCGCCGACAAGCGCCGCACCAAGGCCGGTGCGGTGCAGGAGTTGCAGTTCGGCGACGGTGCCGCGGCGCTCTTGTTGGGCGCCAGTGACGGCGTCGCCAAGTATCTCGGCTCGCACACGATCTCGGTCGATTTCGTCGATCACTATCGTGGCGACGGCTACGCCTACGACTACAACTGGGAACAGCGCTGGATCCGCGACGAGGGCTATCTCAAGATCGTGCCCCAGGCGCTGGAGGGATTGTTCGCCTCAAGCGGCGTGGCGCCTGCTGACGTCGATCATTTCGTCATGCCCTGCGTGCTCGGCCGGGTGCCCGCGATGATCGCCAAGAAGGCGGGCATCGACGAGGCCGCGGTACGCGACACCCTGCACGGCGTGTGCGGCGAAACCGGCGTGGCCCATCCCCTGGTGATGCTGGTCGATGCCCTGCAAGATGCCAAGGCGGGCGACAAGATCCTGGTGGTTGGCTTCGGCCAGGGCTGCGATGCGCTGCTCTTCGAGGCTACCGACGGGTTGGCCAAGCTGGCGCCGCGGCGCGGCGTCAAGGGCTCGCTCAAGCGTCGCCGTGAGGAGACCAACTATTCCAAGTACCTGTCCTTCAACAATCTCATCGAGATGGAGCGAGGCCTGCGCGCCGAGGCCGACAAGCAGACGCCGCTGACCGCTCTCTATCGCAACAGGGACAAGGTCCTCGGTCTCATAGGCGGGCGCTGCAACGTTTGCGGCACGGTGCAGTTTCCCAAGACCAAGATCTGCGTCAATCCCAACTGCCACGCCATGCACAGTCAGGATGATCAGCCCTTCGCCGATATGCCCGGCAAGGTACTGACCTGGTCGGCGGATCACCTGACCTATACGATGGATCCCCCGACCCATCATGGTATGGTGCAATTCGAGGAGGGCGGCCGCTTCCATGCCGACTTCACCGACGTCGACGAAGGGCAGGTCGATGTCGCCATGGCGATGGAAATGGTGTTTCGTATCAAAGAGATAGACGCCGACCGCGGCTTCCGGAAGTACTTTTGGAAGGCGGCTCCGGTGGCGGCTGCAAACTAAGGAGAGCTAGATATGGCGACAGGTATCAAGGACAAAGTTGCCGTTCTTGGCATGGGTTGTTCGAAATTTGGCGAGCGTTGGGAAGCCGACGCTGACGACCTGATGATCGAAGCATTCGAGGAATGCATCGCAGACGCCGGCATCGAAAAGAACGAGATCCAGGCCGCCTGGCTCGGCACCGCCTTCGAGGACGTAAACGTCGGCAAGTCGGGCACGCCACTCTCCTTGGCACTGAGGTTGCCGATGATCCCGGTGACGCGGGTCGAGAATTTTTGTGCGACTGGCACCGAAGCTTTCCGCGGTGCTTGCTATGCCGTGGCCTCGGGGGCCGTCGACATTGCCCTCGCGCTGGGCGTCGAGAAGCTCAAGGACACCGGCTACGGCGGCCTGCCGCAGCGCAGCCGCGGGGTCATGCAGTCGATGACCTGGGCCAACGCTTCGGCGCCGGGATCTTTCGCCCAGCTGGCCTCGGCCTACACTGCCAAGCACGGCATCTCGCCCGAAGATCTTAAACGCGCCATCGCCCACGTCTCGGTCAAGAGCCACGACAACGGCACCAAGAACCCCAAGGCGCATTTGCAAAAGGCGGTCAGCATGGAGACCGTGTTGGCGGCGCCGATGATCGCCGAGCCGCTTGGCCTTTATGACTGCTGCGGCGTCAGCGACGGCTCGGCCTGCGCCATCGTGACCACGCCCGAGATTGCCAAGAGCATGGGCAAGCAGGATCTGGTCACCGTCAAGGCTTTGCAGCTTGCCGTTTCCAACGGCACCGAGGCGGGCCACAACTCCTGGGACGGCAGCTACTTCATGACCACCCGGGTGGCCAGCAAGCGGGCCTACGAAGAGGCCGGCATCACGAACCCGCGGGAAGAGATCTCGATGACCGAGGTGCACGACTGCTTCTCGATCACCGAGCTGGTGACCATGGAAGATCTCTTCCTGTCGGAGGAGGGCGGTGCCGTGAAGGACGTCATGGACGGCGTCTTCGATGCCGACGGCGAGGTACCCTGCCAGATCGACGGCGGCCTCAAGTGTTTTGGCCATCCCATCGGTGCTTCGGGCCTGCGCATGCTCTATGAGAGCTACCTGCAAATGCTCGGCCGGGCCGACAAGCGCCAGCGCCAGGACCCGCGGTATGCGCTGACCCACAATCTGGGCGGCTTCCCGCACATGAACGTCTCCAGCGTCTCGATCATCGGACGCCACGACGCCTAGTTTACCCGGGGCGTCGCCGCTGGCGGCGCCCCCTTTCCATATTTAGGGGGGGGACGGCCATGAACCGTCCGGTTATCGTCACCTGCGCCGTGACAGGCGGCGGCGACACCGCAGACAAATACGACGTGGTGCCCGTGACGCCGCAGGAGATCGCTTCGTCGGCGGTCGAGGCGGCGGCGGCCGGTGCTGCGGTGGTGCACATCCACGTGCGCGATCCCGAAACCGGCCGGCGCAGCATGGCGCTCGACCACTACCGCGAGACTTTCGAGCGCATCAAGGCTGAGGATCCGGACGTCATCGTAAACCTTTCGACCGGCGCCGGCGGCCAGCTGATCTTCGACGATTCGGGCTCCACCGAGCCCGATCCCGACAGTTTGTTCTGTACCGCCCAGGAACGCGTACAGCACATCACTGCCCTGAAGCCCGACATCTGCAGCCTCGACATGGGCAGCCTCAATCGCCGCTTCGATCTTTTCGTCAACCTGCCCCAACACGTCGAGCTGATGGCCAAGGCGATCATGGAAGCCGGCGTCAAACCCGAGCTCGAGGTCTTCGATTCGGGCCACATCGCCATGACCCGTAGCCTCTTGGAGCGCGGCGTCATCGTCGACGAACGCCCCTTCTTCCAGATCGTGCTGGGCGCCGCCTGGGGCGCCGAGGCCACCACCGCGGCCATGCAGCACCTCTCCAGCTTGCTTCCGGCAAATGCCGTCTGGGCCGCCTTCGGCATCTCGCGCGCCCATTTCCCCATGGTCGCTCAGGCGCTGCTGCTGGGCGGCCACGTGCGGGTCGGCATCGAGGATAATCTTTACCTTGAGAAGGGCGTGGTGACGCCGAGCAACGCGGCGCTTGTCGAAAAAGCAGTCTCCATCATCGAAATCCTCGGCGACCGCCCGGCGACGTCAGCCGAGGCGCGGGAGATTTTGGCTCTTTAAGAATAGCCGTACCTCGCGCTATAGACGGCTATGACCACAACCGGATTCCGAGAAGCCGATCTCTATAGGCCCATCAAGGTGCTGCTTGAAGGGCAGGGCTATGAGGTAAAGGGTGAAATCGGTGCAGCAGATGTGGTTGCCATACGCGGCCAAGAAGAGCCGATAGTTGTGGAACTCAAATCCGGCTTCTCCCTTGCACTGTTTCATCAGGCAATTGAGCGGCAAAGAATAACGGATTCGGTTTATTTGGCCGTACCTCTCGGTGGATCAGGGGCATTCGCGAAATCTCTGAAGAACAACAAGGTTCTTTGCCGGCGTCTCGGCCTTGGATTGATGACGGTCCGCCTACGGGACGACTTCGTTCAAATCCACTGCGATCCGGCGCCCTACAGGCCTCGTCAATCGGCGCAAAAAAAGGCCCGCCTATTGCGGGAGTTCGCTATTCCCCGCGAGTGGCCTATGGCGCCGTCGCCGCCGGCGGCACGCTGGGCATATTGATCCCGCCTTCCGGGCCGATGATCCTCTTTGGCGTAGTGGCCGATGCCTCGATCGGCGGCCTCTTTATCGGCGGCATCCTGCCTGGGCTGGCGGTGGCGGCTCTTTTTAGCGCCTACTGCAGCGTCCAGGCCGTCCGAAGCGGCAATTACGAGCGCCTGCCGCGGGCCTCGCTGGGCGAGATCGCCACGGCGTTGCGCCGCGCCATGTGGCCGATGCTGCTGCCGCCGCTGATTCTCGGCGGCATGTACATGGGCGTCTTCACGGCCACTGAGGGCGCTGCTGCCGGCGCCCTGGCGGCGCTCTTTATCGCCGGCGTGGTCTACCGCCGACTGACCGTCGAGGCTCTCTATCAGGCGGCGCTGGAGGCGGCGCGGCTGACCAGCGTGCTGTTTATGATTCTCATCGCCGCGGCTCTTTTCAGCCACGTCATGACCATTCTCCGGCTGCCCGCCCAGCTCGTCGAACAGGTAACCGAACTGGGCCTGGGGCCGATCGCCTTTTTGCTGGTGGTGATGGCCGTGGTCTTCGTGCTCGGCATGTTCCTCGAAACTATCTCGATCATCCTGGTGACCACGCCCATCGTGCTGCCGGTGCTTGATGCCCTGGAGATCAATTTGGTCTGGTACGGCGTTTTGCTGATGGTCAACCTGGAGATGGCCCTGATCACGCCGCCGGTGGGTATGAACCTGTTCGTCATCCGCGGCATCGTCGATGCGCCCATCCGCGAGATCATGGCCGGCGCTCTGCCCTACGTGGTGCTGATGGCGGTCGGCCTGATGCTGGTGTTGCTGTGGCCCGACCTGGTGCTGTGGCTACCCAGCACCGTCGGTTTCAAATAGCGGCGCCCCCCCACCCCAACCCTCCCCCACAAGGGGGGGAGGGAGCTATTTGTTCCCCTCCCCCTTGATGGGGGAGGGCAGGGAGGGGGTGTTTTTTTGGTGTCCAGGCGGCGGCGCTATTCGCTGAAAGGCCTTATTCGCCGCCCTTCACGAAGGGATAGATGCGCGTGAAGTCGCCATCGGGCTCGGCCGCGAGGAAGTCTCGCCACAGCCCAACCAAGGGCTCGCTCAGGCGCTTTGCGCTGCCCGCACCTTGCACCCCGGCCAGATAGAGCTCCAAGTCCTTGGTCATCAAGGTGTTGGTGAAGCCGGCGTCGTATTTGCCGGGGATGATGCGGTTGGGGAACTTGTCGCCGGTGGCCGTGTTCTGGCCCGACGAGGCATTGAGGATCTCGACCATGAGCGTGGGGTCGAGACCCTGCTCGACGCCGAAGGCGATGGCCTCACTGGTGGCCGCCATGGCCGTGGCGGAAAGATAGTTGTTCAAAAGCTTCATGGCTTGACCCTGCCCCTCTTGGCGGCCCACGAGGAAGGGCTTGCCGATGGCCTGCAGGGGCTCGGCCAGGGTCTCGAAAAGCTCGGCCGGGCCGGCGAACATGACGGCTACGGTGGCGGCCTTGGCGCCTGCCGTGCCGCCCGAGACGGGGGCATCGCAATACTCGATGCCGGCAGCGCCGAGTTCGGTCGAAAGCGAAGTTGCGGCTTCGACGCCGACCGTCGAAAGATCGATCACGGCCGTGGTGCGGCGCTGGTTACTGGCCATGATCTCGGCTGCCACGGCGGCCACTACGGCTCCGTCGGGCAGGCTTAGAAAGACCGTCTCGGCGGCTGAGACCTCGGCCACCGAAGCGGCCTGGGTGGCGTCTTCAGGTGCCCGCTCGGCCGTTCCCGCCTTGTCGTAGACGATCAGCTCGCAGCCGGCGGCCGCCAGGTTGGCCGCCATCGGTGCGCCCATGTTGCCCAGCCCGATGAAGCCGAAGACCACGGCTACTTTCCTTCGGCCTCGAGCTCGGCCAGTATCTGACGTGCCACTCGGAAGCTCTCGACGCCGGCCGGAATGCCGCAATAGACGGCAATCTGATGCAGCACTTCCTTGAGCTCGTCGAGGCTCACGCCGTTTTTGATGGCACCCTTGAAGTGAAGTCCGAATTCGTGGCTGCGGCCCAGCGCCGCCAGCATGCCGAGATTGAGGATCGAGCGTTGTTGCTTGCTCAGCCTGTCGTTGCCCCAAATGGTGCCCCAGCAGTATTCCGTCACCATTTCCTGGAATTCACGGTTGAAGTCGTCGGCGTTGGCCAGCGCCTTGTCGACGTATTCAGCGCCCAGCACCTCTTTGCGGGCTTTCAGTCCGGCGTCGTAGCGTTCCTGGTCCATGAGTGCTGTTCCTATCTCAGGTTTCGATGACGGCCACGTCCTGGCCCTCGGCGACTTCTTCGCCCTCGCCGACCAGAAATTTGCTCAGCTTGCCGGCCACCGGTGCGGTGACCGGGATCTCCATCTTCATGGATTCCAGGATGATGATCTCTTCGTCCTCGGCGACGCTGGCTCCAACTTCGACGTTGAGCTTCCAGACCTTGCCGGTCATTTCGGACTGAACCGTTTCATTTGCCACGCCAATCTCCTTCGGCTTCCCAGACTGTCGTAAGGCTTCCGTTCTGCCCTTCAGGGCTCTTGCCGTCAAGCGCCTCGGCCGTGCGGCCGACTCCAATCGATTACCGGACCCTGGGGTACGATGCCGGTCGGGTTGACGTGCTTGATGCCGTAATAGCCCCTCTTGATGTGGTCGAAGTCGACTGTCTCGGCGATGCCGGGCCACTGGTAGAGTTCGCGGGCATAGGCCCAAAGGTTGGGGAATTCGACCAGGCGCCTGAGGTTACATTTGAAATTGCCGTAGTAGGCGATGTCGAAGCGCACCAGCGTCGGGAACAGCCGCCAATCAGCTTCCGTCAGCCGATCACCTAGCAGGTAGCGATTTTCGCCAAGCCGCGCTTCCAGCTCCACCAGGGTAGCGAAGAGCTGTGCGAAGGCTTCTTCGTAGGCTTGCTGCGTGGTGGCGAAGCCGCAGCGGTAGACGCCGTTGTTGACGGTGACGTAGATCCGTTCGTTGAGGGCGTCGATATCGGCCCGCAGATCCTTGGGGTAGAGGTCCAATTCCTTCGCGCCGAGGCCGTCGAAGGCGCTGTTGAACATGCGGATGATCTCCGAGGATTCGTTGTTGACGATGGTGCGCCGCTGCTTGTCCCACAGAACCGGCACAGTCACCCGGCCGCTGAAATCGGGCTGGGCCAGGGTGTAGACCTGATGCAGGTGTTGCGAGCCGTTGACCGTATCGGGGATACAACCCGGGCCGGTGCCGAAGCGCCAGCCCTCGGCGCTTGAAGGCGATTCGGTGATCGACAGCGAAATCATGTCGTCGAGGCCCTTGAGCCGGCGCCATATCACGGTGCGATGGGCCCAGGGACAGATGTTGGCGACATAGAGGTGGTAGCGGTCAGCCTCGGCAGGAAAGCCGCCCTCACCCTCCGCGGTGACGTGGTCGCGAAAGGTTGACTGCCAGCGCTCGAAGCGGCCGCCGGTACTTTCCGTATCGTACCACTGGTCCGACCACTTGCCGTCGATCAAAAGTCCCATGGTGATATTCCTGTACCGCAGTGTAGGGTTTGGCCTTTGTCAGGCTGTCGGAGGAGGAAGTTCATGGCGTCCGATTCGCTGCTCAACGAGGACGAACTCGCAGCCCTCAGGGCCCTCGATACGCCCACTGTTTGCAACGCCCTCGAGCTGGTCTGCCCGGATCGGCGCGGCTTTGGCTTCAGCAGCGAGCCCATGTTCTGCCTCGATCCCTCGCTGCCACCGCTGGTCGGCTACGCCAAGACGCTTACCATCCGGTCTACCGAGCCGCCGGAAGGCAACCCCTTGAAGACCCGTCTCGAGTATTACCGTCATTTGGTCGCCGATCCCCAGCCCGCCATCGCGGTGATCCAGGATCTCGACGGCGATCGCGCCGGTTTCGGCTCCATCTGGGGCGAGGTTAATTCCAACATTCACCGGGGCCTGGGCTGCGCCGGCGTCATCACCGACGGCAGCACCCGAGATCTCGACGACATTGCGCCGGGCTTTCAGATCCTGGCCCGCAAAGTCGTGCCCTCGCACGCCTGGGTACATCCAGTCGAAATCGGCGGCCCTGTCGAGGTCTTCGGCATGGCGGTAGCGGCTGGCGATCTGGTTCACGCCGACCGCCACGGTGCCGTGGTCGTGCCCCACGAGGTGGCGCGTGAGGTACCGGCCGCGGCGGCCCTTGTTGGTCGCCGCGAGGCCGTCATTCTGGAAGCTTGCGCCGAGCCGGATTTCGACGTCGAGCGCCTGGGCGAGGCCATGGGGCGGGCGGCCAAAATAAGCTAGAGCCACCCGACCGGCGCTACTTCGAGGTTCCCTCGATCTCGATGAAGACCTCGATTTCGTCGCCGAGGCCGCCCAGCCCGTACTTCATTCCGAAATCCGAGCGCTTGATCTTGCCGCGCGCCGAAAATCCGGCGGTCAGCACCTTGCTCATGGGGTTGGGCGCCATCTTGTTGAAGGTGACGTCAAGGGTTTGCGACCGGGTGACACCCAGCATGGTGAAGTCGCCGGTTACCGTGCCGGTATTTTTTCCGGTCTTGGTCACCTTGGTGGTGCTGAAGGTGATCTCGGGGAATTCCTTGACGTTGAAGAAGTCGGGCGAGCGCAGGTGGCCGTCGCGCCTGGCCTGGTTGGTGTTGATCGAGGCGGCGTCGATGACCAGCTTGGCGCTGCTCTTCTCCGGCTCCTTGGTGTCGAATTCGAAACCGCCGCTGATCCTGTCGAAGCGGCCGAAAACGTTGGAATAGCCGACGTGCTTGACCTTGAAGACGACGGAGGTATGGGCACTGTCTATCTTGAAGGATGCTGCCTGGACGGGCGCAATGTTGAGGCCGATGGCGGCCGCTAGAATCCCTGTAATGACCAAAATACGAGCGTTCATGTCAGTCTCCTTTTTTTGCTGTGGGCGTTAACCCTGCCCGCCCGGTGCGAGGGCAAACCCGATGCCAACGGCGATCGCTGCCGGCACCAGGGCCACCATTCCGGTGACTAGGGGTGCCAGCACTTCGCCGCTGCGGCCCGCCGGCAGCTTGAAGCGCTGGGCGGCGAGCGGTGAGGCGGCCACCAGGGCCGCGATAGCGAGCCCGATACGGCTCGCGTCGGAATAGAGAAGCATCTGGCCGCTCAGCGCCAGCAGCGTGCCGAAAGCGGCAAAGACACCGAGGCCGGCGAAGGGAAAACGCTGGGTTGGCCAGTTGAGGATCAACACGCCGCCCAGGGCCGCCGCCAGTGCGAATGCAAGTTGGGCCGTCGAGGCAGAGTGGCCCAGGAGCGCCAGCGCTCCCAGGGTCAGGGCCAATACCAGCGCCACGGCCGGGGCCTCGAGGCCACGCCGGCCGCTCTCTGGTGGCTGACGATAGGCCAACAGGATGGCGCTGCCGACAACGAATAGGGCGGCAATGGCGGCGATGTTGTCGACGTCGCCCCGTGTCAGTCCACGCCAGCCCAGCCAAACGCCGACGGCCAGCGGTAGCGCCAGCGCCAGGGTCGGGCGCAGCAGGGTCAGGCGTGTTGCTGCGATTTCCACGACCAAGCCGAAGAGGGTCGCCAGCAGGGCCAGATAGGGCAGCTTCTGGGCCGAGCCGCGCGGTGGCAGGGGCGGCAGGCCCATGATCAGCCAATAGGCGACGAGAAAACCCAGCGCTAATCCCAGGGCGGCGTAGCGGCGCCCGACGGCAAGCGTCAACAGGGCTGTCGCCAGCGAGACCGCGAACGGCACCACGGCAGTCTGGAAAATAGGGTCGGCGAAATTCACGGAAGTGGAATGCGGCTGAGCCAATTCCGGAGCCCCGAAAACCGGGGCTCCGGCTGGTCCCGCTAGAGTTCTTTGTGGGCGCCGTCGCAGAGCGGCGAGTTGCCGGTCTTCTTGCAACCGCAGAAATAAACGGTCTTGGTTTCGTCGGCTTCCCAGGCCAAAGGCGTAAAGCTGGTCTCTTTGTGCGAGCCGTCGCAAAGCGGCTGCTTGCTGCTGCGGCCACATGTGCACCAGTAATATTTTTCACCTGCCGTGACGTCAGTCGCGTAAGGCGCTTTTTGGGCAATTACCACTTCGTCCATTTGGGTATTCCTCTTCGTTGCAGATATACCGGCACGCTTGCCAAGCGGGGCGGGCCGGGTCATATTGGGTTACTTATCAAAACCGGTTACGGATTTAAAGTAGGTACTTTCTGTTAACCACCTACTTTCTTCCTGACGCGAAAACCAAGGATTGGGGATAGATCATGATCCTGCCGGCAAGTCCCATGGGGTGCCCGGTGGATTCGCTGTTGCGGTTGTTGATGGGGCCGTGGACGACCTACATCCTCTACACCCTGCAGCACCAGGGGCCGACGCGTTTCGGTGCCCTCAAGCGCCTGATACCGGGCATCTCGGCCAAGGTTCTATCGGAACGCCTGAAGATGCTGGAGCATGCCGGCGTTATTTTCCGGCAGCAAAAGGCCAGTATCCCGCCCCAGGTTACGTATGGCCTGACCGCCCGTGGCGATGAGTTGCGCTCCGTCATTGACGCCCTCGAGGACGTGGCCCGGCGCTGGGCCGCCGAGGATGCCGGCGAGGCGATTGCCGCTGCCGAGGCCGCCGCCGCCGAATAGCTCAATCTCCCGCCGAATCCAGCGCCTCCAGGGATTCCAGGGTCGGCAGGCCGTCGATACTGGTGGCGATGTGTTTCTGCGTGAAGGCGGCGATGCCTTCGGGACCCTTGCGTTCTGCCCAGCGCAACAACTGGTCGCGCTCCTCGACGAATTCGTAGATGGGTACGCCGAAGCCGCAGGAATCGGCAATTCGCGTTACCTCGAGACGAATGATCGATCGCGTGCTCAGGCGTTCGGGGAAGCGACCGGCGAGCTCGTCGAATTCGCCATGGCTGGGTTCCAGAACCTGGCCACGGCCGTAAAGGCGCAGGATGCGCGGCGGCCCTTCAAAGGCGCAGAACATAATGGTGAGACGTCCGTTCTGGCGCACGTGGGCAATGGTCTCGGCGCCGCTGCCGGCCAGGTCCTGGTAGGCAACGGTGCGGAAGTCGAGGACCCGCAAGGCATCCAGCCCCTTGGGCGAGAGATTGACGTGGCCGCCGGCCCCCGTGGGCGCGCTGGCCACGAAAAAGAGCTGTTGTGCCTCGATGAATTCGATCAGCCGCTCGTTCAACTCGTCAAAGGTCTTGCCCATACCCGTTCTCCCCCAATCGCTATGTATTCCTTCAGAGTTCGTCGGCAGTTGCCGCCAGGGTGCCTATGGCGTCGGCTTCGAGCCGGTAGGGCAGCCACGTAGCCATGTGCCGTCCGCCCAGGTGAACATAGAAGTCTCGCGTCGGGTTCCAATCGAGCACGTTGAGATCTAGCCGCCGACAGCCACGCGCGGTGGCGATCTTCGCCGCCGCCGCCATCAGCCGGCGGCCGAGGTCGTGGCCGCGCGCCCGTTCCTCGACGAAAAGATCCTCGATGTAGAGTCCCGCGTTCCCTTCCCAAGTCGAATAATTGTGGAAGAACAAGAGGAACCCGACCACCTCGCCAGCCAACTCAGCCAACAGGACCTCGAAGCGAGGTCGCTCGCCGAAGCCGTCGCGGCGCACGTCGTCGGCGGTTAGGCGCACCGTTTCCTCGGGCTCGTTCTCGTAGGCCGCCAGCGCTTTGACCAGCCGCACCACATGTTCGGCATCGTCGGGCCGGGCCCGGCGGATAATGGTGGCGCTCATGCCCGCCTACTTGCGCTGTTTTTCGATGATCGGGGCGTCGGCTTCTTTCCAGGCATCGAAGCCGCCTTCGATGTGGGCCACGGGCTGCAGGCCCATGCGCTGGACCTGCTGCGTCGCCAGGGCCGAGCGCATGCCGCCGGCGCAGAAGAAGACGAACTTTTTGCCCGAGCCGAAAAGCTCCCGGTAATAGGGGCTCTCGGGATCGATCCAGAACTCGAGCATGCCGCGCGGCGCATGAACAGATCCCGGCACGGTACCTTCGCGCCAGAGCTCGCGGATGTCGCGAATATCGACGATTTCAACCTCCGCGTCGTCGAGCAGTTCCACGGCCTGGGCCACGGTCAGGGTTTCGATTTCGGCTTCGGCCTCGGCGCAGAGTTGCTTGTAGCCCTTGGTGATCATGGCGTTTCCGGTGGCAATTGTTGGAATGAAGAATATTTAGCTATGACCAGTTGGGGGGGCTGTCAAGCGCAACGATTTGTCACACAATGGCTCTGGGCGGAAGAGGAGGTGGCGATGAGCAGCGAGAAAGATGGACGCCGGTCCGCCTGGGCCAAACATCCCGACTACCGCGTCGACTTCGAACAAACGGCCAAGCGCGTGCGGGTGCGCCTCGGCGGTCAGACGGTGGCCGACAGCACCGATGCCCGCATCATGCTGGAGACCCGGCACACGCCGGTCTACTACCTGCCTCGGGCCGACGTGCGCATGGACCTGGCTGAGCGCACGGACCATGAGAGCTTCTGCCCCTTCAAAGGCGAGGCCTCATACTGGACGCTGGTCGTTGGTGACCAGAGCGCCGAAAACGCCATGTGGAGCTACGAGCAACCCTTCCCCGAGGTTGCCGGTATTCGCGATTATGTCGCCTTCTATTGGGACAGGGTGGACGCCTGGTTCGAGGAGGACGAGGAGATTTTCGTTCATCCCCGCGATCCCCACGTGCGCATCGATGTGCTCGCGAGTTCCCGGCCGTTGCGGGCGCTGCTGGGCGGAGAGGTCATCGCCGAGACCACGGCGGCGCGCTTCCTTTTCGAAACCGGATGGCAGACGCGCTACTACATTCCCCAGGCCGATGTACGCATGGATTTACTTGTGGAATCCGCCAGCGAAACCGCATGCCCTTACAAAGGCGGGACCCGCTATTGGTCGGCCCGCGTCGACGGACGGCTGATCGAGGATGTGGCCTGGAGCTATTCCGAGCCGTTGCCCGAGGTTGGCCGCATCAAGGACTATCTCTGCTTTTACGAAGACAAGTTGGATGCCCTCTACATCGCCGACGAGAAGATAGAGTAGCCGTCAATCACTCTCGACTGCCGCGGCGTCGGCGGCGGAGATGATGGCGGCGGCGATTTCGCCGACATCGTCTCGGTTCTCGTTGTTGTCGATCACCAAGTGGGCGATCTGCGGTTCCTCGATGTCGATGTCGAGGCCGACTACGTTTTCCTCCTGGCCGGCGTCGGCGCGGCGATAGAGGTTCTTGGGGTCGCGCCGACGCAGGGTTTCGAGGTCGACCTTTAGAAAGACCTCGAAGTAGCCCGGCAGGTTCTTGCGGTTCCAGTAGTGGATGCGATGGAAGAGCGACATGGTGGCGATCACAGCGGTTTCGCCGCGGTCTGTTGCCCGGCGCGCCACTTCGCCAACCCGGTAGGCGTTTTCCAGCCGGCCTTCGCGGTCATGGCCAAGAGGCGCATCGGCAAAGGCTTCGCGCACGGTGTCACCGTCAATCAGCACGGCGGATTCGCCTGCTGCGCGTAACTGTCGCACGATTTCGCCTGCGATAGTGCTCTTGCCGGCGCCCGAGAGCCCGGTGATCCAGATTGCCCGGCCTGAGGTCGGGTTTGCCGAGTCACCTACCACCGCCAATCGTGGCTCCAGGCTTGGCCGCCCGCGATTCTGTCCCGATACTGCTTGAGGTCGGCCTCGCTGTCGACTTCACACCATCCGCCCTCGACCGCAACCACACCAATGGTCATATCGGCCGCCAGCAGCCGCGACAGCAATGCCGTCATGTCGAGACGATCGCGCTCGGTGCCGGCCAAGCCGGCCAATAGATCGCTAATCCCCTGCCAGCCGGTCGGCGTGAACTTGAGCAGGCCCATGTACTGGCCCTGGATCTCGGCGGCGTCGGCGCTACGGGCGCCGATCTCGATCAGGCGTCCGTTCTGGTGGCGAAAAGTTTCGGCATCGGCCAGAGGATCGTCGAAGCGCTCCTGCCAAAGATCCTGCCAGTGGCGGTCGTAGGCGATGGCAATGTCGTCAGGTGACGCCGCCAATGCACGTACGGCATCCGGGTGGTAGACGATATCGGAATAGGATACCAGGCAGTCCTCGCGGCAAAGCACGTCGTCGGCTGCGGTCAGCGTTACAACCATGTTGCTATCGGCCCAGCGGTCGTTGTCCCGCACCTCGTAGCCGGGGCCGGAGAGCGCCTCGCGGTAGTAGCCGCGGACCACTATGATTTGTTCGATGCCGGCGGCACTTAGCGCCGCCAATTGCCACTCCAGCAAGCTCCGTCCAGCCAACTCGGTCAGGCACTTGGGCTGGTTGTCGGTTAGGGTCCCCATGCGCGAGCCACGGCCGGCTGCCAGGATAACGCCGATCACAGGAGCGCTTCCCTCAATTTCCGCCCAGCCCGAAGAGGTGGCGTATCAGGGTACGGTCGAGATCGGCAGGCTCGCTCTCGCGTTCCGGGTGCCACATCACGGCGATCAGCGGCCGTCCTGGGCGATGGCAAGCCTCGATCCAGCCGTCGGCGGTAATTGCCAGAGCCTCCAGCGGCGGCGCCAATTCCTCGGCCCGAATACCCACGGTATGGAAGGAATTGACCTCGGCCTCGGCCGGCAACCCGGCGCAGGGCTGGGCCACGATGGAAACCCGATGGCGCTGGGCCACGTGCTCGTCGCGTGGACAGTCTTCCAGCGGTCCGCCGAGAAGGCTCTGAATGAACTGCATGCCGCGGCAAACGCCGAATAGCGGCAAGTGGGCCTGCCAGGCGTGCTTGAAGAGTGCCCGTTCGGTGGCGTCGCGCATCGGTGCCGCTCCAATGTCGTCGCCGCCGGTCAGGATCAAGCCGTCGAGATTCCAATCGCGAACGAACTCGGCGGCCTGGTCGCCGGCGTTGGGTAGCGGCAGCCAGGCTGCCTCAGGCATCACCGCGGCCATGAAGGCGAGCCAGTCGCGGGCCAGGGCGTCGCGCTCCTCGACGTATTCGACCGCGTCCGCGGTGCGCATGCTGAGGCCGAGGCGTCGGGCTTTGACCATTCTGGTATTCTGGGGCGGGAACCTAGGCCGCGTCCAGCCGCCGTAGTAGGCGGTCGGCGCAGTTGAGCTCGACCTGACGGGCCGAGGCCATTAGTTCGAAAGTACGTTCACCGCAGCCAATAGCGGCAGGCAGGCCGAATTCGGCGCAACGGATCGCCATGTGGGAGTTGGTGCCGCCGAACTTGGTGATCAGACCAAGGATACCTTTGGTGAAGATCCAGTCGTATCCGGGGTCGGCGTTTTCAATACAAACAATCTTGCCGTAGAGATTGGCGCCCGCGGGGGCCAGGGAATCGAGCAGTATGGGCTGACCCTCGATGCGGCCCGAGCCGATGAAATTGGGCGCGCTGCGGTGCAGCGGTACGACGTAGATGTCCTTGGCGTCGCTGATCAGATAGTTGAGCTTAAGTGCCGCGCTCAGTTCCATGGTCCGGCGGCCGCGGTCGACCAGGTCGAGGAAGTGGATGTCGGTATCGTCGAGCACGGCGTCGGTAAGCGTATCGAGCATGGCGTTGACCTCTATGTAGGAGAGGTCATCGCGGCCCAGGCCGAGGATCTCGCCCCAACGCGCAATGGCGGCCAGGGCGTCGGAAAGGCTGCGGGTGAAGACGAACTTGGCGTCTTCACGGCCGGCTATGGCGCGCCGGGCGTAGGTTATCAGACCCTCGGCGTCGACGCTTTTGAGCCCGCTTTCGGCCAGCAGCTTGTCCAAGTTGGCTTGCTCGGTGGCGCTCAGGGCAAAGCTCGGAGGCGCCACATCCTCGGGCGGTAGGCTGTCGGAAAAAAGGTCGTCGCGCTCGTCGTAACGTGGCGACAGGATGTCGTAAGTGCCGGGGCGCAAGTGACCATAGCGCAGCATGAAGGCTTCCGGGCTGAGCTGGCCGCGGCAGACGGCGGCGAAGTCGGACGTCATTTCCCCGCTGACCGTGCGTATCGATCGGCGCAGCTCCGACAAGCGTTCCGGCTTGATGGCGCCGCGGGCCACGGCCGAGCGCAGCAGCGCCTCGGCGATGAAGGCGTGGCGGGCGATGATCGAGAATGGCAGCGTACCCGAGGCCCGGCATTCCTGCAGATAGTCGGCGGCCGCCAACAACGGTTCGATCTCGTGCCGGTCGTGGCGCACCTTGCGGCGCTGGCGCTGTTTGTCCGACAGCGTGTCGACCACCGTGCGCGCCAGTTCCAGCGTACCCTCGCGGCCCAGCTCCAGACACTGGTTGGTCAGGCTGCCCAGGTGTTGCTTGAAGCTGGTTCGGTCGTTGCCGTTGAGCAAGTTCCCGTAACGCCCCGAAAAATCCTCATCGAAAGTAAAATCGAGGCAGGTCTGGGCAACTTCGAACTCGACCTTGTCGTGCAGCTCGGGATGTTGGCTCAAGCGGTCGAGCCAGGCATCCACCAGGGTATCGGCGATGGCCACTTCGAGGCCTTCGGGCAACAGCGAATTGAAACTGTTGCGCACGTCGATGAAGGGGTGGCCGCCGACCGTGACCATCAGCTCCTCGGAGGGCAGGTGGCGGTAGCCCATGCGCTCGCGGGCCAGCCGCCAGACGTCTCGAGTAATCAATTCGCGATAAAGCGAGGCGGCCAACGGTCTGGGCGTGGTGCCGATGATCTCGGCCGGATTCCAGTCCGGCATGACGCCGAGCACGGTGCGCGATCCGGCCGGACCGGCGCGGGGCCGCGAGCGGTTCTCGACGAAGCGTTCGATGTATTCCAGGCGCTTGGAAACTCGGTTTTGGGTACCCGCCAACCAACGTCGTTGCAAGCTGATGCGTCGCACCTGGAAGAGCACGACACGCTCGTCGTGGGTCATGCCGAATTCGATATCCAGCGGGACCGGACCGCAAATCTCCTCCAGTTCGCGGGCCAGCGAAAGCATACGGAGTACACGTTCGGATACCAGGTACTTGTCGTCGCAGCCGCGAAACACCAACACCGCCTTGTTGACGTGGGTGCCGCCGGTGATCGAGTCGGTCTTGCCCGATTCGTCGTCGTACTCGATTACGTAGAAGGGTGAGCCCCGCTGCAGGTCGTGGGTCATGATGACGCCGCTGACAGCGACATTGTCGAGCATGGGCTGGACCAGGATCTGGTCGTTGGGATTTCCGGAATACGACGCCACGACATCGGCGATGGCGGTTTCCAACGCCTGACGGTCGCCGCCGTCGACGCCCAGCCGGCTCATGAAAGCGCCGGCCATGGAACGTTCCGCGGTGTCCTCGCCGGTGGCGCTGGAGCGTACCGCCAAGGCTTGGTCACCGAAGCCTGCAGCCAGGCGCTCGAGCACGGCCGCCGGGTCGGCTACCCAGTCGGAGACCGGAAAATAGGCCAGATCGAGGACTTCGGCTTGGCGCACCAGCGGCGTGAGGCGCTCCAGCGTCTCGGCTTTGGTGCCAAAGGAAAATTCGTTGTTTGGCATCAATTTCGCAATCCGGCCAGCCAGACTTGGGTGGTGTAAGGAATGTCGATGACCGCCTGGCCGTTATCGTGCAGCACCATCTCGATGTCGGCAATGACGGCGTCGAAATGCTGGCCCGCCTGTCGGTGCAGCGTGCCGTGCGAGCGCCAGGCCTCGAGGCAGTCGTCTTGCGATTGCTGGTGTTTGATCCCGCCCGAGATGCGCCGCACTTCGCCGAACAGGCCGCTAGCCTCGATCGCTGCCGTTTGGTCTTCGCGCCGGCGGCCGTAGGCGTAGTCCGGGATGCGGGCGGCAATGGCGCTTTCGATGGCGGCCTGCAATGGGTCGTCGAGGTCGCGGTGGTTCCACATGCAGGCGAACCAGCCGCGGGATTTCAGAATGCGAGACGATTCGCGCAAGGCCGCCGCCTGGTCGACGACATTGAACGACGAGCCGAAGGTGACCAGGTCGAAGGCGTCGTCGGGCTGCCGGGTATGCTCGCCGGTGCCTTCGACCCAGCTTACCTGGGGCCAGGCCGCGGTACGTTCCTCGCCGCGGGCACGCATCTCGTCGTTGGGCTCGACCGGGCTCACCTCGAGGCCGCGTTGCAGCAGTTTCAACGTCAGGTGGGCGACCCCGGCGCCGACGTCGCAGACCCGCGCTCCGGCTTCCAGGCCGGCGCTGGCCAACAATTCGTCGATGGCGGCATCGGAATAGTCCGGCCGTTGCAAGTAGGCCTCGGCAAGGTCGGAATAATCCCATTCCGTTTTCATTTCTGAAACTCCAAATCAATAAAGACCACCGGCCGCCTCAGGAGGCGTTTTTTCATACCTGCCGGGGCCTTTCAAAGCAACTCGATCAGCGCCTCCCGGCGGCGCCAGCCGCGCCACCAGCGGCTCACCACCTGGCGGCGCAGCCGCAGGTACTCGCTGGCGATAGTGGCCAACGTGCTTCCGTCCCAGGGCTGGCGCCGGCGCCACAGCCGGGTCTCGAAGCGAAAGAGCCAAATCCACAGCACAAAGGCCGCCAGCCTGAGCGGCGTCAGCAGAAAGAGCCGGCCGATGTCATAACCCCAGGCAGCGTACTTGTCGGCCAGCAGCAGTTTCAGGCGCAACCGGTCGAAGGGCGTCAAGGTGCCGAGGTGGCGCTTGGCGATGGTCTGGCGCTGAAAGCCCTGGACCGTTGTGTCATCGCTGCGCCAAGTCCATAGCTTGCCGTCGAAGGTGCTGTGCAAGAGGTTTTCGTGCCACTCGATGCCGACCCAGGCAGCAACCTTTTCCAGGGTTTCGCGGGGTTTGGTGTGCAGGTCTTCGAGCCTCACGGCGCGGCTTTCGCAGCCCTCCCAAACCTCGTCGCCGGGCTTGCCGCGAGCGGCCATGGGGGTGGCAAAATCGAGGCTTTCGCAAAGCAGGCGCCGCGGCAGGTCGAGGTGCCGCCATTGTTCCGAGCGGCCGGTTCCCAGGTAGTGTGAGGCCAGGGTCTGGACCGGCTCGCGTACACAATGGAGGAACTTGAGGCGGCCGCGGAAATCGTCGGCCAGAGGGCGCAGGTTTTCCGGCTCGGGAACATGTCCCTGGTGGACCAGCAGCGTCCGGCCCATATGCAGCCGGCGGCCCAGGACCTCGGCGTAGGCGGCGTGCAGGGCCTGAAAGAAGAAACGCCGCGGCAGCGGCTCGCTCTGGAAATCCTCGATCACCAGGGCCAGCTTGTGCAGCAAGGCGTCGCTCAAGGCGCGCTTGTCCAGGCCCAGCCGTTCGTTGCCCTCATCGCCCATGCGGTCGAGGCCATAGCTGGTTCCCAGCGAGGTATCGCCAACTTCGGCACCGGGATCGAACAGCACCTCGTAGGCATCGAGGAAATGGGCCAGCGCCGTCATCGCCGGCATCTCGCGAATGCTCTCCCAGAAAGCATAGAAGCCGACCAGGTAGAGCGCCGGCAGCATCGCCACCTGGGGGTGGTCGTCCAAGAGGCTTTGCAGGAAGACCGAGCCCGAACGGCCGTAATAGTGGATCAAGACGACGCGATTGAGCGCCGTGGCATCGATGGCCGGGGAGGTGGGGGACCGGACGGCGTGTTCTGTCAGGGTGCTTTGTCCCGGCAGTAAAGTTGTGGCGAGCTTAGCAATCGGGCTCGCCAGCGTCCACCGTGCCGGCCGGCGAAACATGCTAAGCTGGTCCCTCATGCCGCTTCGCACCACCCTCGTCGGCGCGCTCCCCAAGGCCGATTTCTCGCCCAAGCTGGTGGGTCACAACGCCTTCAGCGTCAAGCCCGCCTATGCCGCGGAAATCGGCCGTTTTCTGGCCAAGTTCGACGTTGGCGGATACTTCGAGGTGCAAACGCTACAGGCCGTGTTGCAACAGGTCGAATTGGGCCTCGACATCCTCACCGAGGGTGAACTGAGCCGGGTCGACTATTGGCGCTACAATTGCTTCTATTTCGATGGCCTGGAGACCGATGGCGCCGAGATCGTGGTCAGCGGACCGGTGTCGCTGAACGAGCCGGTACTGCACCATGATTTCAGCCGGGCCCAGGCCTACACCGAGCGCCCGGTCAAGGTCGCCATGGCGGGACCTGCGACACTACTCGATCCGACCCACCTTCAAGACCGCCATTATGGTGATCGAAAGCGCCTCCATTTCGACCTGGCTCAAGCCCTCAACGGCGAGGTACGGGCCCTGGCCGAGGCCGGCTGCCGCTGGATCCAACTCGACGAGCCGATGCTCGGCTTCGATACCGAGATGGCGCTCGACTACGGCATCGAGGCGCTGGACGTCTGTTTCGAGGGCGTCGGGGACGAGGTCAACCGCGTGGTCCACATCTGCCGCGGCTACGCCATCGTCGACGGCGACCGCAGCGTGCGCAATCCAATCAATCCCTATCCCGTATTGGCGGCGGCGCTGGAGCGCTCGGCGGCTACCGTGGTGGCGCTGGAGGCCGCGGCCGAGGGCTTCGACTACGAGTTACTGGAAACCTTTGCCACCACCGCGGTGATGCTCGGCTTCATCGCCAATGTCTCGTCCGCGATCGAGCAGCCCGACGATATCCGGCGCGAAATGCTGGCCGCCCTCGAACATATCGATGCCGAGCGCCTGATCGCCGCTTCGGACTGCGGTTTCGCAAATTTCCGCGGTGTCGACGCCACCATCGTCTGGCGCAAGATCCGCAACATGGTCGAGGCCGCAGGCTCGGTGGGTTAGAGAGGTTTTATGAGCTCTATGGGTTTGCGGAATTCGCTCCACCAGCGAGAAAAAATATTCTGCCGCATGTCGCGGTAATAAAGGAAGACCTGCCGCCAGTCATCGAGGGTTTTGGGTTTGCGTTGCCGCCACAGTGCGATTTCGAAGCGGAAGGGAAGAAACCACAGACCGAACGACAGCACGCGCAGAACGGCCCAGCGGTACCAGGGCGCCAGGGGATAGTCCCAGGCATCGTACTTGTCGGCCAAGAAAAAGCGCAGCCGCAGGCGGTCGTACCAGGAAACGGCATCGCTGTGCTGCTGCTTGATGGTCGCGGTCTGGAAGCCGCTGACCGTACGGCCGCCGGTGGACCAGTGCCAGAGCTTGCCGTCGAAGGTGCTTTCGAGAAGGCAGTCGTGCCAGTCGAGTTCGAGCCAGGCGCAGATCTTCTCGAGAGTCTCACGGGGCGTGGTGTGCAGATCCTCGAGCCGCACCGCCCGCGAATTTTCGGCTACCCATTCGATGGCGTGCCGGGTGTCGGGATCTGCTTCCATCCGTTGGTCGATGATGTCTTTGTTGAGGTGCTGACTGAGGATGGGCTTGGCGTGGTCGATGCTGCGCCCCAGCGTGCGTCGCGGCAGCACGAGTGGAGGATCGTCGAGAAAGCGCATCATCTCGTTGAACCAGGACGCCGTGGTGTTGATGGGATCGCGTACGCTGTGGAGAAAGCGGATCCGGGGCACGAAATCGGCGAACAGCATTTCGATCACATCGATGTGCGGTGTGTGGGCCTGAAAGACGATGAGCGGTTGCCGGCCCGTGAGGTCGCGGCCCAATGCTTCGGCATAGGCGACGTGCAGCGCTTGCAGGAAGAATTTGCGCTCGAGGCGGCCGTTTTCGAAATCCTTGACCTCGATCAGGCACTTGGCGAGCAGGATGTCGCGGAAGCGTCGACGATCGACGCCCAGCGCCTCGTCGTGGTTTGGACCCATCTTGTCGAAGTCGTATTCCAGGCCGGCGTAGGGGCCGACATCGAAGACATCCTCGGCCGAGGTGGGGTCGAACAGCACCTCGTAGTGGTGCAAAAAGGCCTTGACGATGTGGAGCGGCGAGCGATCTCCGTATTCGTGCCAGAACGAGTAAAAACCGCCCAGGTAGTTGGCCGGGAACGTGAGGACATCGGGGTGGCCGTCGAGCAGGCTCTGCAAGAAGATCGAACCCGAACGACCGTAATAATGGATCGATACCACCCGCTCGGCGCGCCGCGGATCGAGGCCAGGGTTGTCGAAGGGATTGCTTTCGCTCATATTGCCCGACCGCTTCACCCCTTGATATTTTCCGCCAAGTGCATTACATCCCCGGCGTGGTTTGGCACTCACCGATATCGAGTGCTAACAAAAACATTGAACCAGCGGTCCAGGAAACGCCCAGGTACCGCTATGCAGCAATCCCGAGGAGATATATGGCATGAACTTTCGGCCTTTGCACGATCGCGTGCTGGTCCGGCGTCTGGGCAGTGAAGAAACCAGCGCCGGCGGCATCATCATCCCCGACACGGCCCAGGAAAAGCCCATGGAGGGCCAGATTCTGGCTGTCGGCACAGGCCTGCGCACGGATAGCGGCCAGGTCATCCCGCTCGACGTCAAAAAGGGCGACAAGGTTCTGTTCGGCAAATGGTCGGGCACCGAGGTCAAGCTCGACGGCGAGGAGCTGATGATCATGAAGGAATCCGACATCATGGCCGTCTTCGGCTCTGCCGCAAAGAAAGCCGGCAAAAAAAAGAAATAGCTGCCAGTCGCTGAGGGTACGCCCTCTGGGGTGAATCTCCAGATTGAGTCCCTTACGGATCGACACGGCAAGGAACGACCAAGGAGTATCAAGGAATGCCTGCCAAAGAAGTGAAATTTGACACTGATGCGCGCAACCGTCTGCTCAAGGGCGTCGACGTGCTGGCCGATGCGGTCAAAGTGACACTCGGCCCCAAGGGCCGCAACGTGTTGCTCGACAAGTCCTTCGGTGCCCCGCGCATCTCCAAGGACGGCGTCACCGTGGCCAAGGAAATCGAGCTGGCCGACAAGTTCGAGAACATGGGCGCCCAGATGTTGCGCGAAGTGGCCAGCCGCACCAGTGACGAGGCCGGAGACGGCACCACCACGGCGACCGTGCTGGCCCAGGCGATCGTGCGCGAGGGCCACAAGGCGGTGGCCGCCGGCATGAACCCGATGGACCTCAAGCGTGGCATCGATCTGGCCGTCAGCACCGTCGTTGCCGACGTGCGCAAGCGCAGCCGCAGCGTCTCCAGCTCCGACGAGATCGCCCAGGTCGGCAGCATCTCGGCCAATGGCGAGCGTGAAATCGGCGACATCATTGCCCGGGCCATGGAGAAGGTTGGCAAGGAAGGCGTGATCACCGTCGAGGAGGCCAAGGGTATGGCCACCGAGCTCGAGGTGGTCGAAGGCATGCAGTTCGATCGCGGCTATCTCTCGCCCTACTTCATCACCAACGCCGAGAAGATGGTGGTCGAGCTGGAGGATCCTTTCATCCTGCTGCACGAGGCCAAGCTGAGCAATCTGCAGGCCTTGCTGCCGGTGCTGGAGAAGGTCGTGCAGTCGTCGCGGCCGCTGATGATCATCGCCGAGGACGTCGAAGGCGAGGCCCTGGCCACGCTGGTGGTCAACAAGCTGCGCGGCGGCCTCAAGGTGGCAGCCGTCAAGGCACCGGGCTTCGGTGACCGGCGCAAGGCCATGTTGCAGGACATCGCCGTGCTGACCGGCGGCCAGGTGATTTCCGAGGATCTCGGCATCAAGCTGGAGAACGTCTCCATGGACATGCTGGGCAGCGCCAAAACGTTGGTCATCAACAAGGATGACACCGTCATCGTCGATGGCATCGGCAAGAAGAAGGAAATCCAGGCCCGCTGCACCCAGATCCGTCAGCAGGTCGAGGAAACCTCGTCCGACTACGACCGTGAGAAGCTGCAGGAGCGGCTGGCCAAGCTGGCCGGCGGCGTTGCCGTGATCAAGGTCGGCGGAGCCACCGAGATCGAGGTCAAGGAACGCAAGGATCGCGTCGACGATGCGCTGCATTCGACCCGAGCTGCGGTCGAGGAGGGCATCGTTCCGGGTGGCGGCACGGCGCTTCTCTATGCCGTACGGGCCCTCAAGAAGACGGTCGGCGAGAACGACGACCAGAACAAGGGTATCGACATCGTGCGCCGGTCGCTGCAATCCCCATTGCGCCAGATCGCCGAGAACGCCGGTTTCGACGGTGCCGTGGTGGCGGGCAAGCTGAGTGAGCAGAACGACACCAAGCGTGGCTTCGATGCCCAGAACGAGATCTACGTCGACATGGTCAAGGCCGGCATCATCGACCCCACCAAGGTCGTACGCACGGCTCTGCAGGACGCCGCCTCGGTGGCCGGCCTGCTGGTTACCACCGAAGCCATGGTGGCGGAGGTACCTGACAAGAAAGATGCCATGCCGGCCATGCCTCCGGGCGGCGGCATGGGCGACATGGGTTTCTAGTCGGACCCAATCCGCGAAAATTCGAAAGGGGTCGCTGCGGCGGCCCCTTTTTTTTGTGGTCAAGAAAAAAATTTGGTCTTCCCGAGCAAACAGGGCTCGAAATTTTCTCCTCATTCCGGTACCATCACCTCAGTCACTGCTTGATCGCTGGGGTTGTTTGTCCTGGAGTCAAAAACGCATATGGGTAAAGTTGTTGCTGGGGGCGATAGGTCATGACGTCTAGTATGCTCGTTATCCTGCCGATCATTCTGGTGGTTGGCGGCATCGCCGTGATGGTTTTCATGTGGGTGCTCAAGTCGGGGCACGCCCATCAACATCACACGTTGGACATGGAAAGCGACGTTACTGAACAGTTGTCGACGGCCGCCAACGAACCGGCTGAAGCCGACGGCGATTCCAAGCAGGACGTAGCCTAGAAATAACCCCCAGAAGGGGGATTGCCGCGGCCATCCCCTGCGGATGACAGGCGTTTTCTCGACATGTTTGCGCTCACACTACTTTGTGGCAGGCCACCGCGTGGCCGGGGTTGATGTCGATCAGTTCCGGCAGGTCCACGGCACAACGTGCCTCGGCCTCGGGACAGCGGCTTTGGAAGGGGCAGCCGCTGGGCGGATCGAGCGGTGATGGTGTTTCGCCGCCGAGCACGGCCCGGCGCTGGCGCTCGGTTGCCGGATCGGGCACCGGCGCAGCCGCCAACAGGGCTTGCGTGTAGGGGTGGCGGGGGCTGGCGAACAGGGTCGTGCGGTCGGCCGCTTCCATGACCCGGCCCAGGTAGAGCACCAATACCCGCTGGCTGACGTGGCGCACCACGGCCAGGTCGTGGGAGATGAAGATCAGCGCCAGGCCAAGCTCTCCCTGCAATTTCGCCAAAAGCTCGATGATCTGGGCCTGGATCGAGACGTCGAGCGCACTGACCGGCTCGTCGCAGACCAGCAGCTTGGGCTCCAGCACCACCGCCCGGGCGATGCCGATGCGCTGGCATTGACCGCCCGAAAACTCGTGGGGATAGCGGTTGATCAGGTCCGCTGACAGGCCGACCTTAGGCATCACCGCCGCCACCCGGGCGGCCCGCCCGGCCCGGCCCAGCGCGGGCTCGAAGTTGCGTAGCGGCTCGGCGATGATTTCGCCGGCCGTGAGGCGCGGGTTGAGCGCCGCCAGCGGATCCTGGAAGACGATCTGCATCTGGCGGCGGCATTGCCGCAGCTCGGTCGCACTCAGTTCCGCCAGGTCGCGGCCCTGCCAGCGCACCACGCCGGTGCTGGGCACGATCAGGCGCAGGATGGCCCGGGCCAGGGTCGATTTGCCGCAACCCGATTCGCCCACCACACCCAGCGTTTGGCCGGCCTCCAGCGCGAAGCTGACATCGGCGACAGCACGTACCAGCGCCTGGCGGCGACGGCCGCCAAAGCTCACCGACAGCCCAGCCACGTCCAGCAGTGGCGCCGTCATGAGGCCAGCATGAGGCAGGCCGCCTTGCCGCCGCCGGGCAGGGACCGCAGCGCCGGGCGCTGGGTGCTGCAGGCCGGTTCCGCGAGGTGGCAGCGTGCGGCGAAGGCACAGCCGGGCAGCTCGGCCACCAGATCGGGGGGCTGGCCGGCGATGGTCGCCAGCGCCTGCTCGACCGGCCGGTCGAGGCGCGGCATGGCGGCCAGCAGGGCCTGCGTATAGGGATGCGCCGGGCGGTCCAGCAATTGTACCGCCGTCGCCGTCTCGACGATGCGGCCGGCGTACATCACGGCGATACGCTGACAGAGCCCGGCAACCACCCCGAGATCGTGGCTGATCAGCACGATGGCGCTGTCGGCGCGTCCTCGCAGTTCGTGGAAAAGCTCCAGAATCTGGGCCTGGATGGTGACGTCGAGCGCCGTCGTCGGCTCGTCGGCGACGATCAGGGCGGGCTCCGTCAGCAGGGCCATGGCGATCATCACGCGCTGGCGCATACCGCCGGAAAATTCGTGCGGATACATGTCCAAGCGCCGCTCCGCCTCGGCCAGTCCGACGTTTTGCAGCACTTCGACGGCGCGCCGCCGGGCCTCGCGGCGGTCGCAGCCGCGATGTACCTCCAGCACTTCGGCGAGCTGCCGGCCGATCCGCAGGTAGGGATTGAGTGCCGTCATGGGGTCCTGGAAGATCATCGCCATGCGGTCGCCGCGTAGCGCCGCCAGCTCGGCCGGCCGGTCCAGTACCTCACGGCCGGCTATTCGGACGCTGCCGGCAGCCCGGCCGTTGCCGGCCAGCAGCCCGAAGGCGGCCAGGAATACCTGGCTCTTGCCGCAGCCCGATTCGCCGACGATACCGAGGGTCTGGCCGGCGTTCAGGTCCAGATCGACGCCGCGAACCGCCCGCACCGGCCCCTCGGGCGTGGCGAAATCGACGCGAAGGTCACTGATTTCCAGGATTTCCGTCATCGCTGCTTGGTATCGAGGGCGTCGCGCAGGCCGTCGCCGATGAAGTTGAGGCAAAACAGCGTCACCGCCAGAAAGAGCGTGGGAAAGATCAGCGTCCAGGGCGCCGTCTCCATCTGCGTTGCCCCTTCGCTGATCAGCACCCCCCAACTCGTCATGGGCTCCTGCACACCCAGGCCGAGGAACGAGAGGAAACTCTCGAAGAGGATCACCTTGGGCACCGTGAGGGTGGCGAACACCGTCACCGGCCCCAGCGTGTTGGGCACGATGTGGCGGCGCACGATGGTGAATTCCGGGGTGCCGACGGCCTTTGCCGCCTCGACGAATTCCTTCTGCTTCAGGCTCAGCGCCTGGCCGCGCACGATACGCGCCATGTCGAGCCACTCGACGACGCCGATGGCGACGAAGATGAGCACGATGTGGCGGCCGAAATAGACCATCAACAGGATCACGAAGAACATGAAGGGCAGCGCGTAGAGAATATCGACGATGCGCATCATGACCGCATCGCTGCGGCCGCCGAGATAACCCGCCGTGGCGCCCCAAGCGATGCCGATAACGACGCTGACCAGCGTCGCCGCCAGGCCCACCAACAGCGAGATGCGACCTCCGAACAGCACCCGGGCCAGCATATCGCGGCCGTTGGCATCGGTGCCGAAGGGATGGCGGGCCAGATCGGGCGGGCTGGCCATGGCGTCCCAGTCGACCTCGTCGATGGGCCAGGGCGAAAGCGTCGGCCCCAGCAAGGCGGCCATGGCAATGGCCCCCAGTATGACGAGCGCCACCACGGCCGCCCGGTTGCGCCGCAGCCGCCGCCAGGCCTCGCCCCACAGGCTGCGCCCGGGAGTCGCGGGAGCGCCCGTGGCGCTGGCCTCAGTCATAGTCGATCCTGGGGTCGAGGGCGCGGTATGCGATGTCGACCGCCAGATTGAAGAGGATGATAAGAGCGCCGTAGAAGATCACCACACCCATCACCAGGGTGTAGTCGCGATTGAGCGCGCCCTGCACGAAATAGCGGCCGATGCCGGGGATGGCGAAGATCTGCTCGATCACCACCGATCCGGTGATCACGGCCGCCGTCGCCGGACCCAGGTAGGAAACCACCGGCACCAGGGCACCGCGCATGGCGTGGCGGCCGATGACCAGGCGTTCGGGCAAACCCTTGGCCCGGGCGGTACGGATGTAGTTGGAATTCAAGACCTCGATCAGGCCGCCCCGCGTCAACCGCGCGACGTAGGCCACCTGCGGCAGCGCCAGCGCCAACACCGGCAGCAGCATGTGGGCCAGATCGCCGCCGCCCCAGCCGGCCACCGGCAGCCAGCGCAGATAGACCCCGAAAACCAGCGTCAGCAGCGCCGCCATGACGAAGTTGGGCACCGCGATGCCGGTCATGGCCAGCGCCATCACGGCGACGTCCAGCTTGCCGTTCTGGCGCAGCGCCGCCGCTGTCCCCAGGCCGATACCCAGCAGCAACGCCAGCCCGATGGCCGCAGCGCCGAGCTTGAGTGAGACCGGGAAGCCCCTGGCGATGAGCTCGGTAACCGAAAAGTCGCGGTACTTGAACGAAGGCCCGAAGTCTCCCCGCGCAATGTTGCCGAGATACCGCCCGTACTGTTGCCACAGCGGCTCGTCCAGGTGATAGACGCGGGCCAGGTTGGCGGCGATGTCGGGATGCACCTGGCGTTCGCGGTCGAAGGGCCCGCCGGGCGCCAGGCGGATCATAAAGAAAGCCAACGTGACGATGATGAAGAGCGTCGGCAGGGCGCCTACGAGGCGCCTGACGATATAGCGGGTCATGGTCTAGCGCTTCAAACTCAGCCAGCGGCTCGGGTGCACGTCCATGATGTTGTCCTGCCAGCCCCGCACGGCGGCGGTGATCAGATGCTGAGTGGTGTAGTGATAAATCGGCACGATGGGCATGTCGGCCAGCATCAGGCGCTCGGCCTCCTGCATCAGCTCAGCCCGCCGGGCCATATCGGTGGCGGTCTCGGCCTTGGCCATCAGGGCGTCATAGCGGGGATTGGCGTAGCCGGCAGGATTGAGGGGCCCGACGTTCCCCTTGAGCAGCTCGAGAAAGGTGTTGGCGTCGTTGTAGTCGCCGATCCAGCCGGCCCGGCAGATCTCGAACTGCAGCGCCCGGCGGCTGGTCAGATAGACCTTCCATTCCTGATTCATGAGCGTCGTGCGCACCCCCAGGGTCTTTTTCCACATGGCCGAGACGGCAACGGCGATCTTCTTATGATTGTCGCTGGTGTTGTAAAGGATCTCCACTTCGAGCGGCTTTTTCTTCGAGTAGCCGGCTTCGAAGTAGAACTTGCGGGCCCTGGCGTTGCGCGACTTCTGGTCGATCTTGGACCAGGCCGGCCGCTGCTGGGCGTAACCGGAGACGCCGGGCGGCACCCAGGAGTAAGCCGGCACTTCGCCGGCCCGGGTCACCTTGCCGGTCAGAATCTCGCGATCGATAGCCAGCGCCAGGGCGTGCCGCAGCTTCACGTTGCCGGCAAACGGCCCGGACTTGGTATTGAGCGAATAATAATAGGTGCCGAGGTACGGCGTGTTGTGGAAGTCGGCCGCCAGGTTCTTCTCGATCCACTGCACCTGGTCGCTGGGCACGTCGTGAGTGACGTCGAGCTCCCCGGCCCGAAAGCGCTTGAGCTCGGTCGCGCCGTCCTCGGTGGGGTAGTAAACGATCTTGTCGATGGCCACCGAGGCGGCGGCCCGAAAGCGCTCGTTGCGCACCAGGGTAACGTGGCTCTGCGGCACCCAGTCAGCCAACCGGTAGGCACCGTTGGAAACCAGATTACCGGGCCGCGTCCACTTGCTGCCGTGCGCCGCGAGGCTGGCCCGGTGCACCGGATAGGCCTGGTGATGGGTGAGCAACCCAAGGAAATAGGGCGTCGGCGCCCGCAAGGTGACTTCCAGCGTCAAGTCATCGACGGCCCGCACCCCCATGCTCTCGAGGTTGGCGCCCTTGCCCTTGGTGATCTTTTCGGCGTTGGTGATGGGCCACAGGATGAAGGCATAGTCCGATCCCACTTGCGGATCGACGCCGCGGCGAAAGGCGTAAACGAAATCCCCGGCCGTGACGGCATCCCCGTTCGACCAACGCCCGTCCGGGCGCAGCTTGAAGGTATAGGTGCGGCCGTCGTCGCTGATCGTCCAGCTCGCCGCGGCGCCGGGAATGAAGCTGCCGTCCGCCGCCTCGGCCACCAGCCCCTCGAACAGGTCGCGCTGGATGTCGGCTTCGGGGACGCCGGAGGACTTGTGTACGTCGAGGGTTTCGGGCTCGGCGCCGTTGCCGCGGTGGAGGATGGATTCGGCGGTTGCCGGGGTGGGTAACGCCAGCGCTGTGAACAACGCCAGAGCCACGAATTGCGCCAGCCGGCGCCATGCACGCATAGCCATGACGGCCTCCCAAATGCACACCCAGACGATGACCGGCTCGACCCGCAGGTTAACGGTATCTGGGCGGGGCGACAATACGTCGCTTCGTCTGTGAGCTCCTTGTGGCTGACGATGATCAACAGGTCGTAGTCGGAGAAATACCGCCCCTTGGGGTCTTCCACCCAATCACCGCGGGCATAGGAGCCGAACAGCACGATCTTGAGGATGCGGCGGTCCTTTTTGGCCTGGGTCGGCGTCCTGTTGGCGGTGGCTTCGAACTCCTCGAACAGGATCTCCTGGACGCGCGCAAGCTCCTTCGCTTTGGCCGGCGGAAGGTGGTCGAGATCAGCTTTCATCAGGCAGCCTTCAGTTCCGGGGACACCAGTTCCGGGGACACCATACCTACAGTTAAGCAGTTCCGGGGACACCATACCTATTTAACGTCGACAGCGACCTTGCATAGGCCTTCGCCATGGCGAGATTGGCGCGCGTGGTCGTGCCGGGGCTTCAGCATCATTTCACCAGTGGGACAACCGGCGCCAGGGCACTTTCTTCAATGACGCGGACACTGAGACTAATAACCTAATCGTCCCCGTCCTCGAATCGCCTATTGGCCCAGTTGCCCGTTTGCCCAGCGCCCGCAAGCTTCAAGTTCCGGCGTCATGTCGGAATAGGAATTCAGGTCGACACCCTTGTTCATCAGGCACTTGACCACTAGCACAACATAAAATTCGTTTCCTTGTCCTCTCTCGACGGCGATTTTTGCATGATGGAACGCCAGTTCGAATTTCATTAGGTTCATGTAGTTCGTTGCCATACCGGCGTGAACTTTGTCCGCATTTTTGTCTATTCTCAAGGCCTTCTCATAATATTTATTTGATTCTTTGTAATACTCAGCAGACTCTTTTTTATGGCCCCACATGATATAATTTTCTGCTCTCATGCCAAGTACTTTTGCGAAATCTTGAATCAAAACAATATTATTTGGAATTAGTTCAAGTGCGCGGCGAAAGAATTTCTCCGACGATACGAAATCTTGATCGCGCTCCATGACGATGATGGCGAAGCCCCAGTACACGCCACCGTTCTCTTTGTTCAGCAGCCAAGCCTGATTCAGCCGTTTCATCGCAGTGCTCAGATCGCCCTTTTTGAGCGCCTGCCAGCCTCGCATGGCAGCATGATCCGAAGCGTCCTCAAAGGATCGGCCGGTTTTTCGTACTGCCTCAAAGAATTTCTGATCCGCCGTTGCCTGCGCCGGCGAATTCACTCCCCCGTACATGGGGATTTCATTCGGTGGGCGGTATTGCTCAGAAGCGTTTGCGGCAACCGCGCCCGCTGCCAAAGCGATGATCAGAACTGACAAAATGGCTCCAGGTCTCGTTGTACTCGGCATAACGGGGTGTCGCTATTGGTTGTTAAAGCTAAAATATTATTACCCAATTAGGTGTTGCCAGCAAAGCGAAAATTCTGTGCCGGCGTGAAAATATGGGGACAGGGATGTTTTCGCAGAGACGTTTTCGTTGTGCGCAATCCACTTGATGTATTAGTGAAGGCCAGGCATAATACTAAAATACTATATTGGAGACGGAGCTATGAAGACGGTGTCGGTCACCGAGGCCAATCAGCAATTTTCGCGGCTGATCCAGGAGATCGAGCGGAGCGGCGAAGGCTACATGATCCAGCGCCGGGGCAAGGTGATCGCCAGGCTGGTCCCTGAGGTGGAAGACAGGATGGACGATCCCGCCTGGCGGGCCGCCTATGAGCGGATGATGGCGCGGATGCAGGAAGGGTCGGACTTGGGCGGCTTGCGGGTCGATCGGGACGATCTCTATGACCGCTGAGGCGCCGCTGCCCCTTGCCACGATCGACACCAACATTCTGATCTATGCCGTCGATCGGGCGGCGGGTGCCAAACACGAGGCGGCGCTCGGCTTGGTGGCGGAAACGGCTCGGCGGCACGGTCTCTTGACCCTTCAGGTCCTCGGCGAGTTCTTTTATGCCACCATGCGCAAGGGCGTCCTCACGCATCAGGAGGCGGCAGGCTATGTCGCCGATTGGCGCGCCGTCTTCCCCGTCGTTGCGGCCAACGAAGCAGCCTTGGCCGAGGCCATCGGCGCCGTCAGCGATCATGGCTTTTCGTTCTGGGACGCCATGCTGTGGGCCACCGCCCGCCAGGCCGGCTGCGGCCGGATTCTATCCGAAGACATGCAACACGGCCGCAAATTGGACGGCGTCGAGATCGTCAATCCCTTCACGACGGGATTGGATTAATCCGTCCCTGTCCCCTAAAGCCAGCGCCGGACCGTTTGCTTGTAAGCCCGGTAGTCGTCGCCGAATTTGGCTTCCAGATAGCGCTCCTCGCGGGCCACCACACCGACCTGCATGGTCGCCAGGACCGGCACCAGCAAAGCCAGCACCCAGAGGCTGTCGAGGGCCACGGCCAAGCCCAGATAGGCCAAGGTGAGTGCGACATAGAGGGGATTTCGGCTGAAGCGATAGGGCCCGCCGGAAATCAAGGCGGTGGTCGGGCGATCGGGCCGAACCGGCGTTGCAGCCCGGCGGAATTTCGGCAGTGCGAGAACAACGATCAGCAGGCCGGTGGCGAGCAGGGCAAGCGCCGCCCAGAGCCGCAAGGGCGCCGGCACGAAGCCAAGCGGCCAGAGCCAATCGAGGGCGTAACCGACGATCAGGTCCAGGGCGTAAATCAGCGGCGGCGGGGCAATGACCCGGGCGTGTTCCTGGCGTTCCGAAATAGCTCCGTCCTTTCAACCTAATTACGTCCCTGTCCCCAATATTATATCAATGATTTCAATTACTTAAGCGTCCCTGTCCCCTATTTAAAGGCTGCGGCGATGGCGATCAACCCGGCCGCACTCAAAACCATACACTTTACGTTCATGACCGCGAGGCCGTCAGGTCAGTGGCGCCAGCTCGGGCGTCGTCGGCGTGTCGTCCGGTTCGGCATCGGCCTCGGCTTTGGGGGCGGCGGCCAGCCGGCCGGCGCTGTCCACCAGGGTGGCCAGCGTAATCGAGGCCAGCGTCGCCCGGGTCAGATCCTCGATCTCGTCGCGCACCGCCTGCAGGGCCAGACCGATGTCGCCGCTGGCACCGCTGCTGTCGTCGTCGGCGGACGCTTCGTCGTCGAAGGCGCTGGTCAGACGATCTTCGAAAACCGCCACGACATCCATCAGGGTGACCCGGTTGGGATTGACGGCCAAACGGTAGCCGCCGCCGGCACCACGCGCCGACTGGATCAACTTGGCCCTGACCAACTGACGCATGACCTTGGCCAGGTGATGGGCCGAGATGCCGTAGCGGGCGGCAATCTCGCCGGTGGCGAGCTGAGTATCTGCGTCGCGAGCCAACTCCAGGACGGCATAAAGCGCGAAGATGGTGGAGCGTTGCAGTTTCATGCCGCGTCCACGCTGTCCAGCGACATCTCGAGCTGAACGTAGGGGCCGGCCGTCATGCCGAAACTGCGGAAGAAGGCGAGGTTCAGCGTATCGCGGTTGGAGACGGAGGTGCGGACCAAATCGACGCCGGCCTCACGGAAGCGGCGGCAAAGCTCCTGCACCAGGCTGCGGCCGATGCCATGTTCGCGTCGCTCCGGCGTGACCCCCATGCCGAAGATCCAACCGCAAGGCGGCGAGCCGAACTCCCAGGCCCGTACGGCGCCGGTAACGAAGCCGATCACCACGCCCTCGCTTTCCGCCACCAGCACGTAGCGCCCGCTCGCCCTGTCCTCGACATAGCGCGCAAAGAGGTCACGCCAGTAGTCGGGTTTGGCCAAGCCGGAGGTGATTTCATCCAGGGTGACCAGCGCCGCCAAGTCTTCCGCCGCGGCTTCGCGCACGGTTACCGGCGGGCTGGTCATGATCGCCTACCCGATTCCGGTGTTGCCGCCAGAGCGATTCACATTTGGTGTGAATCGCTCAAGGCTGCGACTGCAGCCCGCCGGTCGTCCGGCGCGCCCGCGCAGGCGCGGACCTTCAGGTCCGCTGCCGTGAGCGACAAGAACTAGAGGGGATCTCATCACATGAGATCCCCTCTAATCCGGCACTACGGCCGTGGCTTCGAGCTCGATCACGCCCGGGCGGTCGAGCAAGTCCGAAATGAAGATCATGCTCATGCAGGGGTAATGATCGCCCATCAAGTTCTTCCAGATGCCGCGCAGGTCCCGCCGGGCTTCCAGGTAGGCCGGCTTGTCGCAGCAAAAAGCCGTTATGCGGCAGATGTGCTCGGGCTTGCCGCCGGCCTCGGCCAGGATGGCAATGATGTTCTTGAGCGCCTGCTCGAACTGTGGCGCCACGTCTTCGCCGGGGAAAACCTGCTTCTCGTCCCAGCCCACCTGGCCGGCGATGAAAACCATGCGGCCGCGCGCGGCGATGCCGTTGGCATAGCCCACCGGCGGGATCCAGCCGTCGGGCATGAGAACTTCCATGTGATCTTGGTCTGCCATCAAATTTTACTCCACTGTCAGTCGGGTAGGGTCGGCGGGTCGAGGTCCTCGTCCCAGCCGTTTTCGGGTTTGGGGTAGCGGGCCAGCCATTGGCGCACCAATTCAACGTGCTCGCGTTCCTCGGAGGCCATCTCGGTAGCCATCTCGCGGACCTTTTCGTCGGACGTGCGGCTGGCGACGAGGTCGAAAAACTCCGCCGCCTTTTGTTCCGCCTTGAGCGCCATTTGCAGCGCGTGATAGGGCGTCATCAGGTAATGGGCATCGAAGGTCTGGGCGGTTTCCGGCCCTTCGGGATCTTCCCACTTGTATTCCCAGGGGGCCACGTGCGGCACCTCGACGCCGCTCGAGCGGGCATCGATCTTGTCGACGTGCTTCTTTTCGATCTCGGCCATCTTGGCGAACAGCTCGGCGACCTCGGGGTTGTTGTGCACCTCCATCTGCGAGGCCAGTTCCTCGTAGCGCTCCGTGGCCTCGCGTTCCATGGCTCCGGCATGGGCCAGGAACTCGCCCAGGTCGTTGATGGCCAGGCGGTCGGCGGCGCTCATAGCACGAACTCCCGTTCCAGATCGGCGACGCTTTCGCTGTTGCCTTCAAGCGAGGGCTGGAAGGGCTGGCGCTGGCCGTAATAGAGCACGCCGACGTTGAAGCCGTCGTCGGTCATCAGGCGGCGCGCCGCCCGCCCGGGGTCATCGGTTCCCTCCACCACGGCCTCGTGGGTGGTTTGCTTCCATTCGCGCTGGTCGGGCCGGAAGGTGACGCAAGGGCTGAGGATCTCGACGAAGGAAAAGCCGGGATGACGGACGGCCTCGACGATCAGGCGGGTCACCCGGTTGGGATCGCCGGCGAAGCCCCGGGCGATGAAGTTGGCCCCGGCGGCGAGCGCGATGACTAGCGGCTTGAAGGGGCTGATGCCGGTGCCGCCGGGCGCCAGTGCACTGTCCCAATCGGGCTCGGTGGTCGGCGAGGGTTGGCCTTTGGTCATGCCATAGACCTTGTTGTCCATGACGATGTAGGTGATGTCGATGTTGCGCCGGCAGGCATGCAGAAAGTGGTTGCCGCCGATGGAAAAGCCGTCGCCGTCACCGCCGGCGGCGAGCACCGTGAGGTCGGGCCGGGCCACCTTGAGACCGGTGGCCAGCGGCAACGCCCGGCCGTGCACACCGTGAAATCCGTAGGTGCTGGAATAGGCGGGGATGCGCGACGAGCAGCCGATGCCGGAAATGATGGCGACTTCTTCCGGTGCCGCGTCAAGTTCGGCCAGGGCCTTGGAGATCGACATCAGCACGGAATAGTCGCCGCAGCCCGGACACCAGACCGGCTTGATATCGGATTTGTAGTCGCGCGTGCTGCGCGCGGGGTGACTGGCGGCCTCGCTGGTCATGATCGGCTCAGCTCCCTAAGAGCGTGGTGAATTTCGCCGGGCCGGATGGGCAGTGGCCCGGGGTTGCAGAAGTGGCTCAAGGTTGGCGGCAGCGCGTAATTGGCTTGCAGGTACTGCCGGAACTGGCCCGAATGGGTCTGCTCGACGATCAACGCCAGCTCCATGCCGTCCAGCGCAGCGGCCAGGTGCTCGGGCCGGGCCGGGGCCAGCAGGCGGATCGACAATAGCCGCGCCTCCAGTCCTTCGGCGGCGGCCAGTGCCAGGGCCTCGCGGGCCGGGCCGGTACAGGAGCCCCAGGTGATGACGGCGATCTCGCCGCTACCCTCGATCTCGGCCCAGTGGTTGCCGTATTCGAAGGCTTCGAGCTTGTGCCGGCGTTTGTCGAGCTGGGCGTAGTGATCGCTGTTCTGGCTTGACGGCGCGCCGCGGCTGTTGTGTTCCAGGCCGTCGGCCGTGTACTGGCCGCCCGGCGTGCCGGGAATGGCCATGGCCGAAACCCCCGAGGCGGTTAATTCGTAGCGTTCGTAGGCCTCGGTCTCGATGGTTCCGACCTGCAGTTTCTGGCGCTGGGCGAAAAAGGCGATGTCGGCCGGCTGGGCCATGGCCGCCCGGGCCTGGCCCAGCGACTGATCCGAGAGCACGATGGCCGGCACCTGCATGGCCTCGGCCAGATGTACGGCCCACTGGGCGGTAAACAGGCAATCGCCGACCGAGTTCGGCGCCAACACCAGATGCGGGGCATCGCCGGGCAGCCCGTGCAGCGCCATGCCCAAATCGGACTGCTCCGATTTGGTGGGAATGCCGGTCGAGGGGCCGCCGCGCATGACGTCGACCACCACCAGCGGCACCTCGGCCGCCACGGCCAGGCCGATCGGTTCGGTCATCAGCGCCATGCCGGGCCCCGAAGTGGCGGTCAGCGCCGGCGTGCCGCCGAAAGAGGCACCGATCACCATGTTGATCGAGGCCAGCTCATCCTCGGCCTGCACCAAGGTGCCGCCAACGCGGCTCAGCGCCGGGGCCATCCATTCCAGGATCTCGGTGGCCGGAGTGATGGGGTAGGCGGCGACGAAGCGCACGCCGCCCTTGATGGCGCCCAGCCCGACGGCTTCGTTGCCGCTGATCAGCCAGCGCTCTTCGTCCTTGTCGGCCGGCACCAGAGGCTTGACGGCCGGCAGGTCGCGGGCGGCCGCGGCACCGACGGCGACGGCGGCCCGGCTGGCCGCCACGGCCTCGGGTCTTTTGGCGCCGAGAACCTTGGTCAGAGCGCCGTCGACGAATTCGTCGGGAATTCCGGCCAGGGCCGCCACCAGGCCAAGCGCTATCATGTTGGGCCGGCCGCCCTCGATGGCCTTGGCGCCTTTCTTGAAGGGCAGCGCGGCGCTGCGGGCGCCGGACTGGCTGACGAAGTCAGGCACTTCGCCGGCTCCCTCGTCGCCTACCACCAGGCTGTCCGGGCTCAGCGGGATCTCGGCCGCAAAGCGTTCGACGTTCTGCCAATCCAAGGCGATCAAAATGTCGTAGCAGTCGGGATGGGCAGCCACGGGTTGGTTGGCGAGACGGATCAACGAGGCGGCTTCGCCGCCGCGGATCTGCGGCCCCGAAGAACGGCTCATCATGCCGAACCAGCCGGCCGCCACGGCGGCCTCGATCAGCATGTTCCCGGCCGTAATGACGCCGGCTCCGCCGGATCCGGCGAGCACGATGGAAAGGGACGTCGTGCGGTCCCCGTCAGCACTCATGGGCCAATCTCCTGAAACTCATCTGCTCTTTCGCGGCACCATTTGCAGGCGAACGGCGAGCCCGCGAAATCGCCTTATCCACAAACATATTGGGGCCTTGACTCGTTAATTGGTATTGTAGTACTGATTTGCATAATAAGGCTGGCGCGGTAGCTTCGTCAACATCAAAAGCCGATCCGGTCCTGATCAAAAAAAGCAAGCTTGGACAATACGTTAGAAGATAAATTCGTACAATCGCCACGGCGCGCAAACGCCATCGAGTAGGAGTTATACCATGTCCGTGCAGGAAATCATCGACACCACCGCCCCTGATCTGATCGACCACGATATCGTCCCCGGTGTCGTGGTTCCCGGCATTAGCTACGAAAAAAGGCCCGCCCGGACCCCCGACGGCAAAGTCGCCGAGGGGCTCTACAACGCCTGGATAACACTCGACAATCCCAAGCAGTTCAATTCCTACACGACCGACATGGTGAAGGGCGCGATTTTGGCCTTCCGCGCTGCTTCCAACGCCCGCGACGTCGTCACCGTGGTCTTCACCGGGGCCGGCGACCGCGCCTTCTGCACCGGCGGCAACACCAAGGAATATGCCGAATACTACGCCGGCAACCCGCAGGAGTACCGCCAGTACCTGCGGCTTTTCAATGACATGGTCACCTCGATCCTGACCTGCGACAAGCCGGTGATCTGCCGCGTCAACGGCATGCGCATCGGTGGCGGCCAGGAAATCGGCATGGCCTGCGACTTCACCATCGCCCAGGACATGGCGCGCTTCGGCCAGGCCGGCCCCAAGCACGGCTCCGCCCCGATCGGCGGCGCCACCGATTTCCTGCCGGTGATGCTCGGCCTCGAGCGGGCCATGGAGACCGGCACGCTGTGCGAGGTTTGGAGCGCCCACAAGGCCTACAGCGTGGGCATGATCATGGACATCGCCCCGGCCCTCAAGGTAGACGGCAATTACGTCGCCAACCCGCTGGTCGTCACCGACCGTTACCTCGACGAATTCGGCCGCGTCATCCTGGGTGACTTCAAGAGCGGCGACGAAGCCAAGGCCGGCAAGGAACTTCTGGGCCAGGGCGAAGTCGATCTCTCGGCGCTGGACGAAAAAGTCGAATCGCTGTGTTCGAAGATCCTGCTGACCTTCCCCGAGTGCATGATCAAGACGGTCGAGGAATTGCGCAAACCCAAGATCGATGCCTGGAACCGCAACAAGGAAGGCTCGCGGGCCTGGTTGGCGCTCAACATGATGAACGAAGCCCGCACCGGCTTCCGCGCCTTCAACGAAGGCACCAAGGACGATCGCGAGGCCGACTTCGTGGCGCTGCGCCAAGCCCTGGCCGTGGGTACGCCGTGGTCGGTCGAGCTGATCGAGAGCCTGATGCCGCAAAACCGCCGGGACGACCGATGAGCGATTCCGCCCTCCCGATGAGCGATCCCGCCCTCAAAGTCTGGCTCGACCGCGAAGGGCGGCTGCTGCGGCTGCGCCTGAACCGGCCCAAGGCCAACATCGTCGACGCCGAGATGATCGCGGCGCTGGACGCGGCCCTGGTGGAGTATGGCGACCAGGCGGGTCTGGCCGCGGTGCTGCTGGATGCCGAAGGGCCGAACTTCTCCTTCGGTGCCAGCGTCGAGGAGCATATGCCCGACCAGGCGCCGGCCATGCTGGCCGGCTTGCACGCCCTGATGCTGCGCATGGCCGATTGCCCGCTGCCCATCCTGGTGGCTGTGCAGGGCCAATGCCTGGGCGGGGGCCTCGAGGTGGCCATGGCCGGGCACCTGATCTTCTGCGCGGACGATGCCCGGCTGGGACAGCCGGAAATCAAGCTGGGGGTTTTCGCGCCGGCCGCATCGTGTTTGCTGACGGCCCGCGTCGGACGCGCCCAGGCCGCCGACATTCTTCTCTCCGGCCGCAGCTTGCGGGCCGACGAAGCCAAAGCCATGGGCTTGGTCAACGACGTCGTTGGCGACCCCGGCGAGGCCGCCCTGGCCTATTTCGACAAACACCTGGCTGGACTTTCCTCGGCGGCGCTCAAAGTAGCAACCAAGGCCCTAGCGATTGGCCAGGCCGAGGACTTGAAAGCCAAACTCGATGCCGTCGAGGTTCTTTACTTGAACGATCTATTGGCGACGCACGACGGCAATGAAGGCCTCAACGCCTTCATCGAAAAGCGTCAGCCCAAGTGGGAGCATCGCTGAACCATGTCGGTTAACGAAATCATCGGACGCTGCCAGGCGCTGTTTGACGACCTGGACTTCACCTGCGTCAGCGACTGGAAAGCTGCCGGCGAGAATCGCAAGGCCATCGGCTACATGCCGGTCTACGTGCCGCGCGAGATCATCCACGCTGCCGGCATGCTGCCGGTGGGGGTGGTCGGCGGCGGCGACCAGCTCGAAGTCATCCACGGTGACGCCTATTATCAGAGCTACATCTGCCGCATCCCGCGCTCGACCATCGAGCTCGGCATCACCGGCCGGCTCGATGCCCTGGACGGCATGCTGTTTCCCTCCATCTGCGACGTCATCCGCAACCTATCGGGCATGTGGAAGATGTTGTTCAAGGACAAGTACGCGCGCTATTTCGACGTGCCTCAGAACTATTCCGACGGCATCGGTGGCAGCTACTACGTGCACGAACTGGAGGAGCTGCGCAACGGCCTGGCCAAGCTGCGCGGCAAGGAGATAACGGACGACGAGATCCGCAACTCCATCGCCCTTTACAACGAAAACCGCCAGGTCATGCAGGAGCTCTACGACTATCGCGCGGCCCAGCCCTGGAAGGCCTCGACCTTCGAGGTCTACCTGCTGATGCGGGCCGGCATGGTGCTACCGGTCGAGGAGCACACCCAGATGCTGCGCGATTACCTGGTGGCGGTCGACGCCGCCGACCGGCCGATGCGCGACAATTGCCGGGTGGTGCTGCAGGGCACTTTCTGCGAACAGCCGCCGCTGGGCCTCATCAAGTCGATCGAGATGGCCGGCTGCTACATCGTCGACGACGATCTGCTGCTGGTTACCCGCTGGCTGCTGGACGATGTGCCACTGGAGGGCAATCCGCTGCAGAACCTTTCAGACGCCTTTTTGCACCACTCGGCCGAAACCGCGTCCAAGTACGTCGCCAAGGGCGAGGATAAGGGGGAATTCCTGGTCGACATCTGCAAGCGCTACAAGGCCGAGGGCGTGGTCTTCGCCGCCCCCAGCTTCTGCGATCCGGCGCTTTTGGACCAGCCCATGCTGACTCGCAAGCTGACCGAGGCGGATATCCCCTTCACCGCCTTCCAGTACGCCGAGAATTCGGGGCAGATGCAGCCCATTCGTGAACAGGCCGGCACTTTTGCCGATTCCATCAAGTTGTGGAGTGCGTGACATGGCTCAAGCAGAAAAGACCCAGCCCGAAGTCCAGAAAGAGGACTCGATGTGGAAGCAAAAGGAGATGATCGCGCGCAATTACCGTGATCTCGCCGCTTCCCGCGAGACCGGGCGCAAGATCGTCTCGACCTTCGTGCCGGGAAATCTAAACGAGCTGTTCATGTGCTTCGATATGATCAGCAACACACCCGAGACCAACGCCTTGCGCAACGGCATGATGAAAAAGTCGGGCGCCATGATCATGGAGGCCGAGCGCCACGGCCACTCCGAGGACGTCTGCACCTACGTCAAGGCCGATCTCGGCATGATGATGAAGGGCAACCTCGGCCCCACCGGCGATCCCCTGCCCATGGCCGACCTCTTGATGCTCTCCTATACCGGCTGCTTCACCTTCATGAAGTGGTTCGAACTGGTGCGTGACGAATTCGGCGGCGAAGCGGTGATGCTGCACGTGCCCTATCAGGCCGACGGCGAGATCACCCAGAACATGCGCGACTACGTCGTCAAGCAGATCAAGGAAGACGTCATCCCGGCCTGCGAGCGCATCAGCGGCATCAAGTTCGACATTGACCGGCTGCGCCAGTACATGGCGCAATCCGCCAAGGCCGAGGATGATCTGGTCTGGGTGCTGGAAACGGCCAAGAACAAACCCTCGCCGATCGATTCCTACTTCGGCGGCGTCTACTACATCGGCCCCATATTTACCGCCTTCCGCGGCACTGAGGGGGCGACGGATTACTACAGCACGCTACGCCAGGAGGTGAAGGCGCGCCTCGATGCCGGCCAAGGGCCGATCACGCCGGATGGCGAGTTGACCGAGGAAAAGTATCGTCTGGTCGTCGAGGGGCCGCCAAATTGGACCAGCTTCCGCGAGTTCTGGAAGATGTTCTACGAGGAAGGCGCCGTGGTCGTGGCTTCGAGCTACACCAAGGTCGGCGGCGTTTACGAAGACGGTTTCCGCCACGACCCGGTCAATCCCATCGAGAGCCTGGCCGACTATTGCCTGGGTTGCTACACCAACCTCAACTTGCCGGCCCGGGCCGACATGCTGGCCAAGTACATCAATGACTACGAGGCCGACGGCCTGCTGATCAATTCGATCAAGAGCTGCAACAGCTTCTCGGCCGGGCAGTTGCTTTTGCTGCGCGAGGTCGAGGCCCAGACCGGCAAGCCCGGCGCCTTCATCGAATCGGATCTCGTGGACCCGCGTTACTTCTCCGCCGCCAACCTCAAGAACCGGCTGGAGAGCTATTTCCAGATGATCAACCAAAAGCGCATGGCCGCCTAGTGCCCTGCCCCAGAAATTCATAAGATGAATTTCTGGGATCAGCAGGCCACTAAACATTAGATTCTAGTGTGATTCAGATCCCGAAATTAGGCGCATGAAATGCGCCGAACTTCAGCATCATCACACTAGCGGACGGGAGAGCAAAAATGGACTGCTTCATCGGCATCGATCTCGGCTCGACGACCACCAAGGCGGTGATCGTTGACGACAACAACAATGTCCTCGGCCGCGGTATCACCAATTCGCGCTCGAATTACGCCACGGCCGCTGCGGTGGCGAAGAACGAGGCCATGATCGACACCCGCTTCAACCTCTTTGGCCGCTCGCTCGAGGGCTTTGATGCTCTGACCGGCCGGCTGGAAGAATTCATCACCGCGGTGAGCCGCAACTTTCGTCTCGAGCAGTTCCTCGAGCAGCTCGAAGACCTGCACCAGACTTGTCTGCGAGCCACCGATCTGGACCGTTTCGCCAGCAACCGCGACGCCGTCAGAGAGGTTCTCAACGAGCTCTTCAAGCGCCTCGAGGCCGACGCTCCCGACCAGTTCGCCGCCGGTGCCAAGCGCAAGTCGGACTTCTTCCGCGACGTTGCCGGCAGCCGCTATGTGGCGCTTGGTGAAGAGGTGGCGCGCGAGCAGGGCACGACCTTCGATCCCCTGATCAACATCTACGACCGCTCGATCATCGAAGTCGAGAACCGCCTCTACACCGAGGGTACCGACGCCAAGGTGCTGCGGGCGGTCGATCGCACCTTCGCCGAGATGCCTGAATTGGCGGCAGCAGCCGAAGAAGTGCGCGGAAATGTCGAAAGCGAGCTGGCCACGAGCCTTGACGAGCAGTACATCGTCGGCACCGGCTACGGCCGCGCCACGCTGCCCTTCCCCAAGGAGCACATCCGCTCGGAAATCCTTTGCCACGGGCTCGGCGCCCACATGATGTTCGCCGGCACGCGCACCGTGCTCGACATCGGCGGCCAGGACACCAAGGCTATCCAGGTGGACGACAACGGCATCGTCGAGAGCTTTCAGATGAACGACCGCTGCGCCGCCGGCTGCGGCCGCTATCTGGGCTACATCGCCGACGAGATGAACCTCGGCCTGCACGAGCTCGGCCCGCTGGCCATGAAGGCAACGCGCACCATCCGCATCAACTCGACCTGCACCGTCTTTGCCGGCGCCGAGTTGCGTGACCGGCTGGCGCTGGGCGAGCGCCGCGAGGATATTCTTTCCGGCCTGCACCGGGCCATCGTGCTGCGCGCCATGTCGATCCTCTCGCGCTCAGGCGGCATTCGCGACCAGTTCACCTGGACCGGCGGCGTCGCCAACAACACCGCGGCGGTAGATGCGCTGCGCGATCTGGTGGCCGAGAACTACGGCGACATCGGCATCAACATCGATCCCGAATCGATCTATACAGGCGCCTTGGGCGGCGCTACCTTCGCTCGCCGGGCAATGGAGAATTGAGATGACCATCACCGCAGGCATCGACATCGGCACCGGCGCCGTCAAATCCATCCTTTTCGAAATCGACGGCGGCGACATGAAGCTCTTGGCCAAGCGCGCCGACCGCATCCGCCAGCGTGACCCCAACAAGCTGGCCGAAGAGGGGTACCACGCAGTGCTTTCAGAGGCCGGCGTGGCGGCCGACGACGTGGCCTACGTGGGCACCACGGGCGAGGGCGAGAACGTGGACTTCCGCACCGGCCACTTCTATTCCATGACCACCCACGCCCGCGGCGCTGTCTTTTTGGAGAGCGATCTCAAGGCGGTGCTCGACATCGGCGCCTTGCACGGCCGGGCCATCAACATCGATGGCAGGGGCAAGGTGCTGAGCTACCGCATGACCAGCCAGTGCGCCTCGGGTTCGGGCCAGTTCCTCGAGAACATCGCCCGCTACTTAGGCGTCTCGGTCGACGAGGTGGGCGAGCTTAGTCAGCAGGCCGACGACCCCGAGGTGGTCTCCAGCATCTGTGCCGTGCTGGCTGAAACCGACGTCATCAACATGGTCTCGCGCAACATCTCGACCGCCAATATCCTCAAAGGTATCCACGTCTCCATGGCCGGCCGGCTGGTCAAGTTGCTGAAAGCCAGCAAGGCCACCGAAGGCCGGGTGCTGTTGAGTGGCGGGTTGGCCCAGGACGGCGGCCTGGTGGCCGCCATGGAAGAGCAGATGGCGGAGCAGAAGGTCCAAAGCGAGGTCATCAGCCACCCCGATTCGATTTATGCTGGAGCCATCGGCGCTGCCATCTGGGGTGAGTTCCGCCACCGCAAGCTGGCCGAGATCGGTCAGCTCGACAAAGCATCGTAGTTTTCAAGCTCAGCAAGGATTACCGATCATGGCTTTGATGATCACGGACGACTGCACCAACTGCGACGCTTGCGTCGAGCCCTGCCCCAACGAGGCCATCAGCATGGGCGAGATGATTTATGTCATCGACGCTTTCAAGTGCACCGAATGCGTCGGCCACGAAGAAGAGCCTCAGTGTCAGCTGGTGTGCCCCGCCGACTGCATCGAAGCCCATCCTGAATTTCCCGAAACCCCCGACGAGTTGCAGGCCAAATACGAGACCCTGCAGGCTGGTCCGTAAAATCCAAACCCGCGACTGCCGGCCAATAGGGTTGCCGCAGGTGGCGATCAATCTACTTCCCTGGCCACGTCACTACGACATGGACAGGGGGGTTAATCATGGCATTGCGTATCAACGACGAAGCTCCGGATTTCACCGCCGAATCGACGGATGGAACCATTAGCCTGCATGACTGGATCGGCGACGGCTGGGCCGTTCTGTTTTCGCACCCAAAGGATTTTACGCCGGTCTGCACGACCGAACTCGGCTACATGGCGGGGCTGAAGCCGGAGTTCGAGAAACGCGGCTGCAAGGTGCTCGGGCTCAGCGTCGATCCGGTCAGCAACCACGAGGAGTGGTCCAAGGACATCGAGAAGGTCCAGGGCCAACCGGTCAACTATCCGCTGATTGGTGATCAGGATCTCAGTGTCGCCAAGCTCTACGACATGCTGCCGAGCGATGCCGGCAACAGCGCCGAGGGCAGGACGCCTGCCGACAACGCCACCGTGCGCTCGGTCTTCCTTATCGGACCCGACAAGAAGATCAAGGCGACGCTGACCTATCCCATGAGTACCGGGCGCAACTTCGACGAAGTGCTGCGGCTGGTCGATTCCTGCCAGCTCACGGCCAGACATCAGGTGGCGACACCGGTGAACTGGAAGCAGGGCGAGGATGTGATCATCGTGCCGACGGTGTCCGACGAGGCCGCCAGGGAAAAGTTCCCGAACGGCTGGGAAGCGCCGGTGCCCTACATGCGGATCGTGCCGCAACCGACATAGAAATCGAAGGCCGCCGCCTAATCGATCATGACGCTGGGCAGCCAGAGCGTCAGCTCGGGAACCGTCATGATCAGCACCATGGCGATCAGGTCGCAACCCAGGAAGGGAAGGGCGGCGCGATAGATGTCGCCCATGGTGGTGCCTTCGGGCGCCACCCCTTTCATCACGAAGAGACCAAGCCCGAAAGGCGGCGAGGTGCTGGCCATCTGCATGTTGAGCAGCATGACCGCGCCGAACCAGAGGTAGGAATAGCCGAACGACTGGATGATCGGGAAGTAGATCGGCACCGTCAGCATCATGATCGACAAGGGCTCCATGAAGGTGCCCAGCACCAACAGCACTAACTGCATCATGATGACCACGACGATGGGCGCGACGTCGAACGAGGTGGCGAATTCGAGCAAGCCGGCCGAGGCGCCGCTGAAGGCCAAAAGCTGGGAAAAGGCCGTCGATCCGGTCAGGATCATGAACATCATGACCGTGGTGGTCAGTGTCGACAGCAACGCCCCCTTGGCGATGGTCCAACTGAGGCCGCGGTAGAGCGCGGCCAGGACGAAAGCGCCCAACGTGCCCAGTGCCGCCGATTCGGTGGGTGTAGCGACGCCCATCAGGATCAGGCCGATGACCAAAAATACGATGGCGGCCAGGGGGAAGACGTATTTCAGCGTGTCGCGAATTTTGGGCCACAGTGCCAGGCTGCCGGTTTGGTATGTGGGCGCAAGCTCGGGCTGCAGGCTGCAGCGGATCATGATGTAGGCGGTGTAGAGCACGGCCATCAGCAGCCCGGGGATAACGATGGCCATGAGGAAGCCGCCCACCGAGAAATTGCCGATGGCGGCCAGCAGCACGCCCAGCGCCGAGGGCGGTATCATGATGGCCAACCCGCCCGAGCCCAGGATGGGGCCCAAGGTCATGGGTTTCTTGTAGCCCCGCGCTTCCATGTCGGGCACCAGGATCTTGCCCAGCATGGCGGTGCCGGCCATGGCCGAGCCGGTCAGCGTGGCGAACATGGTGCCGCCGCCCAC